>Ga0193961_1000834_pt1 | contig 11489 bp, 9 predicted proteins | sample FB_4_MG_FD_140371 | JGI IMG/M metagenome (GOLD analysis project Ga0193961, IMG submission 140371) | Microbial mat bacterial communities from the Broadkill River, Lewes, Delaware, United States - FB_4_MG | ecosystem: Environmental > Aquatic > Freshwater > River > Microbial mats | place: USA...
CATGTCGAGTTCCTTTCGTTTTCGATGCAAACGAAGACCCGTGACCGACCGGACCGGCTGTCAGGCAGAACTTTGTCCCGCGCGGAATGGGCGCGCAGCGGACAGGGGAAAGTTCTGCTTGAAGGGAGTGGGCGCAGCCCGCAACCGGCAGACGGACCAGTTCACGGAGATTGCATCAGGTAGAAAACGAGAGGGAAACGGCATGGCCAGTTGGAGCTTCTGAACCGCCCAGACCGCCAAGCGAGGGAAGAACGTTTGGCAATACCGCTGCCGAACTCAAACGCAGTGCGAAATCCACAATGACATTCTGCGGTGCCGACTGTTATCTGGCGCGATGATCCTGCTGGGTACATTGCTGACGACGACCCTGTCCGCGAGTATCCCCGCCTCTTGAGGACGATGGAACTCGCGTCCGACCATGCGCAATTGGAGAGCGGTATCGGACTCGCCCTGATCAAAACCTTCAACGCAAAACTTGTCCAGCGTTTGGAGAACTGGTCGCTTTGTCCTGATACAGAACCTCGTTCAGCCAACTAAAGCTCGGACTGTATCGTTTCGAGCATTGCGGACATTCAAGCGTGCCGCAGCAAAAGGCCAGAGTGAGCCCAATCTCACCAATGCTGCGCTGCGCACGAATGTCAGTTTTTCGAACGACAGCTAAAAACGTGACAAAATCAAAGGCAATTTTGCCAAGGGTTTGTGGCAGCAGATTTTTGAGTTATTTCGGTCGCATCTCCGAGAATGTCAAAACGAACGTTTTTGGAAAATCCAGCGCACACTACTAAAGTCGAAAACGTATAAGATTAAAAAATTGGAGGTTTCTCTGGAGACGATGTAGCGCGTCGGTGACGAGGCGGGTCGCTTATTTGGGTAGTCTCAGGTTTGCGAGTTGAGTTTCGAGTAGTTTATTTTTTCCGCTCGTATCATTGTTAGATGATTGTCTTGATGAAATCATGCGTTTCAACAAAAGATAGATAGTGAGGCCATCTTTGGCGATTTCAATATACGTGGGGATCTTGGAGGTTATATTCACGTCGGTGTCCTTTCTTAGAAAGGACACCGACGTGAGCTTCCAACAGTATCAATTTGTCCAAAGTCAAATCTGATATAGCTCTTCTAAGCCGTTCATTTTCCTTTTGAAGCCGCTTCAGCTCCTTCAATTGATCTACCCCCCTTTCCGCCATACTTCTTACGCCAGCGGCAATAGGTTTGTTCAACAACGTCGATCCCACCCTTTGCCTTTTTGATACCGTCCACCTGATGCTCGGCACGGATTTAGGTTTCGAACTGGCCTATGGCCCCGAGCATGTCACAAATTCGTTGTGATGACTGCTTAAGGTTGAGTCGTTGGTAAGAAAATCAAAGCCAAAACGCAAAGGTTTAGCTATGAATAGGCTTGACACACAATTCAGTGAATTTGACCATTATAGTAAGAAAAAACTGGGTCCGACGCATGAATTCGGAACCCTGCCAGAGATTGACGTCGACATTAAGAATATCGGTTGGACACTTGGTAACGATTGCCCGTACCGATGCACGCATTGCTACAGTATGAATGCGCGCGTAAAAGGCCGAGACATGTCGGTGGAGATGATCGACCGTATCGTCGATCAGCTAGCAATAAACAAGGTAGAGACCGTTAATCTTGGCGGCAACGAACCTCTTTTCACAAACGGTCCAAACCCAAAGAACACTCTTCTTCCTTACATCATCAAGTCTCTTTCTGAACGCGGGATTGAAGTCGGACTCACCACCAGCGGGATCACACTGATCCATCTCTACAAGGACTACCGGGAGGCATTTGATCTCCTTAACGATGTCGATATCTCGTTCGACTCGCCTTTTGAGGAAGAGCACAACAAGAACCGTGCCGCGAAAATCTTCCACCAGGCCGAGCAGAGCATGCGGATTTGTCAGGACCACGACAAACCGCATACCGCGATCATGTGCGGCATGAGCTGGAACTTCTCCCGCGCCCATATCGACGGGTTGGTGGCGCTGGCGAAGAAGTATGACGGAAATGTGCGGATCAACTCGATCAAGCCTACCATGCCCGAGCACATGGACATCTGCCTGACGCCAAAGCAGTTCTACGACGGGTTTAGCCGTCTGATGGAGCTGTGCGAGCCTGTGGATCTAGGCGAGCCGCCGATCGCGAGTGTGGCCGACTACGAGGCCGCACGGCGCTGCCCCTGTGGCCGGACGTCGTTCCGCATCCACTCCATAACCCCAACCGGCGAGATCTACATCAGCCCCTGCGTCTACCTGCATGACTACAAGTCCTCGCTGAACTTCCTGAAGCATGACCTCTACGACATCATTCACAGCGAGCAGTTCAGGGTCTTCCGCCAGAGGAATGCGAACGGCGATCAAGTGGACGGGTGCGCAAGCTGCGGACGCCTGTCCGATCGCCTTGCGATCGGGGACGACGACTTCCTCGACCTGTTGATCGACACGGCCGAGACGGCGGCTTCCGGCACAGCGTTGGAGCTTTTGACCGCGCTGAAGGGGGGACGGTTGCTAGCCACTGCCCTGTCCGTCGATGTGATGAAGGAGGAGGCATTGGTGCGGCGCCTGGGCCAGTTCTTGGCGACCCCAGCGATGCGCACCGCGTTCGAGGCTGAGCTTGCCGCAGCGCTTCCAGCCGTGCGCTCGGATCAGATCGTCGCGCTGGCACTTCCCGAAGACATGCAGGCCAAGTCGGCCGAGACCCCGGCTTTGGGGGCCGACGGGGTCTGGCGCGCCTTCAGCGACCTCTGCGCGCAGGAGCCGCTCGATGCGGGCATTCCGGATCTGCCACAGGCCTACCGGACGCTGCGCTGTGCAAATGTCTATGTCACGCCCGAACTTGCGGATCGTGCCGAGGAGGTCGCAGCCGCTGTGAGGCGCAAGCTGACCGAAAAGCCAGTGGAGCGCATCGACGAAGGCTTCGTCGCATGAGCTACGGAGACACCGACGCCGCACCGAGCGGAGCTGAGGTCCCGAGTGGTGTTGCCCGCGCCACACCGCCGCCCGTAGGGACAGGGTTCATCGATCTGCATGTCGGAGGGGTCTTCCCTCCAAAAATTCTGGCGCGCGACACCGTGCGCGCCGTGACCCAGAAACTGCGAGATCTCGATGCGCTCTTGGCGCGGTGTGGTGTCATCTCAGGCCTGATCGCGGTGACCTTGGACAAGCCAAAACATGTGCCCTGCCAGCAGCGGCATCGCGACCTGCTGGTAGGGTGCATCAAGCGGCTCATGGATCAGCGCGAGCTGCCCTGCGTGGGGGGCCTGCACCTGCGCTGTGAGTTGAGCGACGCGGGGGTAAGCGCGCAGCTCGACCGCGAGCTTAGCGTGCACGGCGACATCGTGAAGCTCGTCACCGCGATGGACCACAGCCCTGACCAAGGGCAGTACAAGGAGCCGCGGCAGTGGCGAAAGGCCTTCGCCTACCTTACGTTCGAGTCCGGCTACGGTTTGGACGATTTGGCCGTGGCACGGACGGAGCACGCCCGATCCGCTTTCATCCGCGACCTTGAAGGTCTCGCGAAGGCGGCGACAGGCCGCGGCATCGCCTTCGGCCTCCATGATCCCGAGTGCCCGGAGCGGTTGGACTGCGCCCACGCCCTTGGCGCGCGCCTCTGCGAGTTCCCGATTACCCTAGAGATCGCCCGCAAAGCCCATGACCTGGGGCAGGCAGTTCTGGTGGGCGCTCCAAACATCCAAAGGGGCGGATCGAAGTTTGGGAACGTATCGGCAAACGCGCTGCTCGAGTTGAACCTGGTGGACGCTATCTCGCTGGATACTGACCCAAGGGCGCTGCAACCGGCCTGGTCGCACGTCGCAACAACCTATGGGAGAGATAGGGCGTCACGGCTTTTCACGTCTGGGCCTGCAACCCTGCTGGCGGCCCTAGGGGCTGACACCGCGCAGAGCCCGATCCAAGCTCTGCGCTGATTTGGAACACTAACGACACCCCAACCAACGTGCACCTGATTACTCAACTGGAAATAAGGGACATCGGACCGACACATGCCAAAGCAACTTAAAGAGCTGAAGGATTACACCGACCTGATCGGGCGCCGCCTGCACGTCGTGATTGATCGCCCCATGGGCACGGCGCATCCCCGCTTTCCCCAGACGACCTATCCGCTGAACTACGGGTTTGTGCCTGAGATCTTCGCCGGCGACGGGTGCGAGGTCGACGCTTACATTGTTGGTGAAACGACACCTGTCGAAGCCTGTACCGGCAAGTGCTTGGCCGTTGTCGAGCGCCTCGACGACGATGAAAACAAGTTGATTGTGTCCACCGGTCCGACCGAGCTGGCAGCAGACAAGCTTTACGGATTTGTCCGGTTTCAGGAAGATTACTTTGACACCCGCATTCATACCTCTTGAGGGGATGGGTTGATGTCGTTGCCAAACACTGCTGTTGTAGAGACGATGAGGTGCTCGGGCGTTCCGCATGTCGATAGCGACGCCTACCTCTCGGCGGTCTACGGTAAAACCTGGGAGCGGTACGCCTATTCCGACGGTGATGGCGCGTTCCGGCACGCCTGCGTGACGCAGCGCCTGAAAGGCACCGGGTACGCGTTCGCGGAAAGCTGGCGCGGCTACTTCGATCCGGTCCTAAGCCGCCAGGATCCGCACCTTCTCGTCAGAGCCTTGGAGGACTACAGCGCCTGGTGTCGGTCCCGCGGCATTGTCTGCGAGTTCATGCGGTGCGACCCGACGGGCAAGGTGGCCGAGTTGATAGCGTCCACGGGTTTCTGCACCGTGGAATGGGGCCAATACGTTGCGATGCTGGACTGCCCGTCATCGATGGACACCTACCTGTCATCGCTGCGCAAAAAGCACCGGTACACGATCAAGTCTGCCCGTGATCAGTACGAGGTCGAGCGGGTGACAGGCGCGTGCCGTGACCAGGTTGCCGCGGTACATGAAGTACTCTTCCACAGCCTTCAAACGCTCGGCACCCTGCCGCGCTGGTACCTCAGCCAGGAGAACATCACGACCCTTGCGAACCTGAGCTTCTTTGACATCTATCTGGTGCGCTCGAACGGCGCGCCGGTCGGGGCCTGCGCGGCGATGACAAGCGGTGCAACGACACACTTGTTATTTTTGGGCGTTAAGGAGAAGGTGCAGAACCCCGGCGTTTCAGATCTGATGTACTTCAAGGCCATCGAGGGCGCGCTCGCCAAGAACAAGGACAAGACATTGGTCCGCCAGATCTGCTTCGGCGGTGGCAGAGGCACCAGCGATGGTGATGGCCTGATCCGGTTCAAGAAGAAATTCGCGCTGGGGCGGCTTGTGCGCTGTCCCTACCTGGTCCTTGCCCATGACACGGACGCGGTGGCGGCGCTGTCGCGCGCGGCCGGTCAAACACGCCCGTTTGCAGACATTGATCCGTCCTCGCCGCTTAAACTCAAGCACTTTCCATTCCTGTTGTGCCAGACATGACGTCGCAAACCGCTCCCTTGTCGCTCGACCGGATGTTCAGGTCGTCCCTGCTGCCCTGGGGCTCCATCGCCAGCGAGATCTCGCTAGGGCTCCTCCTGGTGGGCATGCTGCCGTTTCTGGACAGCCGATTGCTCGGTGTTGTCGGCTACACGGCGGCCTTCCAGGGGTTCTCTTTCGCGTTTGCCTTGGCGACATCGGAGACTACCACCATCCTCGTCAGCCGAAGCCTCGGCGGCAAGACCCCCTCTCAGGCCCCGGCGATTGTCGCAACTACTGCCGGTCTTGGCGCCCTTGCAACGCTTGCGTTCTGTTTGGCGGTGCTTTTGATGTGGCCGCAGCTGGTCGACATCCTGTCGATCCCGCCCGACCTGCAGGACGTGACACTTACGCTGTGGATCTTCCTCTCCGCAGAGGTTCTTTTGCGCGTGTTGCTCTTCGCGCTCCTTGGATATTTGAGGTCGCTGGGAAACATGCGCCTTTACAGTGCGCTCAACATCGCCCCCGCCGTCCTTCAGCTGGCCGGTGTTCTGGCGCTGATCGCTTGGTACACCACCACAGAGGCGCCAGAGCTAACGAGCATCGTCGTCCACGTGGGATGCGTGCTGGTCCTTGCCAAAGCCGTCGCACTTTTGGCGGCGCTGATCATCATTTCCTCTCGGCTGCAGGGGGTGCGGGCAGAACTGCGGTCGGTCTCTGTGACGCAGGTCTTCGCGACCCTGCGGTCGATCTTCATCACATCGATCTTCACCCCGATCGTGATGTTTCTGTTTGGCTTTCTGATCTCAGCGTCCGGCGAGGACAGCGCGGCTGCCTTTGCGTTGATCTCTCGGCTCCAACCGGTGCTCTTCTCCTATGGTCTTGCGCTCAGCAGCGTGGCTGTCCCGATTCTGTCTTGGTACTTCGGGCGCGCCGACTTTCAGAACATGAGGCGCGCGTTTGACAAATGCCTCGTCTACCTCGTCGGCGTGCAGCTTGCGGTCTACGTCGCGGCCATTGCCTTGGCGGAGGCCTTCATCTTCGCCGCGATGTCTGTGTCCGACCAGGTCATCAGCAGCCTGCGGATCTTCCTTTGGATAGTGCCGTTGACCTATGCGGCGATGTCGATGTTTTCGATATCGGTCCGCGTCTTCAACATCTTCGAGCGCCATAGCGCCGCGATGGTGTTTGCGATGCTGCGCTCGTTTGCGGTCTCTATTCCTTTCGTGTCGGTGGGGTTCTTCCTTGCTGACTATCTGGGCGTGTTGCTGGGCTATGCTGCGGCCAACATGCTGTCTGCCATCCCGCTCTACGTTCTTGCGCGGAACTTGATGCAGACGCCCCCCGCTCCAACCAGAGAGGCTTCCCATGGCTGAGACCTGTCCACGCCTTGTTCCGGTGTCCATCACCAGCACGACGGATGCGCAGCGCATCTTGATCTCGCAAGAGTATTCGAGCGCGCGGGTCCATACCTCCTTTGCGCCCTGGGAGGCCTACGGGCCCGCGCATCTTGAGCGCATCCGCGCGTTCTTTGGGCAGTGGCTAATGTACCGCGAAGGCGATGCGCATAGAACGCAGCGCAAGCGCGCGGCCAAGGCCCTTTCGCAGGTGACTTCCCAGCAAGCCTTTCGCAACCTGCCGTGTCACTTGCTGATAGACGGCGATGGCCGCATGCACACCGAGACAGTGGCCACGTTCTGCCGCTACGCCCACCGCCAGCTGTGGGGCCTGTCAGAGCAGCAGCATCGCGACATGCTGGCCAAAAGCCGAGCCATCCTTGCGTTTCTGGGCGACCAGCATCCAACCCAAAGCAAGCTCGAACAGACCGTCCACGCGATCGCGGATCTCGAAACCTGGTTCCAAACCGAGGTATTTGCCGCTGAGGCTTGGCCCTCCATCGCCCGCGAGGCCGGGGTCGATGACGCTGTCTCGCTGAACATGATGGTGGATTCCTATGACCCGGTTGAAGCGGCGATGTCATCGTTTCTGTTCACATGGGCCCAGTCCGAGGTTGACCGGAAGGCGATGAGCTTCAGCGGGCTGGTGGACGCCGCACTGCGCACCAGCCCGCCCTTTCGCTACATCAACCGGATCTGCGTCAAGGACGCGTCGACCATAGAGAAGCACTCCATCGATCTGCTGGCCTGCGCGGCCGAAGACACAGGCGCAACCCCTTCTCTCCATTTCGGCTTTGGGCGCCATCTGTGCGTTGGCGCCGCGGCGGCCAAATCGATCTTGCAGTCGGTGCACAACTACCTCGTGGCCCCTGTAAATCGCCTAACCGTGTCCGACGTCCGGGGCGAGCGGGTCGCGCGCGACGGGCTCTGCTTTGTCGATGAGATTGCCATCGCGACCACCCCAACACGGACACATTGCGCGCGTATGCTTGAGGACACCCGAGAGCTCCAGAGAACGGCTGACGGCGCGTTGGTGCTTGTGCCCGCGCCCCCGGTGCCAGCCCTTGGCCGGACGGATGCGCGCGTCGAGGTGATAGAGGTCGGCGTATGCGGCTCCGACATCGGCGCCTATCGCGACCTTCCGGGGAGGCTCCGCACATGGGGACACGAGATCCTATGCCGGGTTCAGCATGTGGGCCAAGATGTCTCGGGGGTGGCGGCCGGGGACTACGCGGTTGTCCGGACCACCGCGCCCTGTGGCCGATGCGAGAAGTGCCTCGCGCACCAACCGGAGGCGTGCCCTAACTTCAAGCGACACGCCTTCAATGGCTTTACAAGCGCGTTGGTGCTGCCGGCCCGGCTCTTGCTGCGAGTGCCGAACAGTTCGGCCGCGCCCTTTGTTCTGACAGAGCCCTTGAACGTGGCGATTGACCTTCTGAGGGACGCCTGGGACGTGCCAGCCGAACGCGTTCTCTTCGTTGGCACCGGCACGCTCGCCCTGATGGCGATGACCGTGTTGCGGCAGGCAGGGCGCACCGGGGTCACGGCCGTGACACGCCGCGCCGACACCGCGAAGTCCAAACACGCTCGCGCCCTGGGCGCCAAGCTTTTTGAGGGGTTTGCCACCCTGCCTCAAGCGCATTTCGATCTGGCGATCGTTACCGCGCCCTATGCCCTTATCCCTGCGGTCGTCCCGCATATGCGCTACGGCGGGCTAGTCACCTACAACGGGATCTCGCCGCAAAAGGAGGTCTGCCTCAACCTGTTCGACCTGCATATGCGTAAACTGACCTTGAAGCCGTCTTTCCCGCATCCCCAGGGCGATTTCGCCCAAGCCATCCGCCTGCTGGAAAGGCACGCAGACGACTTTCGCCCGCTTTTGTCGCATCAGGTCCCGCTGACGGACGCCGCCCAAAGGTTGCCGCAGCTCATCTCCGACCCCGCAGCGATCAAGATAGTTCTTCAGACCGGCAGCCCGCGGCCGCCAAACGACACACAAAGCTAGGACATACCACATGGCAAAGTACGACATCGATTTTATTTTTCGCGACGGAAAGCGATACGACCAGTTCGGTCTCATGAAGGCGAAGGACATCCCGTTTTGGCTCGGCATGGCAGAGACCTACGGGCCCCGCGTGCTTGAAATCGGCGTTGGGACGGGCCGTGTGGCGGTGGCGCTTGCAAAGCACGGCAACGCAGTGACCGGCATCGATGTGTGCCCGGATATGCTTGCCGAAGCAGAGCGCAAGGCCGACGCGGACGGCGTTCGGTTGGACCTATCGGTAGCTGATATGATCCATTTCGATCTCGCGCAAACCTTCGACACTGTGATCATGCCCCACAACGTGCTCTGCCACCTCTACGAGGTGGAGGATTTCGTGTCCTGCATGGCCGCCGTGCGCAAGCACCTCGCGCCAGACGGACGCTTGATCGTCGATATGTTTGTTCCCGCACCAGAGTTGTTGGTCGCGGCCGAAGCAGCGGAGTTGATCCCGTTTGCCTCGCACAGAGTCAATCGCGACGGGAAAGAGCAGCAGCTTGTGCAGAACTACGCCTACCACAGTGACACTCAGATCCGCGAAGTCTCGATCTTCGATGCGGAGCACACCACCCAGTCGCTCGGAAAACTGCACATGCGGATGTTCTTTCCACAAGAACTGATCGCGCTCATGCAGCTGTCGGGCTTCGTAGTGGAACACAGGTTCTCGAGCTATGAGCGCGATGCGTTCAATTCGGCGTCGAACAAGCAGATCCTGGTGTGCCGTAGGACGTGATCGCGCAGGCACAATCTTCGTCAGCGGAACCGTTGCGTCCGGTTGCGGGTGCCGTCCGGCATGATCTTCGCCACAAGGCAGCGGTCATTGTCGTACAAGATGGAGCGCGGCACTGCCCCGAAGAAGGCAAAGGCATGCACATGCCCGTCAAGCCAAGCTTCGGTCGTAGCAGCAGGATAGGCACGGATGTAGCATGCATCGCTATGCGGCAGATCAAAGGCAAAGAAGTATGCCTTCTGCTCAATTCCCCCGATCATAAGAAGCGCTTCGCCAAAGTCTGCCTGACCATGCCCAGGAGGATGGCTCAGTGGTACAAACATCTCCCGTGATCTGCGCTTTTGCGCTCGCACATAACCTTTGACAATCGTGTAACCGCCATCAAATCGGCATTCATCCCGCAGCCGTTCAAGTATCTTCTTGGCTGAATGTCGTTGCTTGCGCGGGCGCATCTTGTCATCGGCCAACCAGTTGTCAATCTGATCAACATAAGGATCAAGCTTCGGGCGTCTGATCGGACCTGTCTGCCGATACTTGTGCGGCTCAGAATAAGATAACATCTTCGCAACACTATCTCGGCTGATGTCAAAATCCCGAGCTATCTGACGCCCGCTCAAACCTTCCTCAAAGTGAGCGTGACGAACCTTCAAATACAAATCCACGGTGAATATCCCCAAGCCCTCCCGAAAACCGAAAGGGCAAAAGTGGCCGACTTTTACGCCGCCCGCGACAACACAACGCCGCGGCTACCGTGGCCGAGTATTGCTCCCCCGCTCACACTTTATCGGAATAGGGGCTGGACCGAGATCGACAGGTTCAATGATGATCCTTACCCGGATCTTTTCTTTGAAAAACAGCTTTCGTGATGGCCAGTTAGGAATCTGGGTTTGTACGATCCTTTTGAAGGGCCCATCATTCGAACTGATGTATTTTATAAAGCCCCTGACCGCGCGTTGTCCGGGCTTGAAGCCGCTTTTGGCTGAACTAGGTCGTGTTGACAAAAGGGATTCACACGGAGGCTCATGCGTGATTCAAGCTGGTATCTGCTATGGAGACCAGCTTGCCCCGAGACCTTATGAGCGACGACGAGTGGTCGCTGTTTGAACACTTCATCCTTGCGATCCGTGCCCCAAATGGCCGCAAGCCAGTCAACCATCGCCTTGTTTTGGATGGTATATTCTGGATAGCGCGTACGGGATCACCGTGGCGCGACTTACCCGAAGACTTCGGAAAATGGTCGAGCGTTTACAGGCAATTTCGACGATGGACCCTGGCAGGGCTTTGGGAGGACATTCTGGAGGCCTTAAACCAGAGTGGCACCGTCCCAGACGCTCTGCAAATGATCGACAGCACTGTCATTCGCGCTCATCATCAGGCTGCGGGCGCAAAAGGGGGACTCCGCGACAGGGTTTTGGCCGTTCAAGAGGTGGGTTCACGACCAAGATCCACCTGCGTATCAACGCGCACGGATTGCCCATGAGGACAGACATCACGCCGGGGCAAACGTCGGATTATCTGGGCTTTGATCTGGTGATGGATGACAATCTGCCGGAGCCAGGGGTGCTACTGGCCGATCGGGGCTATGATGCTGATCGTATTCGAAAAACCATGGGTGAGCGCGATATTCTGACCCAGATTCCCATGCGAAAAACGCGTAAGATGCGGGTTGGTGTGGATCATGGATTATATAGGCTGAGAAACTTGGTGGAGCGGTGTTTCAACAAGCTGAAGAACGCCCGCCGGGTCGCCACGCGATACGACAAAACGGCTGAAAGTTATCTTGGCTTTGTTGACGTCACTTCAATCCGGCTCTGGGTCCGCCATTTGTCAACATGACCTAGTCACCTCAGTCGCGACCAATGAATTCATAGATTTTTCAGCGGGCAGGTTTTCCTACGAGGGAA
>Ga0193961_1000835_pt1 | contig 11473 bp, 11 predicted proteins | sample FB_4_MG_FD_140371 | JGI IMG/M metagenome (GOLD analysis project Ga0193961, IMG submission 140371) | Microbial mat bacterial communities from the Broadkill River, Lewes, Delaware, United States - FB_4_MG | ecosystem: Environmental > Aquatic > Freshwater > River > Microbial mats | place: USA...
AGCGTGACTTTGTTAAACCAAGGTGTATTACTGAAAGGTGTTAACGACAATGCCGAAGCTTTAGTGGCACTCAGTGAAGCCTTGTTTGACGCCGATATTCTGCCCTACTACCTACATGTGTTAGATAAAGTACAAGGTGCTGCGCACTTCTTTGTCAGTGATGACGATGCGAAAAAACTACTCGCAGGGCTGATTGAGAGCGTTTCAGGCTACCTGGTTCCTAAACTCACCAGAGAGATCGGCGGTCGATTAAGTAAAACACCTCTCGACTTATATTTGGAGTGAAATTAACACAATACGCACAGTACACCATCTCGAAATTTGTTACGCTATTTCAAACCCTTAAGCCACTTAATAAGATTGCCAATGAACAACAAACCCTCCGGTTTTACCCTGATTGAATTAGTCATTGTTATCGTTGTACTTGGCATCCTTGCGGTCACGGCAATGCCGCGCTTGATCAACTTACAAGCTGATGCTCGCATCGCCGCTCTAAACGGATTAAAGGGGGGTATGCAAAGCGCAGCCGATATGGTTTATCCCATAGCGATAAAAGAAGGGCTAACCTCGGTCAGCAGCACCACCATCTCTATCGAAGGAGATCCGGTGAGTATTGCTTATGGCTACCCTGCCGCCTTCTCTCGTCAAACGTGGAGCAAACTCATTGAAGCAACATTCGCTGATGCCATTCATAATAGTAACGACCCTGCTGATTGGTACTTTCATAACCCAGGTGGTGGGGACGAGGATAACTCGATTCGTTTCATGCCGAAATCTCGAATAAAACCTAGTGATAACTGCTACTTAATCTACTCAGAGGCAACAGAAACCGACGTGCCTCACTTTGAGTTTGTGACTAGCGGTTGCTGATAATAACGACTAAATTTAACCTAACAAGACGAATCTTTTTGCTCGCTTGAACGGTCAACTGTAATAGTACTCCACAAATTTTGGAGGTCGACATGCAAGCAACCTTCGAACATTACCTCGACTTAGGGCCTTTTAGCTGGGCAGCGCTACTTTGCTGCGCCTTGAATGGGGTATTCATTGGCGTTGAACGGCAAACTCGCGGTAAACCCGTTGGGATTCGCACCTCCATCCTCGTGATATCAGGCACCTATTTTTTTATGTCGATGGCGATATCACTTTCTGATAACCCCCTTGATCAAGTTCGTGTCTTAGGGCAAATCATTACTGGGGTTGGCTTTTTAGGTGCGGGCGTCATGTTGACGCTAGACGGTAAAATTCATGGTGTCACTTCAGCAGCGATTATCTGGGTGTTAGCCGCATTGGGGATGATGATAGGTCTTGGCTATTTACAGCAATCGGTTGTGATTACTCTGCTGATGTTAATAGTATTACTTGGTGTCGACAAAGCGGAATACAGGGTCAAATCGCTACGCCGTGGAGTACACAAAAATTTTTACCCGCGCACGACTCCTAGGCAACCTCGAACTGTTGATAAAAACAAACCAAAAAAAAACCACCTCAGTTGAGGTGGCTTTATTACATTTGTAACCGGCAGCTTAGAATAACTCTTCCGCTACTTTGTATAGATCGTTGCGAACTGGGCGCTTCATATTCTCGATAGCGTCAATGATATCGTGGTGAACAAGCTGCTCTTTTTGGATACCAACACAACGACCACCTTCGCCTTCTAATAGAAGGTGTACGGCATAGTTACCCATGCGAGAAGCCAGTACGCGGTCAAATGCCGTTGGGCGACCACCACGTTGAATATGACCAAGAACCGTTGCACGAGTTTCACGACCTGTTGCCGCTTCAATCTCTTTAGCAAGTTCATTAGCATCCATCATTAGCTCAGTCAGAGCAATAATTGCGTGTTTCTTACCCTTCTCGATACCATCTTTGATGTTACCGATCAGTTTCTCTTTATCTAAACCCGTTTCCGGAGTAATGATGTACTCACAACCACCCGCAATCGCAGACATAAGAGTTAGATCACCACAGTGACGACCCATGATTTCAACAATCGAGATACGTTGATGAGAAGACGATGTGTCACGTAGACGGTCAATCGCGTCAATAACGGTATTTAGAGCAGTCAGATAACCGATGGTGTAGTCAGTTCCAGCGATATCGTTATCGATAGTGCCTGGTAGACCAACACATGGGTAGCCCATTTCAGTAAGCTTCTTCGCACCCATGTAAGAACCATCACCACCGATAACAACAAGTGCATCAATGTCGTGTTCTTTCAGATTTTCGATCGCTTTTTCGCGAACTTCTACTTCTCTAAATTCAGGGAAACGTGCAGATCCTAGGAAAGTGCCACCTTTGTTGATCACATCAGACACGCTAGAGCGGTCTAATTTCTCGATGCGACCTTCATAAAGACCTAGGTAGCCGTCGTGTACACCGTACACTTCTAAACCTTCAGATAACGCGGTACGTACTACGCCACGAATGGCTGCGTTCATACCTGGCGCGTCACCACCACTCGTCAAAACACCGATCTTCTTAATCATGCTCACCCTCGATTTTTGGGAATCTTATTTCAAATTTTACGTTAGAGGCTTACAAAAAAGCCCCCGACAAAATTCTTTTTTCTGTGCAATATGTTACCTTTCCTTGTAAGGAATACTACTTTTATTTGCACGAAATTACGTAAGTTTTCTACTTATGTAAGAGTATTACAGGTTTGTCCGTTAACTTTGTTGATACATATCACTATCACGTTTATTTGTCGTATCGTTGAAAAGATAGTCAATTAACGACAACAATCCAATACTAACTCTAGCTAAAAATCAGCCGATTTTTGTGCTCGCTCTGAAGTGTGTACGACAGAGAATGGATCTTGGTGGATAAGAATATCGGCATGGGGAAACGCAGCCAATAAACTTATTTCTACTTGATCAGAAATTCGATGCGCTTCTATTAATGGCAAATGATCTTCAAGTTCCAAATGGAGTTGAATAAAGCGTACCGGTCCTGACATACGAGTTCTCAACTGATGAACGCCCAACACCCCTTCAACTTGTAAGCAAGCCTGTTTAATTTCAATGAGCTCATCTTCCGGTAACTGACGATCCAGCAGTGTCTGTACCGCTTCATTAACCATCTTAAACGCACTGTAAAGAATATAGATACCAATGCCGATAGCGAATACCGCATCTGCTTGACCGATGCCAAACCAGCTTAAGCCAAGTGCCAACATAATTGCAGCATTCATATATAAGTCAGTTTGGTAATGAAGTGAATCTGCAGCAATAGCTTGGCTGCCAGTTTTTCGTACCACGCTTTTTTGAAATTGAACTAGGGCAAACGTCACCACCATGGCGAAGAAGCTGACGTAAACACCTAACTCTGGAGATTGCAGTTCATGTGGTCTAAAGAAGCGTTCGATACCGTTGAGGATCAAAAAAACGGCTGAGCCTGAGATAAACATCGCTTGCGCGAGTGCAGCAAGGGATTCAGCCTTACCATGCCCAAAGCGATGTTCTTTATCTGCGGGTTGTAAAGAGAAGCGGATAACGACGAGGTTAACCACCGACGCCGCGATATCGAGTACCGAGTCGATTAACGAAGCCAGTAAACTCACTGAGCCTGTAATCCACCAAGCCACCAGCTTAACAATCAATAAAAAACTAGCAACGAGTGTTGCTGCCCATGCTGCTACTGTAATGAGCTTTCCATAATCTTGTTTCATTGCACTTTATTCATCATCTATGATGCGGCAATTATAACCAGTGAATACAAAAAGCAACAAGGCAGCGAATCGCTGCCTTGGGTAATCAAATAATCTTAGTCACGATCTTTGCGTTTCTCTGCACATTTATTCATGCGCTCTTTACTCAACTCAACAAACTTAGCTTTCTGCTCTGGCGTTAAAATGCTTAGCATCTGATGACGCTTCTCCATCATTTTCACTCTGCGTTCTGTTTGTTGCTCAACCATTTGTTTAGCTAACGCATTTGCCTCGGCTTGGTCAAAGCTATCAGCTAACAGCAGTTGTTGAACTTTTGCATGGTGCGCTTGGCGAGTTTCAAAATTCGCTTCAAAGTTCCCTTTCATCTGTTCTCTATTCGCTTCACGCATCTCTTTAAATTGCGTTTTTTGCGCATCGGTCAGATCAAGCTGTTTCATCATGCCGCGTTCCATACCGCCTTGGCAATGACCGCCACGGTGTTCACCTTTACCACCAAATGCAAATGCGCTCGCTGAAGCAAATGCCATTGGTACAATCGCCGCAGCCAAAACAAGTTTCTTAACAGTTTTCATAATCTTTACCTTTTAAGTATGTTAGTTAGGCTGCGTTTTGCAGCGCTTAACTATAGATTAGTGACTGGGACGTAAATTGGCGTCTAGAGAGCGTAAAGATACGTAAAGAGCAAAGTTTACGCTAATGCTTCATGGGAATTATCAGTAATATAATAGAAGTACGAGCACAGTAAGGGCATAGCATGGCACATATCTTATTAATTGATGACGACATCGAATTAACCAGTCTACTCAAAGAAGTACTCACCTTTGAGGGTTTTACTGTGTCTGAAGCCAATGATGGTGAAGCAGGATTAGCGGCATTGAATAAAGATATCGATCTGATCTTGCTGGATGTGATGATGCCAAAGCTCAATGGTATGGAGACATTAAAGCGAATTCGTGAGCAGTGGGAAACGCCAGTGCTAATGCTAACCGCCAAAGGAGAAGAAATCGATCGTGTGATTGGTTTGGAATTAGGCGCTGATGATTATCTACCAAAACCGTTTAGTGACCGAGAATTACTCGCTCGAATTCGTGCCATCTTACGCCGCTCCCAATTCACCAACCATAGCAAACCAAGTGATAGCTTAAACTATCAAGACATTACCGTTTATCCGGGTAAACAAGAGGCATACTGCCAAGGGCAATTGATTGATCTAACCACCACTGAATTTGCGCTACTGAGCCACTTTATCGCCCACCCAGGCGCTACCATTACCAAAGAAGAATTGAGCCTTGATGTATTAGGCAAGCGCTTAGCAGCTTTTGACCGCGCGATTGATATGCATGTCTCAAACCTACGTAAAAAATTGCCCGAACGCGCTGACGACAAACCTCGTATTAAAACACTACGGGGACGAGGTTATCTGTTGGTGGAGGAAGGTTGATGCGCTTGCCGCGCTTTACCAGCCTATACGGTCGTATCTTCGCTATTTTTTGGCTAACAATGATGTTAGTACTGCTCGCAGTGCTTGCTCTGCCACATCTTGATCCAAGAAAACCCCACGCTATCTCTACCGATAACTTAGAGAAAATGCAGCGCTTTGCTCGTCATGTCGAGCAAAGCTATCAAGGGGAAAACAACCTTAAGCGTCTTCTGCGACGTATTGATGCCGATCGCCCTTCACCACGCGATCGCAAGCCTCGCTACATCCTCACTGACTTAGAGGGCAATATTCTCAACTTGCAAAGACAGCGAGACTTTAAAGTAAGAGCACTGCAAAACCTGATCTCAACAATTGAGTCAGAAGACAAACCGAAACAACGCCTCTATGGACACTATATGATTGCAGGTCCTGTACCTGTCACATTAGCTAACCAACCTTTGCATATGTACCTTGCCTTTAAGTGGGATCAACCCTCCGCTTTCTTATTGCGAATGTTTGATCGTCCATTGCAACTGTTATTCGCGGTAATGCTAGTGAGTACACCACTATTACTCTGGCTTGCTTGGGCATTAAGCCAACCCGCTCGTCGACTTGAGCGTGCGGCAAAACGAGTTGCCAAAGGTGAATTCATTGTCGATCCTAGTCTTGAAAAAGGTACCACCGAGTTTCGCCAAGCTGGTACTGCATTCAACCAAATGGTGCAAGACGTCAATCAGATGATCTCCGGTCAACAGCGACTACTGTCTGACATTTCTCATGAACTGCGTTCACCACTCACTCGCTTACGCATGGCGACAGCTTTGGCAACACGCAAACAAGGAGAAAGCGCTGAGTTAAGCCGAATTGATACCGAAGCTCAACGCTTAGAGCAAATGATCGCCGAGTTATTGGAACTGTCTCGCATGCAGCTTGATAGCCACACCGATCGCGAACAGCAACCTTTATCTAGTTTATGGGAAGCAATATTGATTGATGCTCAGTTTGAAGCAGAGCAGATGGGCAAGGCCCTGCACTACTCTGCAATACCAGAACGAAGCATCTCAGGAAAACCCAAACTACTGATGAGTGCGCTCGACAACATCGTGCGCAATGCGATTCACTACGGCAAAGATCACATTCAAGTCACCATGGAGGCTGAACATGATCAAGTAATTGTTCACGTGGATGATAATGGTGATGGTGTTCCAGAAGAAGAACTCGAAGCGATCTTTAGACCTTTCTACCGTGTTTCAACCGCGAGGGATCGTGTTAGTGGGGGGGCTGGCCTTGGGCTGGCGATTACCCAAAGTGCAGTACGTCAGCATAGTGGTACCATTGAAGCAACACGTAGCCACTTAGGCGGGTTAAAAGTCACCATCTGTTTGCCGTTAGTATAAGCGTAATGGTGTCAGTTTAAGTCTTTAGCAGTGTTTTCCTCCGCTGCTAAATGGTCTTTAGTGATGCCGTAGAATAAATCATCCTGTTATACTCCAAAGCTATTTTCTCACTAATACAGTTAGATTCCATGTTTGATATCGCTTTATACGAACCGGAAATTGCGCCAAATACTGGCAACATTATTCGACTATGTGCCAACTGCGGCGCCAACTTGCACCTAATTGAACCACTAGGGTTTGATTTAGAAGAGAAAAAGGTACGTCGCGCGGGTTTAGATTATCACGACTTAGCGCGCGTAAAACGCCATAAAGATCTGCAAGCATTCTTAGATTACTTACGTAATGAACGTGAAGGCGAGCATCGTATTTTTGCCTGCACAACAAAAACCACCGGTCATCATGTCGATGCTCAGTTTCAAAACGGAGACGTACTGTTATTTGGACCTGAAACTCGCGGCTTACCTGCTGATTTGATTGAAAGCTTACCGATGGAACAACGCATTCGTATTCCAATGATGCCCGATGCCCGCAGCCTAAATCTTTCCAACGCTGTTGCGATTATTGCCTATGAAGCATGGCGACAAATGGGGTTTGAAGGCGCGCTATAAGATTGACGAAAAAATTAGATACAATAAGGGGCGCTGCTGCGCCCCTTTTTAGTTTAGCTTGTGACGATCATTATCATCGTCATCTTTGCGTTCGAACTCACCTTCAAAGGTATCGCCGTTATCACCGCGTTGATCGAATGGATTTCGCTGAAACGGGTCTTGACCAAAACCACCTTGATTACTAAATCCACCGTGGAAGCCTCCCCCGACAGATTGTACGACCATCTTGCTCATCAGATACTTAGCAATCGCCGCGCGAGGCGCAGGTAGTAACACTAACATACCGAGTGCGTCTGTCATAAAGCCAGGAGTCAGCAGCAGCACACCAGCAACGGCAAGCATTACGCCTTCAAAAATTTGCTGCGCAGGTAACTCACCTTGTTGTAAGCGGTTTTGCACATTGATTAAGGTTTGCAAACCTTGGCTACGTACAAGCGATGCACCGACAAATGCAGTGACCAAAACTAACGCGATGGTAGGCCATAAACCGAGAAATCCGCCCACTTGAATGAACAGGCCAATTTCAATAATCGGAACTAAAATAAACAGTAATAATAAGATAGGAAACACACGCCCTCCTTTGTTAAACACACATTAGCGCTAACCATGCTTTGTCACAACTGTTTCCGAGTGCTAAATGTTAGAATTCGTGACTAACGAATTATTCCACAATAGCCCTTATATACGCATGTTGTCGAATGCCCGAGCAAAATGCGATTAGTTAAAATTGGCAGTCATTAGCAAGAGAATTTGGCACAGGCTGAACATACTCTCTATCGCGCTAAACACGCAGGCAAAAAACGCATGGTTACTCACTGTATTAACAATCTCTTCTCTATTGAATATCAGTCTACTTAACAACTCTTAAGCCGCTTAAATGAACCACGTCAAAGGAATGAAATATTTTTCATTCCTTTGGTGAAAATAGTGATCCAGTTACTATTTTTATGAACTAGGTCCAGTATTATGTGCTACATAAAGTCAGGACGGATTTTCGGCCAAGCTTTCTGGCGAATGGATTCTTTAATTACAGAATTGGCAATGACACTAAGCTTAATTTGATAATAATTCTTTAAGGATCCACCTATGGCTACCCTATCAGAAGTTACTACAGCTAACTCAGCCACTCGTATCGAAGAAGATCTACTGGGTCAACGTCACGTTCCGGCAGACGCGTACTACGGCATTCACACACTACGCGCTATCGAAAACTTCAACATTTCTAATGCTACCATCTCTGACGTGCCTGAATTTGTCCACGGCATGGTAATGACGAAGAAAGCCGCCGCTTTAGCAAACAAAGAGCTTGGCGCAATTCCAAAAGACGTGGCTGATGTCATCATCCAAGCTTGTAATTTGATCCTTGAAACAGGTAAGTGCATGGATCAATTCCCGTCAGACGTATACCAAGGCGGCGCAGGCACTTCAGTTAACATGAATACCAACGAAGTGATTGCCAACGTTGCTCTAGAACTGATGGGCAAAGAAAAAGGTCAATACCAATTCGTTAACCCTAACGACCATGTAAACAAGAGCCAATCAACTAACTGTGCTTACCCTACTGGTTTCCGTATCGCAGTTTACAACAGCGTTCACAAACTGATGGATGCAATTGAGTACCTGAAAGGGGCATTTGAACTCAAAGCTCAAGAGTTCAAAGGCGTTCTAAAAATGGGTCGTACTCAGCTACAAGACGCAGTACCAATGACCGTTGGTCAAGAGTTCCACGCGTGGGCGGTAACGCTAAACGAAGAAATTCGCGTACTGGATTACACATCTAAACTACTGCTTGAAATCAACCTAGGCGCAACCGCAATCGGTACTGGTCTTAACGCACCAACCGGCTACCAAGCACTTGCTGTTAAGCACCTAGCGGAAGTCACTGGTCTAGAAGTCGTACCGGCTGAAGATTTGATCGAAGCAACATCTGACTGTGGCGCTTATGTTATGACGCACGGTGCGCTTAAACGTCTAGCAGTAAAACTGTCTAAGATCTGTAATGACTTACGTCTGCTTTCTTCTGGTCCTCGTTCTGGTCTAAATGAACTGAACTTACCTGAGCTTCAAGCTGGTTCTTCTATCATGCCTGCGAAAGTAAACCCGGTAATCCCTGAAGTGGTAAACCAAGTTTGTTTCAAAGTTCTGGGTAACGACACCACTATCTCATTTGCAGCAGAAGGCGGTCAGCTCCAGCTTAACGTAATGGAACCTGTCATCGCACAATGTATGTTCGAATCTATTTCGCTACTGCACAATGCGTGTGTCAACCTACGCGACAAATGTATCGATGGCATCACAGTAAACAAAGAGACCTGTGAAAACTACGTTTACAACTCAATCGGTATCGTGACTTATCTAAACCCATACATTGGTCATCATGAAGGCGATATTGTCGGAAAAATCTGTGCAGAAACCGGCAAGAGTGTTCGAGAAGTGGTCCTTGACCGCGGATTGTTAACCGCAGAAGAGCTCGATGAAATCCTTTGCGTTGAAAACTTCATGCATCCGACGTATAAAGCCAAGCGTTACGAATAACAAATACAAGAAGGGTCCCTAGTGGACCCTTTTTTATCGCCATTATTTGGCATCAAATCTAAAGTCATGGTGCTATCAATGCTTTTCTTGCGTACTTTTTCGCGCAGGTCGCTATCACCATGAAATAAAACCAAAATAAACGAGGGTCTTTCTATGGTAGCAGTCGAACTGTTTGTTGTTCTGCTCTTTATATTTATAGGAGCTAGAATTGGGGGTATCGGAATTGGGTTTGCTGGCGGTGCCGGGGTTATTGCCCTGTCTCTGGGTTTAGGCGTTCCCACCAGCCAAGCTTATATTCCGGTCGATGTTATATTAATCATTATGTCAGTGATTACCGCAATTGCCGCAATGCAAGTGGCTGGTGGTATGGACTGGTTAGTACAAGTGGCGGAAAACTTCTTACGCAAAAATCCTAAGCGAATCACTTTCTACGCGCCGATTGTTACCTTCCTAATGACATTAATGGCAGGAACAGGTCATACCGCATTTTCCACTTTACCGGTCATTGCAGAAGTGGCTAAAGGTCAGGGCGTTCGCCCTTCTCGTCCACTTTCTATCGCCGTTATTGCATCACAAATTGCAATCACCGCATCACCGATTTCAGCCGCGGTAGTTGCCTTTGCGGCGATGTTGGCTCCGGTAGGGGTTGATTATTTAACCTTACTTGCAGTCTGTATCCCAACCACTTTCATCGCTTGTATGATTGGTGCATTTGTCGCAAGTTTCATGGGACGCGACTTAAAAGATGACCCAATTTACCAGCAACGTTTAGAGCAAGGTCTGATTAAATTAGCTAGCGAAGAAAAGCGAGAGCTGCTGCCTACTGCTAAAAAAGCAACTTACATATTTTTAGCTGCAATTGCTTTTGTCGTTTGCTATGCCGCTGCTATTTCTGGCTCTATTGGTTTGATTGAAAACCCGGCGCTAGGTCGAAACGAAGCGATAATGACAGTCATGCTGGCTGCCGCTGCCCTGATCGTTATGACAACCAAGATTGATGCTAACCAAATTCCTGCGGCGAGCACTTTCCGTTCTGGCATGACTGCCTGTGTCTGCGTACTTGGTGTGGCATGGCTGGGATCAACCTTTGTTAACGCACACGTCGATGGTATTAAAGAAATTGCAGGAGAGTTGCTGGCTGACTATCCATGGATGTTAGCGCTAGTACTATTCTTTGCTTCTATGCTGCTTTACTCTCAAGGTGCGACCACCGTTGCTCTTATGCCTGCTGCGTTAGCGATTGGTGTGGCTCCACTGACTGCGGTTGCTTCATTTGCTGCTGTGAGTGCCCTATTTGTACTGCCAACCTATCCGACGCTGCTGGCAGCCGTTGAAATGGATGATACGGGATCAACCCGCATCGGTAAGTACGTATTCAACCATCCATTCTTTATTCCGGGAGTGGTCACCATTTCATCTGCAGTAGCACTGGGCTTTGCTTTTGGTGGCATGGTTATTTAATCCCTTAAACAAAAGAAGGCGCTACGGCGCCTTTTTTTGTTTCCATCTTGATTCCTTTCATTTTTTCTCTACTCATTCATGTTTACGGAAATAAACTCTGCAAAAGAAGCAGACTGATTTGAAACTAATTGTCTGTTTTCCCTGTCTTATCAAGTCTCGTGCTCAAGCAATCGTAGCAAAAGTTTAATCAACACGAGAAAAACGCCTCAGATTGGGTATAAAATACCCTCAAGTTAATTTAAGTGATGTTTGTATGCGCGCAGTTTTTTCACTCTTTATTCTATGCCTAAGTGTCGTAGCGACACCGGCAATGGCGCTGTTTGGTAACAGTTCAAGTGCACCAGGTTTTGCCAGTGATAACAATCGCTTTGTCCCAGTAGAT
>Ga0193961_1000837_pt1 | contig 11459 bp, 11 predicted proteins | sample FB_4_MG_FD_140371 | JGI IMG/M metagenome (GOLD analysis project Ga0193961, IMG submission 140371) | Microbial mat bacterial communities from the Broadkill River, Lewes, Delaware, United States - FB_4_MG | ecosystem: Environmental > Aquatic > Freshwater > River > Microbial mats | place: USA...
ATTTGTTGGAGCAACAAAAGCAATGTTAAAGTAAAGAAGACAACTCCAATTTAATAATTGTTTAATGTTAAATGGGTGGAAATAGTTTTGGCTATTTCCACTTTTTTATTTTTTTCTACTAAAACCTTTCCTATTTTTGCAGCATGGCAAATCAAGATGATCAATTTAAAAAAGTAGTTTCACACGCAAAAGAGTACGGATACGTATTTCAATCTAGTGAAATTTATGATGGTTTAAGCGCAGTATATGACTATGCTCAAAACGGTGTAGAATTAAAGAAAAATATAAGAGACTATTGGTGGAAAGCAATGGTGCAAATGCACGAAAATATTGTTGGGTTAGATGCCGCAATTTTTATGCATCCAACAACATGGAAAGCTTCTGGCCATATAGATGCTTTTAATGATCCTTTAATTGATAATAAAGACTCTAAAAAGAGATATAGGGCAGATGTTTTAATTGAAGACTATGTTGGAAAACTTGACGCTAAAATTGAAAAGGAAGTTACAAAAGCTCAAAAAAGATTTGGAGATGCATTTGATAAAGAACAATTTTTAGCAACAAACTCAAGAGTTTTAGGATACAAAGAAAAAGGAGAAGCTATTTTAAAGCGAATGGGGCAATCTTTAGAAAATGAAGATTTAGCAGATGTTAAAGCTTTAATTGAAGAATTAGAAATTGTTTGTCCGTTGTCTGGTTCAAAAAACTGGACAGATGTGAAGCAGTTTAATTTAATGTTTGGAACAAAATTAGGTGCCTCTGCAGACACTGCTATGGATTTGTATTTACGTCCTGAAACAGCTCAAGGTATTTTTGTTAATTTTTTAAATGTTCAAAAAACAGGTAGAATGAAAATTCCTTTTGGGATAGCTCAAACTGGAAAAGCATTTAGAAATGAAATAGTTGCGCGTCAGTTTATTTTCCGTATGCGTGAGTTTGAACAAATGGAAATGCAATTTTTTGTTCGCCCTGGAACCCAAAAAGAATGGTATGAGGAATGGAAACAAACACGTTTAAAATGGCATTTATCTTTAGGAATGGGTGCTGAAAATTATCGTTTTCATGACCATGAAAAATTGGCACATTATGCAGATGCTGCGGCTGATATAGAATTTAAATTTCCATTTGGATTTAAAGAGTTGGAGGGAATACACTCTCGTACAGATTTTGATTTATCGAGTCATGAAAAATATTCTGGAAAAAAATTACAATATTTTGATCCTGAAATAAATGAGCGTTATGTACCTTATGTTGTAGAAACTTCCATAGGTTTAGACAGAATGTTTTTAGCAGTCTTTTCTAATTCTTTACAAGAGGAGGCACTAGAAAATGGGACAACGCGTACAGTGCTTAAATTACCTGCGGTATTGGCTCCTACAAAAGCAGCTGTCTTACCATTGGTAAAAAAAGATGGTTTGCCAGAAATTGCACGTCAAATTGTTGATGAATTAAAATGGGATTTTAATGTTGATTATGACGAGAAAGATGCTGTTGGAAGACGCTATAGAAGACAAGATGCTGCTGGAACACCATTTTGTATTACTGTAGACCACGATACATTAAAAGACCATTCGGTTACCATTCGATATAGAGATACAATGGAACAACAACGAGTAAAAATTTCTGAACTTAAAGAAATAATTAAAAAAGAAGTAGATGTAAAAAATTGGTTGATGAAAATGTAATCAGTTTTAACTCAAACCAAAAAAAGCCTTGCATTAGCAAGGCTTTTTTTGGTTAAAATCTTTTTCCAAGTGTTAAACCAGCTCTTGGAACTCCATCAATACTTTCATTATTTATAATATTTCTACCAACTCCAAAATAGAGCTCAAAAAGCCAATTATTGTTGGTTATCCATTTTCCGCCAATGGCAATACCTAGGGCAAACCCAGTTTCAGTATTTGTAACTTTAGAAGCTCCTAAATAATAAATTTCGTCTTCCACTACATTTAACATACTAAAAGCTTCTGCAAAAAAACCAGCGGCTTTTTTTTGTCCAAAGTAAAATCTATAATAAGGTGTTAACGCAAATTTTAAATCATCTTCATTAAAACCAAAAGTTACACTTGTTCCAATAGCAGACTCATCACTTAATATATATTCGTAAGTAATTTCAGGTAATTCTGCTAAGGTATAACCTACATTTAATTTAAGTTCGTGTTTTTTTGGAGTTGAATTTGAATTGTTTTGTGCAAAAACAGTAAGGGTTAAAAATAAACAAGGAAGAAGTAGTATTTTTTTCATACGATAATTTTTAATTGTAAAGCAAATGTACTATCAATAATTAAACCAAAATAAAAATATTTAAAATTTTTGGTGGTTAAAATAAAGATTGTTGTTTGCTTCCATTTTCGTGTTCTAGCAACCATTTTTTTCTCCATAATCCACCAGCATACCCTGTTAATGATCCGTTAGTTCCAATTATTCTATGGCAAGGTATTAGAATCCAAATTGGATTTTTTCCATTAGCAGAAGCAACAGCTCTAATGGCTTTTGGATCTCCTATTTTTTTGGTTTGTTCCAAATAAGTTCGTGTTTTTCCAAATGGGACATTCAATAACTCTTTCCAAACTTTTTTTTGAAAACTGGTTCCTTGCGGATTTAATTTTAGATTAAAAGTAGTTCTAGTTCCTTTAAAGTATTCATCTAATTGCTGAATACATTCTTTTAAACAGTTAGGAACATTTTTAGAGGTTTCAATTTCATTATCTAAAACTGTAACAGCTATAATTCCGTCTTCATCTCCAATAATTTTGGCAGTTCCAATAGGTGTTTTATAATATGCAGTTGGTTTAGATTCCAAATATCTTTTTTGAATTTTGTGTGGTTATTTCAGCAACTTCTTCAGCAGTTGAGTTATAAATATCTGCTAATTTATTTAAAACATTGATAATATAACTGCTTTCATTTCTTTTTCCTCTAAAAGGAGAGGGTGCTAAATAAGGAGCGTCTGTTTCCAATACAATGTGATTTAAAGGAATTTGTTTTAAAAATTGGTCTATTTTACCATTTTTAAAAGTTACAACTCCACCAATTCCTAATTTCATGTTGTACGAAATTGCTTTTTTTGCTTGTTCTAATGTTCCAGTAAAACAATGAAATATTCCAATTAATCTTTCATCTTTAACTTCTTCTAAAACTTCAAAAATTTCATCAAAAGCATCTCTACAATGAATAACTATTGGAAGGTTTTTTTCTTTTGCCCAGTTTATTTGTGTTTTAAAAGCGTGTTGTTGCTGTTTTAAAAATGTTTTGTCCCAATACAAATCGATGCCTATTTCACCTACTGCGTAAAAATTTCTTTTATTTAATTGCTTTTTTACAAAAGCCAATTCTTCTTCTACGTTATCTTTTACATGTGTTGGATGTAACCCCATCATTAAAAAAGTATTTTTCGGATACTGTTTTTCTAGAGCTAACATTGCGTTAAAATAGGTGGAGTCTATAGCAGGAATAAATAAACGAGATACACCAGCATCTATAGCTCGTTGCATCATTTCATTTCTGTCTTCATCAAATTGTTCACTATATAAGTGTGTATGTGTATCGGTAATTATCATGATACAAAAGTAAGATAAAGCTTAAAAGTAAAAAGTAGTTGTTACAATTTCCTTAATAATTTTTTAGCTTGTTTAAACTCTTCGGCACTTTTAGGAATTGTTTTTAATACTTTTTTACATTCCAAATATTTTTTTTGCTTTAATAAACTAAGTGCTTTATACCAAATTGCTCGGTTAACTAATGCTGAATTTCCAGTACTTATTTTATCAAAAATAGCTTCGGCTTCAAAAGAATTGTTGAGTTCTAATAAACAAATTCCTTTGTATAATAAAATTTCAGTATCATTTAAATATATTTGAGATAAGGTGTTTAGTTGTTCTAGAGCTTCTTTATAATTTTTAGAATTGAAAGCAGCTTCAGCCTTAGAAATTGCTTGGTTGTTTTCACTTCTAACAACTAGCTCTAATTTATGATGGTTAGAAAAATCACTATAAACAGGGCCTCCATTTTTAAATAAAAAGAATCCAATTAGTAAGGCAATACTTGCCGCTACCATTAATTTTTTATAATTGAATAATGAGATTACTTTGGTTTCTTTTTTAAGGTGTTTATTTCCTAAACTAGTTAATGTTTTTTTAAGTTCTTGTTCTTTTTCTTCATTGCTAAACTTTGAGGCTAAAGATGAGTTTAAGGCTTTATAAATTTCAAATTCATATTTAAAATTAACATCTGACTGAATTTTTTCTTCAAATAATTTAAGCTCTTCGTTAGAGAGTTTATTAGTTAAATAATTTTCAAATGTTATATATCTTTCATCTTCCATTTTAATACTCTTTTAGCTGTTGAAACTCAGTTGAATTTTTAACAAGTTTAGTTAATTGCCCCATACATTGCGATTTTTTCTTACGGGCATATCCATAAGAAACTCCTAAAAATTCAGCAACTTTTTCCATCGACTTTATTTTAAATGATGCTTTTAATAATTCTTGACACTTTATGCCTAATTCTTTAAACTTTGACTCAAAGAGTTGATGTTGTTGTTCAAACAATTCGGTTTCTTCAACTTGTTGTTTTTGTTCTTCACTAATAGATGTAATATCTTCTAAAATTGTTACCTTCTTATTTCCTCTTTTTTTAAGTTCGTTTAGCCATTTTCGTTTACACAATAAGTAAAAGTAAGCATCAAAAGGGCAAGTAAGTATAAATCCTTTTTCAATTGCTTGATGGTAGATAGTTACTAAAGTTTCCTGAATAATGTCTTGAGCATCGTCTGCATTTCCGTTATTTTTTTTAACCATAGCCACAATTTTATAAGAATACTTCTTATAAATTTTAGAAAGTACTCTACTATCATTTTTCAGCAACGCTTCAATATATATATGGTCTTCGTGTGGTTTTTGGTTCATTTATTAAAGTTATAGAGAGCTAATTTAATTTTTTTTTCAGAAATAAGGGTAACAAAAAAATAATTGAGTTGATATGTAAGTGTAAAACAAATTTAAAAACAATTAAAAACAAATAATTATGAAAACACAAAAAGGAAACATCACAAACTTAAATAATAGTAAAGGAGTGAGCCAATTTTTTAAAAACATAGTAGTTGTATCAGTATTAACTTTTTTTACAAGTTGTGTGACCGATAATGGCGATGCACCTTACCAACCTCAACCTGATGGGGACGCATTAGCAGAAAGATTTTATAATAATAGGGTTGATGTTCTGCAAGAATTTACTTTAGATGCTTCTACAGGAGGAGTTATCACAGGAAGTCAAGGAACACAAGTAACTTTTGCACCAAACTCTTTTGGAATTAACGGAACTCCGGTTACAGGAAATGTGAAAGTTCAATTAATAGAAATTTATGATAAAGCCTCTATGGTACTTAAAAACAGATCAACTTTGGGTGAAAAAGCAAATGGAGACAAAGAAGCGTTAAAATCTGCAGGACAGTTTTTTATAAATGCGCAACAAGCTAACAATGATTTAGAACTATTAGTAATGGCTGAAGTAACAAGTAAACCTGTAGATTTTGCAGATTTAGATGGAGGTATGAAAATATTTAGAGGTGGTGGATTAGATAATGATTGTGATGGAATTGATGCAACCTGTGATTGGGTTGAAGCTGATGAAGATGGTGATGGTCAAACTGATGATGCAAAAATAAGAGACGGACAAGGTGCTGACGGAGAATTTGCAACTTATAATTATGATATTGGAGATTTTGGATGGACTAACCTTGACAGATGGTACAACTATGCTGGAGCTAAAACAGAACTTTTTATCGATGTTCCTAATGAGTTTAATCAAGATAACTGTGCAGTGTATTTATCTTATGATGGAGAACCAACAGCTTTAGCTAGAATGGATGTATATAATACCGAATTGGAGATGTTTACTGAGCATTATGGGTTAATCCCTGTTGGAATGGAAGTTCATATCATTATGGTAGCAGAAATTGATGGCCAATTGCATTATGCTATCCAAGGAACTACAATTGTTGAAGATCATATAGAGGTAATAGCAAGTTTAAGTCCAATAAGTCAACCAGCTTTAGAAGCTTTAATTAACGGATTACCATAAAAATATTGCAATTATAGATTAGTTAGAAATAGGTTAATTGCTTTAAAGAAGCTGTCCAATTGGACAGCTTCTTTTTTGGTATGTTTCTTGATGTTAACATAATTTTAACAGTTATCCAAAATTATCAATTGCTTTATAATTAATTTTCTCAATTCCACTTAAAAACAATTAATTAGTAGCAGTTCATAACAAAAGGATAAAATAAACCTTATACATTATGAATACCAAAAAACACTCAAAAGCAAATTTAGAAAATTACAGCAGATTATTTACTCAATTAGGATTAGTTTTATCATTATTTGTAGTTTATGTTTTAATTCAAAATAAATCGTATGCTAAAGACTTTGAAGATCTTTCAGGTGCTGAAAGAAACTTTATTGATGAACAAGAACAAATAATAAACATTCATAGAGAACAGCCCAAACCTGAAGTAAAGATTGTTAAAAAAATAATTCCAGAAATTATTAAAAAAGAAGACAATGATGCAGAAATTGATGAATTCTTTTTTGAAAATATTGATCCAGAAGCTCCCATGGATATTACCAACTTAGAAGATGTAAAAGAAGCAGAAGAATTTGACCCTAATGATGAGGTCGATTTTGTATTTTTAGAAGAAGTCCCTTTATATCCAGGTTGCAAAGGAACTAATGAAGAGAAAAAAGCTTGTTTTGCTAATAAAATACGCAAATATATAAATAGTAAATTTAATACGGATATTGCATCTGAGCTAGGTCTATCCCCAGGAATTCAAAAAATACACACTCTATTTAAAATAGACCAAAATGGCAATGTAGTTGATATTCAAGCCAGAGCTCCTCATAAAAAACTACAAATAGAAGCAGTTAGAGTTATTAATTTATTACCTAAAATGGACCCTGGTAAACAACAAGGTAGACCAGTAGTTGTTAAATATGCATTACCGATACTATTTAAAATTGAGTAATTAAGAACACTTTAATAAAAACATTAAAAAACCATTATTTACTTGTTTTAAAAGTAAATATTTATAAAAATTTAGACATTTTTTAAGTATGTAATGATTTAATCTTAAAACTTTGTTTCAAAGCAATGTTTTACTTGTAAAATATTGCTTTTCAAGTTTAAAAAATGTAAATTTAATATGAAATCTATCTTGCTAGATATTACGTTATCAATATTACTTAACCTACCGTAATTTCGTGCATTATAAACTATCCTGCTTTTAGCAGTTATATTTAGTTTTTCGTGTGTAATCTTAAATAAAGAAACTCATGGAAGTAAAAAAATATCCTAGCGCAATTTTAGAAAATTACAGTAAAATTTTAATGCAATTAGGTCTTGTATTGGCATTGTTTATTGTATATGAATTTATCAATATGAAAACGTATCCTACTCCTGTTAAAGAGTTAGTAGGTACCATGTCGGTTGAAGATGATACTGAAGAAATCATTGAAATTAAACCAATTGAGGTATTAGAACCTCAAGCAGCAAAAGCTGTTATTCCTGAAAAAATAGTAAAAGTAGAAGATGAGGTTGAAATTCAGGAAACAATTATTGAGTCAACAGAAACCGATGAAATGGAAGCAATTAATATGGATATTAATAAAGATATTGTAGCAGTTGAAGAAGATGAGGATATTGTAGAGGATGTTGCTTTTGTGGTTATAGAAAATGTGCCAATTTTCCCAGGGTGTAAGGGCAATAATGCAGAATTAAGAGAATGTTTTTCAAATCAAATATCAAAATTTGTTGCTAAAAGATTCAATTCAGAACTGGCTTCAGATTTAGGTTTAACATCAGGGAGTATACAAAAAATATTTGTAATGTTTAAAATTGATAAAAAAGGAAATATTACAGACATTCATGCAAGAGCGCCACATAAAAAATTACAAGACGAAGCCATAAGAGTTATAAATTTATTACCACAAATGACTCCAGGAAAGCAACGAGGTAGAGCAGTAGGTGTTAGCTATGGCTTACCGATTGTTTTTAGAGTTGAGTAAAAGGATCCCGTTTTAACGAGATTTTTTTATAAACAAAAGCTAATTATTAAAGTATATTTGTATCATAATTAATTACTTTAGTAAAAAAATAGGATGAATATCAACCAATATTTAGATTCAACATATTTAAAAACAGCAATCCAAGCTGGAATTTCTGAAGAAGAAACCGAAAATAGAGTTAAAGAACTAGTTAATGAAGCTATTGAAAATAATTTCAAACTAGTAATGATTAGGCCTAAGTTTGTTGCATTGGCTCATAATATGATAAAAGAAGCTAATTCTACAACCTTAGTGGGTACAGTTATTGGTTTTCACGAAGGAACCTATACAACTTCTCAAAAATTAGAAGAAGCACAACAAGCAATAAATAATAAGGTTGATGAGTTAGATTATGTAGTAAATTATGAAGCTTTTAAGAAAGAAAAAATTAATTTAGTCAAAGCTGAAATTTTTCAAGGTACAAAATTAGCTTTGGAGAATAATAAAGTTGTAAAATGGATTATAGAAATTGCTGCCTTAACAAATGAAGAAATTGTGATGCTTACACAATTGATAAGAGATGTAGTTCTAGATAATTTTGGAGAGGAAAATGCAGCTAAAGTATTTGTAAAATCTTCCACAGGATTTTTTAAAACAGAAGGAGATAGACCTAACGGGGCAACATTTGAGGCTATGGAATTAATTGTTGAAAATGCAAAACCACTACTAGCCAAAGCAGCTGGAGGGGTTAGAAATTACGATGATGCCGTAAAAATGGTTAATTTAGGTGTAACACGTATTGGAACATCATCAGCTAAAATAATAGCAGATGGAGGAACAAGTAAAGAAGGGTATTAAAAATGAGTAACTATTTTGCACATGAAACTGCTGTAATTGATGAAGGCTGTGAAATTGCAGCTGGTACTAAAATATGGCATTTTAGTCATATTATGCCTCATTCAAAAATTGGTGAAAATTGTAATATTGGTCAAAATGTAGTCATTTCTCCTGAAGTCGTTTTAGGTAAAAATGTGAAAGTTCAAAACAATGTATCCATATATTCAGGGGTTATTTGTGAAGATGATGTTTTTTTAGGCCCCTCAATGGTATTTACCAATATAATTAATCCAAGAAGTGCTATAGTACGTAGAGGTCAATATGAAAAAACCATTGTTAAAAAAGGAGCTAGTATTGGCGCAAATGCAACAATTGTTTGTGGAAATGAAATAGGAGAGTATGCTTTTATTGGAGCAGGTGCAGTGGTAACTAAAAAAGTTTTACCTTATGCATTAGTTGTTGGAAATCCTTCAAAACAAATTGGTTGGATAAGTGAATATGGACATCGATTAAATTTTAATAGAGAAGGTGTTGCAATATGCCCTGAAAGCGGTGAAAAATATCAACTAAAAAATAATCAAGTTCAAAAAGTTTCGAAATAAATGATAATGAATAAAGCTACTATTAGTTTACTTTTCCTATTGTTTTCAATAAGTATAACAGCGCAAATAGAAAAATACCCAGTTTTTCAAAATTGCAATTCTTTAGAAATTTCTAAAATTGAGAAATGCTTTAAAACAAGCGTTAAAAATAAAGTTATTGATGCATTTGAACTACCTAAAAATTTACAAAAAGAAAATTTTCAAGGTACTATAAATATCGTTTTTTTAGTAACCGCTAAAGGTGAATTAAAAGTAATTTATGTAAACTCTCCCTATAGAGAACTTAAAGAAGAGGTACAGCGTGTTTTTTCAACCCTTCCAATTATCACACCTGCAAAATATAACAACCATCCTGTTGAGATGAGATTTGTTTTACCACTTAGTATTCCATTTAATAAAAATGAAAATCAAATAATTGTTGAAGAAAAAACTGAAATAAAAAAAGAAAAATTAATTTCTAATATTGAAACTTTAAAAGAAACTCAAAAAAACACACTGTTTCCAGAGCATCAAAGTGAGCTAAACATTCCTTTTACTCATGCAGAATATACTACGTTTGATTCTTATTTAGATCAAGCTTCAAATTCCCATACTGCAATGAAGCCTTATTTATTTTCTGAAGTAAAACAATATATAGATTTAGATGCTCAAAAAAATAAATTAATGAAACCCAAAAATACGTGGTTTGGTAAAAAACTTTTAAATGAACATATGGCTTTTGTAAAGGGAAAAGATTATTGGTTTACAATTGACCCCATAGTTGATTTGCAGGTTGGAAAAGATAGTGAAGGAATTAATACATTTAACAATACTAGAGCTGTTCAAGTAAATGGTGGGTTGGGCAAAAAATTCAATTTTTCAGCAAGCTTTTATGAAAGTCAAGGACGTTTTGCCGAATATGTGAATAAGTATGCGGAGTCTATAAAACCAGATGGAGGAAATCCAGCAATTATTCCAGGAAGAGGAATAGCCAAGGAGTTTAAATCTGATGCGTATGATTATCCAGTTTCAGAAGCATACATTTCATACACTCCAAACAACTTTTTTAACTTTCAATTTGGTCATGGTAAAAATTTCATTGGAGATGGATATCGATCTATGTTCTTATCAGATGTAGCTTCTCCATATACCTCGTTTAAAATTAATACTAATTTTTGGAAAATTAAGTACACTAATATGTGGATGTGGATGCAAGATGTAAGACCAGAATTAACGGTTGATGGGGCTTATAAACGAAAGTTTATGGCCATACATTATTTAAGCTGGAATGTATCAAAAAAGTTGAATTTAGGTTTATTTGAAGCTGTTATTTGGGATAACGTAAATGATAGGGGCTTTGATGTAAATTACCTAAATCCGCTTATTTTTTATACAGCCATTGAGTTTTCTTCGGGTTCAAGAGCTGGAAATTCGTTATTAGGATTTAGTTTAAAATATAAAATGAAGGATATTTCTTTATATTCACAAGTATTAATTGATGAGTTTCGAGTTTCTGAAATGACCAGCAATGATGGTTGGTGGGGGAATAAAAATGGTATTCAAATTGGCGCAAAGTATTACAATGCATTTGGTGTTGACAATTTATATTTACAAGCCGAATATAATTCAGTGAGGCCATACACATACTCTCACGATGAATTAAATTATAACTTTGGACATAATAATCAACCTTTAGCTCATTTATGGGGTTCTAATTTTAATGAAACAATTGGAATTGCTCGCTATTCAAAAAATAGATGGTTTGCCAATACTAAAGTACTCTTTGGTAAAAAAGGATTTGATTATAAAAACAGTACAGATACTTTTAGTTACGGAGGAAACATTTTTAGAGATAATGACGATAGAGTTTCAGAATATGGAAATAGCATAGGACAAGGAAATAAAGCGAATATTTTTATCGCTGATTTTCAATTAGGCTATTTGATAAATCCGGCTACTAATTTAAAAATATTTGGAGGTTTTACATTTAGAGATTTCA
>Ga0193961_1000839_pt1 | contig 11426 bp, 6 predicted proteins | sample FB_4_MG_FD_140371 | JGI IMG/M metagenome (GOLD analysis project Ga0193961, IMG submission 140371) | Microbial mat bacterial communities from the Broadkill River, Lewes, Delaware, United States - FB_4_MG | ecosystem: Environmental > Aquatic > Freshwater > River > Microbial mats | place: USA...
GATAGCAGCACCGATATTTGCCGCTATATTGACAAGAACCAAAAATTAAATTATGGTACGATCATTCCAATACGAGCAATTTACAATGGCACGCCCTAGAGAATATGAAGAAGAGAAAGTGCTGGATGCCATTATGAATGTATTTTGGCACCGCGGCTTTGAGGCGACATCAGCCCAGGACCTTGTCGATGCAACAGGACTGACACGCAGTAGCCTCTATAATGCATTTGTTAATAAACAAGGGTTATTCGAACAGGCTCTTATACACTATAAATTACGCACCAAACAACAAGCCGCCATGCTAGATGATGCCAACGACAAAAAAGAAGCCATCTACGCATTATTGTTAAGTGTCATTGACTCAGACTTAAACAATATGCCTCGACGCGGCTGCCTAATTACCAATACCGCTATAGAACGAGCCAACAACGATGAGCGGATCACCTTGTTAGTCCGCCAAAACTTTCGCCTATTAGAAGAGGCGATAGCACGCAACATACAGATTGCTCAGGCATCGGGGGCCATTGCTTCAACAAGCACAGCTAAAGTACTCGCCGCCTGTGTGTTAAATATGATTCAAGGACTTAGAGTGCTCGCTAAAACCACCCCCAACAGTAACCGCAAAGTACTTACCGATATTATTGACACCACATTGTCAGCGTTATTGTAATGCCATAGTGCAACGCACGACAGTGTGACTTTTTTTGTCTTATTTTAGAACGAACATACCAAAACATATCTATCAAAAGGAAATTCAATGACCAGAGAAGACATAACGAATAACCAAACATTAATTATCATCGCCATTATGGCAGTAGCACTAAACTTAAGACCCGCCATTGCCGCTATTGGGCCACTGGCTGATATCATAGAAACCTACACAGCGCTCAATTCATCGGGTGTTGGCCTGTTATCTACGCTGCCTATTTTTTTTATGGGGTTAGGCGCACTATGCGTGCGCTTTTTGCGGTATTTATTGGGTGAAACACGTGGCATTAGCGTGGGTATTGGCATTATATCGGCCTCGTGTATTGGGCGGTTTTGGTTGCACACCGATATCGGGCTTATCATTACAGCTATTGGTGCAGGTATTGGTATTGCTACCGTACAAGCACTAATGCCCGCTTTTATCAAACGAAGTTTTAGTATAGATGCCGGCCGTATTATTGGTTTTTATTCCTCGGCTATTGTAGGTGGGGCTGTCGTTGCTGCGGCCACTACAGCAGAATTCGCACACTTTTTTGGCTGGGTTAATGCACTAACTTTTTGGGGAGTTCCCGCCATCACTGGATTAGCTCTCTGGCTATTTATGCAGACAACCCACAATAACAACCAGCCAGCAGCGGCTACTAATACAGCACCAAATACCCATTACTGGCAACACAGCCGCAGCTGGTCACTACTGGTTTTCTTTGGTATTGGCACAGGGGCATTTATGTTAATTCTTGCCTGGCTGCCGGCATTTTATGTCGCGTTAGGTAAAAGCCAAGAGTTCTCCGGTTACCTGCTTGCGAGCTTCACGTTAATTGAATTAGTGACCGCACTGATAATATCAACGTATATTAATCGCTACCCCGATCGCAGAGCGCCACTACTCATCGCCCTCATATTAGTTATAGCCGGCCTAGTCTGTCTTATTACAGCGCCGCTGCAACTCACTGCAATAGCTATAGGTTTACTGGGTATCGGGATCGGTTTATTATTTCCGTTATCGCTAATCATTACCGTTGACCATGTAAACGATCCAAAACAAGCCGGTGATTTTTCAGCGTTTGTAACAGGCGGCGGCTATATCATTGCAAGCATCATGCCTTTGTTAGCCGGCTGGATTCGAGATCAATTTGCCGACCTGACACAAGCATGGGTAGTGATGGCCTTAGGAATAGGCCTACTCATTATAATGGCCATTCGCTACTCCCCTGAAAGCTACCTTCACTTTAGGCAAAAATCCAATAGCCAATAGCCCAGCCCACCACAGACGGTTCAATAATGCTGAATAACTACACGCTTTCGCGAGCGTGTAGTTATTAAAAAGTATGTACAGCCCGGCACTATTGAACGACAACCGTACGAGCAATCCGTAAAGCAAGTGATATTAACGTCTATACTAATAACTGTACCCCATAGAGTAATACTTGGCACGGTTAGCACTTCATCACAACCTACTGACACTATCACCACGGCATATAACGATTCGCCGTAGTTAATAAGGGTAATATTAATTATAACGCTATTTTTTATAATGATGTAAAAGGTGACAACGCTCATTATATCAGCAATAATAATATCGGCAGCCCATCAATGGTTGCATTAAGACACGTGGTATCACATTGAATAACAACATAATAACCAATGGAATTACCCCTCATCTCTCCCGAGACGAACCCTTAGTGAGCGATAGAGAAACGCAGACCTACCCAGCATCACCGGCGCAACAGCGGTTATGGCTGCTCGACAAGATACAACCCAACAATCCAGCTTATAACATGGCTCAGGCGGTGCGTATTCGTGGTTCATTAAATACAGCGGCACTAGAGCGTAGCATCAACCATATTATGCAACGCCACACAACGCTAAAAACCATTTTTGCCTCGGATAAACCCCAACAAATTATTCGCCCTAAGCAGGCGATAACCCTCACCATTCAATCGCGCGATCACAACCTGACACCGACAGATAACCTGCAACAATTGATTGATCAAGAAGCCCAGCGGCCATTTAACTTGCAACGCGATTGTCTTATTCGTGCCACATTAATCACCTTGGGTAGTAACGATACTCTGTTTATTGTTACGCTACATCATATTATTTTTGATCGCTGGTCTCTGGGTTTATTCAACAAAGAACTATCTGTATTGTACCAATATTATCAGCAAAATGCCGCTGACAGCACACTCACCGAACAACTCCCACCGCTAGCGATACAATACACTGATTACACCCAATGGCGAACCGAACAGCAGCAACTTAACAATCAACATAAATCACTCACCTACTGGCAGAAACAGTTAGCGGGTAGCGCGCCATTGACCTTGCCCTATGACTATTCAGAGCGCGCCTCTAATACCCACCAGGGCGAACGCCTTTACCATCCACTGCCTGCCACCCTAGTGGATAGCATTGGTGAACTTGCCGCCCAACAAGGGGCGACACTATTTATGGGGTTGCTTAGTGTATTTACCGCACTCTTACACCGCTGGAGCGGTTTATCCGATATCAATATCGGTACACCATTCGCCGATCGTCGCTTAAAAGGTAGCGAACATTTGTTGGGTTTTTTTGTTAATACGATCGTATTGCGCACTCAACCCGAGGGCACCTTAAGTTTTAATCAACACTTAAAAAAAATCCGTCAATGTTGTTTTAATGGCTACCGACATGCCAGCGCACCGTTTGATAAAGTCGTAGAAAAGCTACAACCCAATCGGCAAGCAAATCGCAACCCATTATTTAATATTGAATTTGCGCTACAAAAAGCACACAAAGATAAACTGCAACTAACACAGACTGATATTGAGCTATTAACGCCAGCCACCGGCACCTCACAATATGATATAACACTGACCGTAAGAGAGCGCGATGATCACTACGATGCGCGCATTGAATATCGCACCGATCTATTTGCACGCGAAACCATCCAGTGGTTACTCCAGCGTTTTGAGATTGTGGCCGACGAGATTATTAACAACCCCAACAAACCACTCCATGACATTGCCTTATTAAACGATCAAGAACGCCAACGTATTCTCTACCAATGGAATCAAACACCATTAACCTACCCTAAGCATCTGTGTGTTCACGAACTGTTTCAACAACAAGTCGCCGCCACCCCTAATAACACCGCCGTTATTTATAATAAGCAAACAATGAGTTATGCGCAGCTAGAGTGCCGAGCTAACCAGCTGGCACACCACCTGCTTGAACACGGCGTAACGCCCGATAGCTTTGTCGGCCTGTGTGTTGAGCGCTCAGCCGAGATGGTCGTGTGCTTGCTGGCTATTTTAAAATCCGGTGCTGCTTATTTACCCCTAGACAAAGAGTACCCGGCTGACCGCCTTCAACACATGCTCGATGACTCGGCCGTTAGCGTACTCATCACCCAATCGTGGATCGAAAGTAAACTGCCCACACACAATGCCGTTAATATACTGCTCGATAGCCACAGACAGCAGATAGAAACCTATAGCACTCACCCACCAACAACGAGCGTAAGCCCTCAGCATATCGCGTATATGATTTACACCTCGGGCTCAACCGGCAAACCGAAAGGTGTACAAGTTGAGCATCGCAACGTCACTAACTTTCTCTATGCAATGAAAGAGCAGCCCGGTTTGGGTGAACATGACAGGCTGTTAGCACTGACAACACTGTCATTTGATATCGCTGTGCTGGAGCTGTATTTACCTTTGATTAGCGGTGCCACTACCGTTATTGCCGACCACGCCGATGCCATCGATGGCCACCGGTTAAGCGCACTACTTGATGAGCACGCCATTAACATCATGCAGGCAACCCCTGTCAGCTGGCGGCTGCTCATTGCAGCAGGCTGGCAAGGCTCGCGCGACTTTACGATTCTCTGTGGCGGAGAGGCGATGCCCTTAGATTTAGCGCGAGAACTGTATGAACGCGCAGGCCATGTGTGGAATATGTATGGCCCCACAGAGACAACCGTTTGGTCTAGCTGCTACCGGCTGCCCGATGCACAAGGCCCCGCCTTGATTGGTCGCCCTATTGGCAACACACAAATTTATTTACTCGACACCGCGATGCAGCCAGTGCCTATTGGTGTACCCGGTGAACTTTATATTGGCGGCGATGGCGTTACCCGAGGCTACCTCAACCGATCTGAACTCAATGCAGAACGGTTTGTTGCCGACCCATTTAATACTGACAATAACGCCCGTCTTTATCGCACCGGCGATGGTGCACGCTACCGTCGCGATGGCACTATTGAATATCAAGAGCGACTCGATAACCAAGTTAAAGTGCGCGGCAATCGTATCGAGCTCGGTGAAATAGAATGCGCGATATCAGCACTTGAAACAATAGCGCAATGTGTGGTTATTGTGCGCGAAGACCAACCCGGCGACCCTCGCATTAGCGCCTATTGCATAGCCGCCAACCACCAAAACATAGACGCCGGCACAATACGCCAAGCACTGCGTCTTAGCCTGCCAAGCTATATGATTCCTCAGTTTTTTATCCAGCTAAAACAACTGCCACTGACCCCCAACGGCAAAATTGATCGCAAGGCACTACCGGCACCTGATCATCAACAGCCACACGCACAACAACGCCCGCCCGTCAGTGATACAGAAAAACAGCTCGCGAGTATTTGGATGGATATCCTCGATGTTCAGCACATCAACCGACACGATAACTTTTTTGAACTCGGCGGCCACTCAATACTCGCACTACAAGCAATAGAGCGCATTAGTAAAACCATGGGCATTACACTCCCACCCATGGCCATGATTATGGATACACTGGAACAAATTGCCGCTGACTACGGCCAACAGCAAATCAACACCCACAGTGATAATGAACACTTAACAACTGAGGCCGCAGATAGTACAGAAGCCATTACAAAACCTATTGAAGTAGACTATATTGGCCCCGCTGAACGGCAGCTATTTGTCGCTTATCATCCACCGGGCCGCCATTTACCGCCTGCTAGCCCATCAGTAAAAACACCGGTGCTCTTGTGTTACCCACTGTTGATTGAAAGTACGAAAATACACTGGGCCTATAAACAACTGGCCTGCCAACTGGCAAGTAAAGGCCACCCGGTATTGCGCTTTGACTACTCAGGCACCGGAGATTCAGCCGGCGAATTTGAACTGGCAAATCTTAATGAATGGGTGAGTGATATTCACCGTGCCGGTACCTATTTACTCGAACAAACAAATGCGAATGCACTAACACTGATTGGCTTTCGCTTCGGTGCCATACTCGCGGCACTGGCATGCCAGCATAAAGGCTACTTGCAGGCATCGTGTACACAGACATTACCGGTTAACCAATTAATCGCCTGGGACCCAATCTTATCGGGCCGCGACTATATTGCATCGCTGCATCAAAAACAATCGCAGCATATCAATGCCTATAACCAACAACGCCAACAGCCCGCAGTAGTCGCCGAACATGAATTACTCGGGTACGAGTGCCAGCCATCACTACTAGAGGCAATACGCGGCACACAATTAATACCGGCACTGACACGCTCAAGCGCCGACCAATGCTGCCTGCTAAGCACCACAGAGCAACCCCAGCTCATCGATTTTCACCGGCAAATGCAGTTAGCAAATGCCAGAGGCCCAACACAGGAAAAACCGCGCGTACACTACCAATACATCGATGACCCCAGCGGGCCAATAGACAACCACCATGGGTTTAAACTTTTTTTACCAAATGCTTTGCTACGCGCGATCATTACCCAAGTAAGTGAGAAGACAATAAGCGAGGTGAAAACATAACGACCATGCTGCCAATAACAGAAACCGCTATCAATATCAGCAATAACAGCAGCAATAGTAATGAGCAGCTCACCGCTATTGTCACCACGCCTGCCGAAACGCCCCTGAGTGATCAGCCCTTAATATTAATTATTAACTCGGGGTTAATTGTACGCACAGGCCCCTACCGTTTGCATGTCACCTTGGCCCGGCAACTGGCGCAATTGCGCTTTAGCTGTTGCCGTGTTGATTTATCGGGCATTGGCGACAGCGACCGCGTGCGCACCAAACAGACAAACGACTGGCAACCTATCGATGATATTCAACGCGTGATGGACTTTTTAGTCGGCGAGAATATCGCACAGTCATTTATTATTATGGGAATTTGTACCGGTGCTGACAATGCTCATAAGGCAATGTTAAGTGATCACCGAGTTGTAGGTGCCATTTGCATTGACGGCTATAGCTACCCCACCATACGCTACTATTGCAACCACTACTTACCGCGCCTTATAAAATGGCGCACGTGGAAAAATGCCTTTAGCCGACTCTGCGAAAGGTTCACACCAGAGCACACACACACCACTCATCAAGCGGCAACTCAAGCACTTGAATATCGATGGGAATTACCCGAAAAGAAAAAAACCAAAGCCGACTTTGTCGCCTTTATTGAGCGCAATGCAAAACTTTTGTGTATTTACAGCTCAGACTGGCCCTACAACTATACCCAACAACTGGCCGACGCCTTCCCTGACCTGACCTTTGCCCCACATATTAGTCTCGCCTATTTACAAGATGCCAAACATACCTTCCCGATCAAAGCCGACCGGCAACGATTAATAACTACCATTGAACAGTGGCTGCAACAGCATTTTATGCATAAGCCTTGATACACCAACCCCACACAACCTCTCTCTATCGGCCAAGGTGTCAATCATCACCCATTAAGCGCGCTAGATCGCGCTAACTGATACCTCATCTGCCAGCGCAAACTAGGTAACACTGGGGAGCCCACCTGACTTGGATACAATATGGTATACCGTTGGCTTGCCATTTCTGATGACAGAAATGGCGTTATCTGCTATCTCAACGTAACTCCACCGTAGATTAAAACCTGCACTATCGATGACCAGCGAATCGTCGCCTGTCACCACAAAAGACAACACAGGGCCACAAACTGCACCACCTTTTACGCCGATAGTCGCAGTGACAACATCACCCGTAAAGCTCAAATTCTCGATAGCGATTTCATCGACGATGGATAAAACCAAACCGTTAAGCTTGTCTTTTAACATGGCGACCTCGCTAAGTAATGAGTATTTAAAATAGAGGATACATTTTTTACATTAAAGATAAAAAAACGATGGTAAATATTGTTCAAAAAATAAAAGCTCACGTTTAGTCTGCCTCTATTGTATTTACGCGATCAACACAATGCCGCTACACTTAACAACTCAGCACAGAATTACACGACAGCTCACACGAGCCCATAGTTTTTTGTTTGCCTGCTTGCCTTACAATTTTTGGTAAGCATTAACACCAACATAACCCACTCGCTGGTTGAATATAATGCCAGCCATTAAACCCCACATTAACGTAGCCTCCAATAAAAAATACCTTACAAAATGTATCAGGCGCCAAAAAATAAAAAAATACTGGTTTTTGCTACTGAGTGCTCATTTTTTTGAACACCACAGCTTGTATCCTTTTCTGTAATTCGGCACCATTTATTTAGTTCAATGCTATTTAATTCCGTACCATTTAATTCAGTACTAGTTAAGTTAAGCCGTCATTGAGCGCAAAGTGCGCAGCAACAGCAATAAACTATGCAGCAATAAACTACGCAGTAATAAACAGTAATTTGACAGGGTAAGAATGAAATGATTTTGTTCGTCGATCGAGAAAATGGTGCTCGCCAGATTCAACCTATACCACTCATACATCACCTGCCGTTTATACACCGGCTGAAACCACAACCGTACACATAACCTACCACCTCAAGGAAGACTCTATCATGAGCAAACCCGCTGCCCGCTTGGGCGACAAAGATACTGGCCACCCCGGCGCTGGCCCTACACCCATCATTACCGCCAGTAGCGATGTCATTATTAATGGCAAAGGCGCCGCGCGCAAAGGCGACAAACTTAAAAAACACCACAAAGGAACGCGCGCCATTACCCGTGGCTCTAACAGCGTATTGATTAACGGCAAACCCGCCGCCAGAGTGAGCGACACCATCAACTGTGGCGGTGTGATTATTCAAGGCTCCAACAACGTTTTTATTGGTGATACACCGGTGCTAAAAACCCCACAAGCAATGCCCACCCAGCAAGGCAGCTTACCCTCAATGCCCCCCGCCGCGCCCGAGCATCGCAGGCATCAGCACACACCGCATCAGCCGCTGTCGCATACAGCCGCACAAGCCCCCACGGACCACACAGCAGCCCCTGATACTGTGCCAGCGACTACGCGGGTGCCCGACTACAAAAGTGTGTTGATTCGCTTAAACATCAACCCAGAAACCCACACAAGCGTAAGCGATACCTTTATCTTAACCAGTACCGACGGCAGCTATCGCGCCACCAAAACACTCAGCGATGATCGCATCCCCGGTGATGACTACCTAGACTTACAATACGACAATCTCGACACCCGTAAACACTTTACTCTTGCCTGTGATGATGGCGAAACCATTTACACATTGTTTGAGAACCACCCCTACGCCAGCCTAGCCGGGTTAGCGCCACCGCATCAAGACGATCAAGACGAGACAGAGAGCACCTAAAGGAATAGTAAAAAACAACCATGAAATACCGTATCACTGATTTTTTTGGCGCCACCAGCGCGCTACCGGTCGTGCCGATCGACATCAAACCCTTGCCGTTATTTCCTGTGCGCTACAGCGTAGTGCCCGATGAAGTCACCCTGCCCTTGCCCGCCGCCCTTAGCAACAACAAAACCCAACAGGTAGCCTTAAACCACCACCGCTATGTGTTGCGAACAACGCGCACAGGTTATGTGTATGTGCTCTACGAAAAACCCTACCGCCCCAATCGCGGCCGCGAGCAATACTCGGCTGAATACTGGCAGGCCTACCAAACCAACGGTATCACCTATACACCGATAGCACCGGGGTACCGCAAGCTATCGTACAAAGGCGGCCTGCACCCAGCTAGCGTGGCTATTTTTGTGAGCAGGCCCTGGGAGCACGAAACCCTATGGCTGGCCTTTTCAGAACACTGCTGGAGCCGTGAAACCTTAGATAGCCTGCAACATGACCCCGCATTGCGCCAACGGCGAATGCAGGCATTCTCGCCCGCCCAGTGGGTTCAATCACAAACCTGCCCACACCAACACAGCCTGCCGCTTAGCCCACAAACCCTCGATGAGCACGTACTCGAATACCACGACAACTACGATTATTTTGGCGCACTGGGCGATGAAGAACCCATTAGCCAAACCGATAGCCAAGGCACTATAGACCCCAGCGGTCAACATAACGCCGAACAACTGCGGCAGAACTTCACCCACCACCCCGTGCACATGCAAGTAGGCGAAAGCCAAAAGCTGGCCGACTACCTGGGCTATCGCCCCGGTAAAACACAACACCAACCAGCAATGATAGCGCTCACCGACAGCTTAGGCATTGCCACCGAACTTAACGGTTACCGCAACGATACCGCCGGCCACATTGCCCGCTACGGCGAAGAGCACGCCCTGCGCATCGATGCCCTCAACAGTATCGAGACCATTAAAACCCTCTTTGAAAACCGCGCCGCCACTTTTTTAACCGAGCACTACCGCATTATTACCCAGCCGCGCAGTGTTGACCCCACCGTTCCAGTCGCTTACCGCCATCGCGAATGGCTCGCCGGGCTGTGGCGGCCCGAGCAATGCCGCATTATTCCCCTAACCAAAGAAGAAGATATCAAGCGCTACGGCAGCGGCATGGTTGAAGTCATACCACCGGATTATCACGCACGCAAACAGCGTGCCCAAGCCAAAGCAAAAATGGCCGCAACACGCCAGTGGCAACAATACCAAGCGAAGCTCGACAGCACGCGCATCGCCACATTTAACACCCACTACCACGCATTGCTACACGAAGCCGAAACCCTCACCCACGCCCGCACCGATGACCTGCTGGCGTGGCTTGAAAGCCCCCTACTGCTCGATGCACTCACCGAATACCACCCTGAAAACCACGCCGACGGCGAAGCCTTTGCCTCGGCCGTGGGCGATATTATGCAAGGCATAGGCACCAGCCCCCACGGGGCACAAAAAATCGAGCAGTGGGCCACCCAAGGCAGCATTGGCGAGGCCAACCTGCTGTGGCGCGGGCTGCTGCTTAACCAAACAGCCGCACTGGCCGAAGGCGAAGCCATTAGCGCCCTTGCCGCGGGCAGCTTAATCCCCCTGAACCAAAGCACCCTGGACAATATTGGCGGCACCACCAAACTCAATAAAATTGCCGACCTCTATAAAAAATCCGTCTCGTTTTATAATGCCAACAATAAAAGCGGTGTCGCCAAGGTCAAAACCTACGGCTTTGAAAAACTCTTTTTAAGTGCCGGCAACGCTCTGCTTAAACCCTTTACCAAAACGCTCGACAGCATTAACCAGAGCTTAATACAATCGGTACTGTTATTGCGCGCAGGCGCACCGATGCACCAAGTCACCGCACTGGCCACCGCCAACATGATGACCAGCGGCAACAGCCTGTGGTTTGAACACCTGAAATCGCGCTTTAGTACCCATACACACTACGGCCCAATTCTTGATGACGTAAACCAAAAGTGGCAAGGTTTTAAAAAAGCCGACCTCACCCCGCAGGCCAGCAAAAAATTCAGTGGTGTCACCGAAATGCGCATTGCCGGTGTAGTGGCTTTACTTGAAATGTATAACCTGTATAAACTGATGCACTATGCCACCCCGAACGAGCCCGCGCTGCGTGTTAAGCTTAACCTGCAA
>Ga0193961_1000841_pt1 | contig 11408 bp, 9 predicted proteins | sample FB_4_MG_FD_140371 | JGI IMG/M metagenome (GOLD analysis project Ga0193961, IMG submission 140371) | Microbial mat bacterial communities from the Broadkill River, Lewes, Delaware, United States - FB_4_MG | ecosystem: Environmental > Aquatic > Freshwater > River > Microbial mats | place: USA...
ACCGATACTTTTACCAGCTTTTATATCTTTAGCAAATTGTTCTGCATCTATTTCTATCTTCATCTCTGTGTCCTTTGGTATTTGTTATTTTACCAGATTGACACGGATTTTTGAACAGTCCCGTACTTACAGGTATTATGTTTATATATTTTATTGTTGATATTAATTACTACTTTCCCACATCTATATTTTTGATTTTTTATCTTATAACAGCGCTAATGGTATACGAAAAAACAAGATACAAACCTATTATATTTTATATAGTGGGTTGGGGTATTGTTATATTTTCATTTATACTTATAGATTTTCAGTTTTATTTTATTAACTTATTTAAAGATTTTCTTAATTTTGAGGTCTTAATTCATATAATTGCTCCCTTAGAATCACTTATATTAGCATTTACTCTTTCCTATAAAATGCGGATACAAGAAGAGAAAAGAATTCAAAGTGAAAGACTTTTAATACATCAAAATAAACTAGCCGCCATGGGTGAAATGATAAGTAATATTGCTCACCAGTGGAGACAACCACTAACACATCTAAGTTATATTTTTATGAATATAAACACCGCTTTTAAGCATCAAAAACTTAATGAAAGCTATTTAAATGCTAAAACAAAAGAAGCGACTCACCAATTGGAGTATATGTCTCATACAATAGATGACTTTAGGAATTTTTATTCGCCTCAAAAAGATAAAATACATTTTAGTATAAAAGATGAGATAAAAAAATCTATAACTATAATCTCATCGACATTAGAAGCTCAAAATATATCTACAGAAATCTTTGGTGAAAACTTTTTTATTGATGGCTATAATAATGAATTTTCACAAGTAGTATTAAATCTTCTTACTAATGCAAAAGATGCGTTAGTAGAAAATAAAATCGAAAATCCATTTATTAGGATTTATTTAGATAATAATAGTATTAAAATCTCTGATAATGCTTTAGGAATAGTAAAAGAAATACAAAGTAAGATTTTCGAGCCTTACTATACTACCAAACCAAAAGGCACAGGAGTCGGTCTATACATGTCAAAAACTATTATAGAGAATCATTTCAATGGAACACTTACTCATAAGAATATTACAAAGGGTTCATGTTTTACTATATTTTTAAATAAAAAGTTTAAGTAATAAAATCTTTCTTTATAGGTATAAAATACATAACCGTCTCAAATATCCCCTCCATATAGTGTCGTATATATATCTTATAGTTTGGATTTATCACCATCACTTTTTCTGGTACTTTATACCAATCTTCTGCTTTATGATAAATACAAATAGCCAAAACAGGAGTATATTTTTTGATGATATTTTGAGCACCTTCTATTGCATCTTGCTCGGCACCTTCTATATCCATTTTTATAAAGTCGACTTTCTCTTTAATCAAATTATCTAAAGTATTTATATTTAAAGCTTGATAATCATGAGCACAATTATTTTGTACTTTTTTATCGCTTTTATGCAAAAGTTTTTTTTTGCCTAACCCACAATTGATAAATTCTATATTTTGATACTGTTCAAAATTCCTTTTGGCTATATTAAGATGTAAATCATTTGGTTCGATACAATATATTTTTTTAAAATCAGGAAAATATTTTATGATACTTGGTAAACTATCACCAACATATCCACCTCCATCTACAAAAATAATATCTTTTATTTTAGGAATGAGTTCTTCATCAAAATACTGTTCTTCAAAATTATTCGTAAAACCTTTCATAAAATTGTAATCAAAAGATATTTTAAAATTTAATACTTTCTCAAACACTTTTTTTGATTTTGAATCTGCCAAAAGCGAGTAAATCTTTTCATATTTTTTTTGATTATTTTTATAATCATTTGCAAAATCTACAATAAATGGAGGATCAACCAAATCAAACGAACTATATTTATAAAAACTCAAATAACTTATATGAGTATACCCCATAGCATCAAGAGTATTGATAACCTCCAAAGGACTTCCTGTAGATACCCATAATATGATAGAATCTTTAGGCACTTGTTCAATAGTAAGTATCTCTTTTTTTCGTGAAGATTGAACTCGGGTAAAATCATCGATAATACCATCTACTTCTATATACTTCAAAACACTTTTGGTAAGTTTATTGATCCCTAAAATATATTTTTTGATAGTAGTTGAATATACAAAATCATCTACTACTCTCTTATCTTTTAGATTTTCATATTTTTCAGAAATAATAGTATTTAACATCAAATAATCATTTATCTATCAGCATAGAGACTTCGAATCTCTAAAAATTTATCAAGATTCTCAAAAAAAAGATCTATTAAGTGAGGATCAAATTGTTTTCCTCTTTGCTCTTTAAAATGTTTGTAAATTTTTTCTAATTTCCAACCTTTTTTATAACACCTATCACTCCCTAAAGCATCAAAAACATCACACAAAGCTGTAATTCTTCCAAATATATGTATCTCTTCTTTTTCTAAACCTTGAGGATACCCTGTACCATCCCATTTTTCATGATGCTCCAAAGCAACAATAGAAGATGTTTTGAGTATATCTCTTGTAGAACCTTTTAACATCTCATACCCTAAACGAGCATGTGTTTTCATAATTTCAAATTCTTCAACAGTCAATTTTCCTGGTTTATTCAAAATAGCATCTGCAATACCTACTTTACCTATATCATGCATAGGAGAAGCCAATTTTAATAACTCTGCTTTTTCTTCAGTTAATCCTACTAGTTTTGCTAAGATATAAGAATATTCCGCAACTCTTTTTACATGAAAGCCTGTCTCTTTACTACGAGTTTCTCCAATAGCACCCATTGTGAACACAACCTCTTTCTGTGTATCTACAATATCTTTGACTGCAATATCTAATTGGTTTTTCAAATCATTTTTATACTGTTCTAGTTTTGTAACATCATGTCGTATACCTAAATATTCTATAATATTATTATCTTCATCAAGAAGAGGTAATATAACAGAATCCACAATATATTCAGAACCATCTTTTGCTCTATTTTTAATCACACCTTTCCACTCTTTTTTTGCAGAAATTGTTTGCCACATATCTGTGAATACACTTGGTTTCATGTCAGGATGCAGTATAATATTATGTGTTTTTCCTATACACTCCTCTTCTGAATATTGGGAAATCTTACAAAAAGCATTGTTTACATAGGTTATTTTTCCTGTTTTATCTGTTTTGGATAAAATAGTACTCGTATTGATTGCATGTTTGTATTGTTTGAGTAATAAATTTGCAAGAATCCCTTCTTTTTTATCGTTTATAATTTTTAAACACTCATTAAAGATCTCTATAAATCTTGCAATATTAATTGGTTTTTCTACAAAATAATGTACTTTTAACTCTATAGCCCGAATTAAATCTTCTCTACTATCAAGTCCTGTTACCATCATGAATAGTTGCTCTGAATCTATTTTTCGTATATTTTCAATTAATTCAAACCCATTCATAATAGGCATAATTATATCAGTAATAACCAGATCAAACTTATCATTTTTATACAATTCAAAAGCTTCTTCCCCATTTTCTGCAAATACAACATTAGAGATATTATTTCTTCTAAATATTATTTTTACAAATTCCCTAATAGATTTTTCATCTTCAGCATAAAGTATCCGAATATCATTCATTCTGCTAAGTCCTTTATTATATTATTGTATGAATTATTTTTTTCTCTTTTACCCTGCTTTGGTAAAAATTGATTCAACACATCTGTTAAACTTTTTTTGGATACTGGTTTGCTCAAATATTCATCCATACCAGCTGCTAAAAAATTTTCTTTATCTCCTTGTAGTGCATTCGCTGTTAATGCAATAATAGGAGTATGTGTTAAATTTTTTTCTTTCTCAATAGCAATTATTGCTTGAGTAGCCTCTATCCCCGACATATTTGGCATGTTTTCATCCATTAAAATTACATCATAGTGATTGTTTTGAAAACTTTTCACTGCTTCCAATCCATCACTTACAATTTCAAATTCTACATGAAGTTTATCTAGTAGTATTTTCATAAAAGCTTGATTGGCTTTGTTATCTTCAACTACAAGTAGTTTCCCTCGTAAAATGATCTCATCGTATTCAGTCACTTTTTTTTGTGGTGTATTCTTTTGTATGGGTACAATAGGAATTGTAAAATAGAACTCACTCCCAATTCCATATCTACTTTGCATCTCTAGTCTACCACCAAATTTTTCTACAAATTTTTCACTAATAGACAAGCCTAAACCTGCACCATCATATTTTCTTGTAATACTACTATCTGCTTGTGAAAATGGTCTAAATATCAACTTTTGTTTCTCTTTTTTGACACCAATACCTTCATCTTTGATACAAAAATAGAGTTTTTTTTGATCTTCCAAATATTTTACTATAAAAGTGATATTTTTATTATCTTTTGTAAATTTTATAGCATTTTCAAGAAGATTTATCAAGATTTGTTTTATTTTCATCCCATCTATAAGTATATGTATAGGTAAATTTTCATCTAATTCCATAATGAGATTGAGTTTTTTAGATTCTAACTTAAGGGTAAACACATCTCGTATCATACATAACTCATCTACCAATGCAAACTCTTTGTTTTCTAAAATTATTTCGTTATTTTCAATTTTACTAAAATCAAAAATATCATTAATTATTTCGAGAAGATTTTCACTTGATTTGTGTATAATATTTAGATAGTGCAGTTTTTTTGAATCTTGTTCCTTATTTTTTAGAAGACTACTAAAACCTAATATCGCATTTAAAGGTGTTCGTATCTCATGAGACATATTTGCTAAAAATTGAGATTTTATCTTATCACTTTTTTCAAGTTCTATCTTTGATTTTTGTAAATCAATTGTTATTTTCTTATTTTTAATATCTCTTGATAAAAGTTCTTCAACCATATGATTAAATTTATCTGCTATTATTCCTAATTCATCATTGGATCTTATCTCTATTTTTTGATATTGAGAGATTCCATTTTTTGAAATAAATGAAACAGCAGAAGTAATATCAGTAATACCCTTGTGAATCTCCTTAAAAATAAAATAAATAACAATTAAAAAAAATAATAGTATAAAAAAAGTAACATATATAAGATATAAAGCCTCCTGAACCATCTGATTTTTAAAATCTGATGACTGATTAAGAAGTTTTTGAGATATTATTTCTGAAATTCTATTCTGATCTTCTATTTGTAGACTAATTAAACTAAACCACTCTTTTGGACTCAAATTAAAAGAATAATCACCTTTGGAAAATTTCTTTTCGATTATTTTTATCTCTATACTATGTTTTGTTCGCATCATAGCATTGAATTTCTCAAATATTTCATCATCATTTGAAAATTTTAAAAATTGTTTTATATTTATTTTCCGAAGTAACATAAGATTATTAAAATTAAATATATCTCTATTATTTATATTTTTTTTGATAATAATATTTGTAATAAATGCGCGTTCAATTCCTGTTTTTTCTTTTGCAGATAAAAAATTTGCATATGAAAAAAGAATCTTAGACAACTCTCTATTCTCTATATCATCTTCACTATTATATATAAAATCCAAAAGCCTCTTGATATTCATAGAATAAAATGCAATCAATTCATCAGAACTTAGCTTAAATTTAAACATATCTTTTCGGACATCCCTAAGTTCTTCATGAAATATCTGTAAATATTCTACAAAATCTTGAAATGTATCCCCTTGTAAAGATTGTGCATATTCTAATAATTTTTCATATGTTTTATGTGTATTTTTTACATTATCTGATTGTTCTAAAACAATTACCTCACCATTCGAAAGAAGATAAGAACTACCAAAGCCTCTCTCTTTTTGTAAATAATCAACAAATAGTGCTATTTTTCTATTTAATATATTTATTTTTTCTATTTTTTCTGCTTCTATTTCTACAATATATTTACTATGTATATTCCCAAATGACAAATATAATATACCTAATATAGGCAATAATACAACACAATATAATTTTATCTTAATCGAACTATTTGTCAATAGATCACCCATAAAATAAATTGTCAGTTTTTCGTTTCATATAAACTTTCTCTACTTTCATTTTATTTTTCTACTGTATACATTAAATTTAATCTATCAATGGAGCTTTTCAAAAGTTTATATGCACTGAGATAATCTACATCATTTAACAATTTTGCATCAATTTCTATTTTTTTTGCCCTATTTGCGATAAGATCCAAAGTTAAATTTGCAGCACTCCCTTTTATGGAATGTGCAGCATTATACATAATCTTATAATTATGAGAATCAATTGCTTTTTTTAAATCATTCAAAAAATCATATGCACTTGAAATAAATACACCTACTAACATCTCTATATCTTCTAACTCAAAACCTAATTTATCCGCAATTTTTTGCAAATCTATTTTTTCATTCAATACTATCTCCAAAAATACTGCATATACATAAATTGTACATAATTATCAATTACAAAAGAGTTAAATGAAATTTATATACTAAATTGATCATTCTTTTCTTTTTATACTTTATTAATAGCTATTTGATTTCGACCATTATTTTTACAAAAATATAATGAATCATCAGACTTTTTGATCATTTTTTCTAAAGTATTTTCAAAACCGTAAAAAATTCCAATAGAAATAGTAAATTGTACGCTAAATTGATCTATTTGCATCCGTGTTTCTTCAAATACTTTTTTAATATTCTCAAATAATTCTTCTACTTCTTTGAGGGATATATCTTCGAGTAAGATACAAAATTCCTCACCACCAAATCGTGCCATCAAATCATTTGAGCGTAAATTTTCATTTAAAATATGGACTACCCTTGTGATCACAACATCGCCAATACTATGCCCATAAGTATCATTTATATTTTTAAACTTATCTATATCTAACATAACTATACTTATATTATTATTTTTATTTTGAATTTTTTGAACAATATTTTCTGCTGATTGATAGAAATATCTTCTATTATATGCTCCTGTTAAAAAATCTCTATTTGCCATGTCTTTTATTTTTTCAAAAAGATTAATAAGTTCTAAATTTGAATTTATTCGAGTAACAAGATCAGATTCATCGTAAGGTTTATTCAAAAAATCATTTGCCCCCATACTAATAAATTGTGATGATAATTTTTGTTTTTCATCACCACTCAAAACAATAACACATAATTCATCTTTATCAAATTTTTCTCTAATTTTTAAAGTTAAATCCATTCCATCCATTTTTGGCATATTATAATCAGTAATAACCATAGAAAAGTTTTTTTCACTATTCAACAAAATGCCATATGCTTCCATCCCATTCGAAGCAGTAATAATATTTTTTAAATGCATTTTTTTTAAAATCTTAATCGTAATTGCTAACTGAACAGAAGAATCATCAACAAGTAAAATAAATCGATCTTGATTTTGGAGCTCTCTTTCAACTCTTGCAATAGTTGCATCAATCCCTTTTCTTCCATCTTTTACAATATATTCCAAAACTTTATTTTTCAAAAGAATTGCTTTTAAATTTTGATTTACACTCACTGTTAAAACAATGGAAGGGATATCTTTTTTCAACGCATATTCAACAATAGCACAGTTCTCAACCTCTGGCAAGTTTAAATCAAGAACTGCTACAGAGATAGTTTTACTTTTATCTAATATATGTTTCACTGCTTCTTTGTAAGATAAAACAGCAATAATATCTATATTTTTTAATCTTACTTGTAATTTATCTTTTAGTATATTTAAAATAACTGGATCATCATCTACTATTAATACTGTTTTTTTTTCATTCATTTATATTTTAATCCCCTAGATTCTCTTATAGAATAATATTTAGTTTTTAAGATTGTATCATATATATCTTGAAATCTAGTTAATTTAAGAAATTGATCTAATCAAACTAATTAAGTTATCTAAGTTTATAAGTATGAAAACAATGTTATAATAAGATTTATTTTTTTAATGATACTAAGGTTATACTAGTATAGTACAATGTAAAAAGTGGAAATTGATATAGCATAAAGGAATACTTTGAATTTAGATAAATATATACAAGAATGGTCACATATGAGGTTTGATAAAAATAGTAGAATTGTACTACTTATAGTCTATGCCCTCATTATGTTTATAACAATTCAAAATGAACTCAATACAATTGTGTTTGTACTTTTATTTGCTGTTACTCCAATCTCTATATATTTTTTTGTAAAAAAAAAATTTTCTAAATAAAAGTGAAACTTACTAATTGGAAGTTTATACTTTAAATTAAAACTTATATTTTAATAGTATTGATGTTATTTTTGTATCTACATCTTCTTGATTTTCTGGTAACTCTTTCCCATTTTGAAAAGAATAAGAAGCTATCAGATCAAAATTTTGAAACTTTTTACCAAAACTTAACATATATGTTTTGTCTTGTTCCATAGCATGATGTTGTACTTTTGCACCATCTTTCAAAATAGTAAAAGCTCTTTTTCCAAAAAAAGTAGCCAAACCTCCTACATATCCATTGTATGAACCATTTAATTTAATAGCTGTAGTAAGATAATCTTTCTCTTGAAAAGAATATCCAGCATACTTCTCCCCATCAATTTCTATTTTTTTTACTAAGAGTGTAAATTTTGATTGTATATCTCCTATTTTAAAACCCTTAAAAATAGAAAAATCATATTGATTTACATCAAAAGTCTTATAGTCACTTTTATACAGATCAAATGATGTTCCTAAACCTTTCATAAAATTATATTTTACTCCCAAACCATATACTTTACCCTGATCCGTTGGAGCAAGATTATCAAGAATCTTTATATAACTTGCTTTGACCCTGAGTGCATCATTAATAGTATATTTATAATTAAAATTATATTTTTTTACATTTAACTGTTCAATACTCTTTTTTGTTTTTGGATGCTCTCTATTGACCATATCTTTTGTATAATTTAAATTTATAAAATTTTGTTTGTACTGATAACTAGTCCCTACACTATTTGTTTTCCCATCAACTTTTGTTTTTGAGTGAGAATAACTCTTTACTCCACTATTGAGATAAATATCTCCATTTGCAATTAACCCTGTTGCTAATAATACTGTAGTTCCAATAACTTTTTTCATTCTATACCTTTTTACACGACATTGTCGATTTTTGGAAGTATATAGAATATTATCTTAAATGCAACTAAGTCGCAATTAAGATAAATAGATGTATTATACATTTATGATAATTAATATCAATAAATAATACTAGGAATTAAGAATAATAATTAATATGAAAAATATAATAAAATCTGAAATAGCAAACTTACCAACAAAATTTGGTAGATTTAAAGTAAAGGCGTATAAAGATGAATGTCAAGAACACTTAGCGATCATGAGTGAAGATTTTTTTGAGCTTGATGATCCATTTGTTCGTATTCATTCTGAATGCCTTACAGGTGATACTTTAGGAAGTTTAAAATGCGATTGTAGTAATCAACTTGATCTAGCACTTAAGCTCATATCAAAAAATGGTGGTCTTGTGATATACCACAGACAAGAGGGGAGAAATATAGGTCTAGTCAATAAGATTAACGCTTACAAATTACAAAATGAAGGATACAATACAATAGAAGCAAACTTAAAACTCGGGTTTGAAGAAGATGAAAGAGATTATAGTGCTGTAGGATTCATACTCAAAGATTTAAATCTTTCAAAACTCAAACTTATTACCAATAATCCTACTAAAATAATTTTTGTAGAAAGTTTAGACATAGAGATAACACAAAGAATCCCTGCAATTACTGCTATAAATAAATATAATAAAAATTATATTGAAACCAAAAAAGAGGAGATGGGACATTTGTTTTAAACAATAAGAATAATTGTCCCAAGTAGCCGTTAACTTAAAGGCGGCCCTAAAAGCCAAAGTGCTACAGTCAAGAAAACAATGTAAGGAGCTGCAATCTCTTCTTTACCCAAAAGAGAGAAGTGCTACACACTATTGTAATTACAATCAACCGTATAAAAACAGTATCGGACCCAAAAAATAAGAAAATCCCGAACTACCTAGAACGACGAAATTATAACGAAAGATTAATTAGAAAGAGGTATATCTATTACACTTTTAATTGATTTTATATCCTCTAATGAAAATTTGTATGATTTTTTAAATATATACCGAATAAACTTTGTTTCAGCAGCTGTAAAACCCTTTGGATCTTTATTTGAAACCACAAGTGTTGTACCATTTACTTCAAGCTTTTTTAATTTATCTCCAATAATTTTGATATAATAAATCAAAATATAACTCTCTTTTGTTTTTTCAATAGTAACGACTATTTGATCATCTTGTATATTATTTAAAGCAATATCTTCAGAAATGGTCACTATATTTAAATATTGAAGTAATTTTACAAAAGTTTCTGCATCTACATGACCAATATAAAATTTACTAAAAATTTCAAAATATTTTTCTATTTTACTTGTTTTTAAAAAATCAAAATCCAAAACTTTTTGAATATCTCTTCGTACATTTCTTAGTATCCATGATATTGTGTCAAAATATTTAAAAGTAACTAAACGAACATCGCTAGAATGTTGTAACTTTTTATCTGTATAAGTAATAAATTTTTTTCCATTTTGAGTATTATTGTACATAAGATTATGAATCAATTTTTCATTTTCTAGTGCATCAGTTACCCAAACTTTACAATACTTTGGAAATACATTCACTCCCATAGCACCTTCACTTAAAATAATTAAAGCTGTTATATGCAATTTTGGGAATAAAACTTCAAGTAAAGCTTTTTTTTTCTTTAATCTTTTCCGTAAACTCGTTGTCGTTTTAACTATTGTACTTTCAACAAAACACACACTATCTTTAGTGAAAAATAAGGCATCAAATTCTGTTACATCTTTATATCCAGCTTTGTATACTATTTGAGAATTTCTATCTATCATCAGCCCATTTTTTAAATTTTCGTATTGATCTTGGTGAGGACCTTTCAGAATAAAACGAATTATCTCTTTCGTTTCTATAGCATATTTAATTAAGAGTTCATAAATAATATTTTCATAAACTTCTCCAATAAAGCTGCTATAAGTGCTAATATAGTGAGGGTCTTCTTTGTCCATATTATTTGTTTGTATCTTTTTCAAATATTTACAATGATAAGAATAAAAATATAAATTATTTAGGATCTCTGATAAGTCCAATTTTTTTATATTGCTTGGTAATTTTAAAAAATCTATTTTGTTCATATACTCATTTTAGCAAAAAATTACTTAATTACCTTATTGTAACCAATTTATAAAGCACTTTTAGGTACACTAGGTACAAAATTATAGAAAAGGTTTTCATATGGGAAAAGGTAGACAAATCATCAACGAAGAATTTAAAGACAGTGAAGAGTTAGACACTCATTCAAATAAAAAGCATATTACAAATAATTTTAAAAGAAA
>Ga0193961_1000842_pt1 | contig 11392 bp, 8 predicted proteins | sample FB_4_MG_FD_140371 | JGI IMG/M metagenome (GOLD analysis project Ga0193961, IMG submission 140371) | Microbial mat bacterial communities from the Broadkill River, Lewes, Delaware, United States - FB_4_MG | ecosystem: Environmental > Aquatic > Freshwater > River > Microbial mats | place: USA...
CTTTAATGATTCTTTTTTGTATATCACCATTTTCATTTAAATAATTTCTAATAAACTTATCAGGATTTTTGTAATCTATATCTCTTATTTTATTTCCATTTAAATAATAACTATTATTCTTAATTTCTATTTCTTCTCTACTTAAATAATAATTTAAATTTCTTTTCTCTATCTTTTTGCCAATCTTAAAATGACCATCTGGAATATCTTTAAAAATATCAATAATTCTATTTTCAAATTCTTCTTTTGAAATTTCTTCTTTTGACTTTAGACTATTCTTTAATTCTTCTAATTTTAAAGAATAATTATATTTACTATCTAAATAATAATATGCAGCATATGCTTCCTCTAAATAATACTTAAGAAATTCAATATCTTTTATACATGCATCTACTCCCCAATTATGTGAATTATTTATTGGTTTTTGATTTTTTTCATTATTTACAATTTCATTTTCGTTAATATTTTCCAAATAGATGCTTTTTTCTTTAAATTTAGAAATATCCTTTACTAATCTTGAATCAATAGAAATCTCTCCAAATAACATAAATAAATTATCTTTCATAATTAAAATTGACAGAACCATTAATGAAACTAAAATAATTATTCTTTTCGTTTTTTTCTTCATATTTATTCCCCCACAGTCTTATTATCCTAGCTACTTTAAATAAAAACTTCTTTGACTTTTTATATTTTAACATTTATAATTGATTTGTACGAGGGAGTAGCTTACCTTTTAGGTATCAAAGTCGTCATTACGGATTATATCCCGGCTTTGGTGGCATTTATTTGTTTAGTCAGACTCTACAATCCAAGGATTGTAGCGTTTTTTTTTGCCTATACTTTCACAATTTGTACAAGAAAGGAAATCAAAATGGATTTATTTATTCACAATTTTTTAAGTTCTTTCCCTTTAATTTTACTCTTTTTAGTAATAGCAGGAACATTATTTACACTAAGTAAGGGTGCTGATATATTAGTTGATGAAGCAGTTAGTTTATCAGTCCACTGGGGAATTCCCAAAATGATTATTGGAGCAACCATAGTATCTTTAGGAACAACTTTACCCGAAGCAACTGTATCAGTTTTGGCTGCAGTAAATGGAAATCCAGATTTAGCTTTAGGAAATGCCATTGGTTCAATAATAGTTGATACAGGACTAATAATTGGTATAGTTTCGCTTATGGGAGTATTACCAGTCGATAAAATGTTATTAAAAAGACAAGGAAGAATTCAATTCTTAGCAGGAATTGGTTTGGCAATTGTTTGTCTACCGTTTTTTTCAAAATCAGAAGGTGGGCATATCACTCAATGGATGGGTTTTATCTTTGTTGCTCTTTTAGCTCTTTATATTTATATGTCAATGAAATGGGCTAAAAAATCAAACGATACTGATATTCAAATGTCAGAAGAAAAAAGTCCTTTAATACTTCAGTTATTAAAATTATTTGCTGGGATTGCACTCGTAATTATTTCTTCAAAAATATTAATTCCAGCTGTAGAAATAACTGCACTTCGCGTAGGAATTCCACAAAGCATAATTGCTGCAACTTTAGTAGCTTTTGGGACTAGTTTACCAGAACTCGTAACCGCTGTAACTGCTGTAAAAAAAGGACACGGCGAACTTGCAGTTGGTAATATCGTAGGTGCTGATATTCTAAATATTCTCTTTGTTATTGGTAGTGCAGCTGCAGTAACTTCTGGTGGTTTAGCAGTTCCTTCTCATTTTTATAAATTACAAATACCTACGATGGTAATTATTTTAACTGCATTTAGATTATTTTCAACTTCTAAAGAACATAAAATAACAAAAAAAGAAGGTTTGTTTTTAGTTTTAATTTATTTAATATATTTAGTTTTAAATTATACTTGGATATAACTTTAAAAAAAGCAGTTGCAAATGCAACTGCTTTTCAATATTACTTATGCAATATTTGTATTCTTGTCTCGACTTAAATAATAGAATGCTACAAATAATAAAATAATAGCAAATGGTATTATCACAATCGGTGATATTTTTGTAAAACCATAAATTACATATGATATAAACGCAACTGCAGCAACTAATAAAGCATAAGGTATTTGAGTTAATGTATGATCTATATGATCTGCTCCTGAGAAAATAGAAGCTAATACTGTTGTATCTGATATTGGTGAACAATGGTCTCCAAATATTGCTCCAGAGAAAACAACGCCAGCCATCATAACACTAATATTTATATCTCCAGTAATATTATATGCTAATGGTATAGCAATTGGAGTCAATATTGTCATAGTTCCCCATGATGTTCCTGTTGCAAATGCAACACCCATACCTAATAAGAAAATAATACCAGGTAAAATTGCAAACGGGAATGACTCTCCAAATAAACCTACAATAAAACCAGCTAAATCCATTTCTCCAGTAATTCCACCCATTGACCATGCTAAAACTAATATAACACAAGCCAATAGCATTAATTTCATACCATCAATAATTGCATCCATTGCTTCGCCAAGCTTCATCGCTTTAGTTCCAATTGCTAAGCAAAGACCTGTTACTGTCATAGCAAAAGCACCCCATAATAATGCCTTAGCTGCATCAGCAGCTCCTAATATTTCGATTAATTTTCCACCTGCTGTTTCTTCATTAAGTCCTGTAGCATAAAATCCAACTAATGTTACAACAACTAATGCAATAATAGGTAAAAAGAATGTTAATAGTCTAGGTTTAGCTTTTTCCATAGGTTCGCCCAAATCACTTTCAACATTAAGCATTGACTTTCCACCATCTCTAATAATTTTACCTTCTTTTTCTGCTCTCATTTCAGCTTTTTTCATAGGTCCAAAATCTCTTCCACTAATTGCAACCATACCAACAAATAATACTGCTAAAATACAATAAATATTCATAGGAATACTTTTAAAATAAGCCACTAATGGTGTCATTTGATCAGAAATTCCCGCTGCTTCCATTCCAGAATGAAGCATACCAATTTGAAATGCAATCCAATCCGAAATAAAGAAAGTTGCAACTGGTGCAGCCGTTGCATCAAGTATAAAAGAAAGTTTCTCAGAAGACATTTTATGTTCTTCAGAAATATCTCTAAATGTATTCCCAACGATTGCTGCATTACAATAATCATTAAAAAATACTATTATACCTAATAACCAAGCACCTACACTCGCACCTCTTTTAGTTTTAATACGCTTTCTCGCCCAGTTAGTTAATGCTTTACTCCCATTCAACTTCCATATAAAAGCAATCCCAGCTCCCATAAGTAAATTAAAAATAAGTAAATTGGCATTCCACGAGTCTCCTAATTGAGATACAATCATGTCTAATGTGTAACCCACACCAGCAATTGGATTATACCCCATAATTATAAATCCTCCAACAAAAACGCCTAAAAATAAAGAAATAAGTACACGTTTAGTAATAAAACACAGCACAATTGCCACTAATGGTGGTAAAAGCGCTAACCAACCATAATCTGCTACCATATTGATCCCCCTATTCTATTTTATGATATAAGTTTTTCCTACCCTCCTCTCTTTATATATAAATGCATCAAAATATAACCCTTATAAACCCCTTAATATTATATTAAGCACACATCTTTCTAATATGTAAAAACATTTCAACATCTGTCTTAATTTTATTATAGTGTCAATTTACTGTCAACTCTGAATTTTCCGACAATTAATTTTCTGCAAATATTTCTTTCGTTTCTTAATGCCATCACATTTTATTGCATCATTATTACATTTGCTTATACCCATTAAAAGAGCTATTCAATCACTTGAATAGCTCTTTTATATCTTTTTGTTGTTTTTATCATTTGAAATTCTTTGTCTTTGCAAATTCATTTTCTAATAATAGTCCACATTTTCAATCCTATTTTTCTTTAAAATTTGATTTAAATAATCATTTTTAAGAATATAGTCACTTTTATCAATCATCTCAATAGCTTTTTTATATCCTTCAACACATTTGTTAATATTAACTGATTCACCGTTTTTTATTAAAAATGCTCTACTATGCTCAAAAATACCATCTCTAGACATAACAAATACCTTTTCATCATCAATAAATGAACCCTTTAACATATATGTTTGTTCAGCAACAAATCCTTTTTCTGCATTTAATAAATCCTGTCCAAACATTATTCCATTTTGATTTTTAATTCCAAATAAATTGAGAATAGTCGGTAAAAAGTCCATTTGAGAACCAACAATTTCAACATTCTCCCTATTTTCTATACTTGGAATATGTATTAATAGTGGAATATTCATCATTTCATCATAGTCGTATTCTCTTCCTAAATAGTCATTCATAATTTTTTTATTTTCTTCGTTCATACATGATAGTGCAAAATGATCTCCATAAATAACTAAAACTGAATTCTCATATAATCCTTTCTTTTTAAGATTATTAATAAATTCACCAATTGCCTCATCCGTATAATTAATTGAACTTAAATAATGTCCAAACATTGTATTTTTATGTTCTTTCTTTAAATCAAATCTAACTCTATCATAATTTTTATCAAATGGAGTATGACTAGTTAACGTAACCAAAAATGAATAGAAAGGTTCATTTAGACAAGTCATTTTGTCAATACTTTGATTTAAAAACGACTTGTCAGCTAATCCCATTCCTAAAACTTCATCTAATTTATAATCTTTTTCACTATAAAATAAATCAAATCCTTGATTAGGATAGGCATTACTTCTATTCCAAAATTCTTTTTTATATCCATGAAATGCAGTAGCAGAATATCCATTATCTTTCAATATATAAGGCAATCCATAGAAACGATTTTTAACATATTGCGAATATGAAGTATCTTCCATCGATGGAAACAAACTATTATGTGAAACAAATTCAGCATCTGAAGTATTACCTCTACCTAGAAGCTGATAATAATTATTAAAATAAATATTTCCATTTTCAGAAATTAATTTGTTAAAATTAGGAGTAATTTCTTTTCCATTATATTCTTTATTAACTACAAAATTTTGAAATCCTTCAACCTGTATTACTATTAAATTTTTTCCCTTTGCAATGCCATTATATTTAATAATTTTTTGTTCTATATTTTTATGTACCTTTAGATCTTTTACATCCTTCTCAACAATTGATTTTTCTATTTCTTTAAAGTCTACTTCTTTATCTTTAACAATTAGACAATTATATAAATCATTTGTGTGGTAACTAAACAATTCTTGCTTCTCTAGTATTGAGCCCAATCCATTAACATTTAACCCAAGTACTAATAATCCCCATATAGAACTGCTTACAAGCAAAATAAGAGCTTTATTTTTATCAATAAATTTATATATAAAATTATCTTTTAAAATATTAATTTTGTTAAAGATAAATAGAAATGGCAAATCAATTAGAAATAAAATATGTTTTATACTAATAGCAGCTCCAACGCTATCTAATACTTTTGATGCAGCTCCCATTTGTCTTAACATAACCAACGACGGCAATGAATTAAAGTAACCAAAATATACTGTATCAATAAACATTAAAATAGATACTAAAGCATAAAATATTTTTAAATAGTTCCCTCTTCTTTTACTATTTATTGATAAAATTACAAAGGATAACGATAAAAAAAACATTACCATAATAATAATAATTTTAATGCTCTCATAATGAATTTCAGTTAAATTTATAAACAGTATGCTTTTAATAAAAAAAAATATAAGAAAAATCATTTTATTCTCCTTTTTGATAATGATTTTTATTTATTACAACACCGTATTATATCATTTTATTAATTTTTTTTCTATTTTAAATTAAATTATTTATTTTTTCCTATAAAATGGTATGATTATATTATGAAAGCAAATTATTAAATTTCTTTCAAATCTATTTATTCGAGGTACTTATGAAACAATTTTTAACTCTAAAAGATCATGTATATAATTATATTGCTGAACAAATTACAAACGGCACACTAAAACCTAATGAAAAGATTAATGAAGGCATAATTTCAAAAACTCTTAACATAAGCAGAACACCTGTTAGAGAAGCATTAATTCAACTATCTGCAGAAGGATTATTAGAAAATACTCCTAGAAAAGGTTTCGTAATTAAGCAAATGGATATAAACGAAGCTGCTGAAATTTATGAAATAATTGGTTTGCTTGATGGTTTAGCTGCAGAACTTGCTTGCCCTTTACTAACAAAAAAAGATTTTAAGGATCTAAACTTCTATATTGAAAGCATGACTTTAGCTATTGAAAGTGAAAATTTTGAAATGTATTATAAATGCCAAAAAGATTTTCATAATGTATATCTAAATCATTGTCCAAATGAAAATTTAGTTAATTTGCAAGAACAACTTAAGAAAAAATTCTTAAGACATACTTATACAGGAGATAATATTGAAACTATTAAATCAATTTTATTTTCAACCAATGATGAACATAAAGAAATATTCTCTCTCCTTTCTAATAATAAAGGTAAGGAAGCTAATGAATTTTTAAAGAATGTTCATTGGGCTCCCGAAAAAGCTAATCTTGAAAGTTTGTAAGTATTAAGACATAACGCTAATTAAGTGTTATGTCTTTTTTTTATGAATAAATACATTAATCTAATTGCATTTATATTGTATTTAGTATACAATATATAATATAAAGAAGTTGACGATATATTCTGTCAATTTAATTGAAATGTATTTTATTTAAAGGAGAGATAATATGTTTAAAAATGTTATTGTAAGAAAACCTGCTCGCTCAATGGTTGAAGGTATTACTTCTAATCCTGAATTAGGCAAACCAATTTTTGAAAAAGCACAAAAACAGCACGATAGTTACATTGCAGCTTTAAAAGAATGTGGTGTGAAAGTTAGAGTACTTGAAAGTGATGAAGCTTACCCTGATTCATGTTTCGTAGAAGATGTAGCTGTTTTAACAAAAAACTGTGCTATTATCACAAATCCTGGTGCATCTACTAGAAATCAAGAAACTAAATCAATGATTCCAGTAATAAAAGATTTTTATCCTGAAGATAAAATAGAATACATTACAAACCCTGGTACTTTAGAGGGTGGAGATGTAATGATGGTTGGAGATCATTTTTATGTAGGTCTTTCAGCAAGAACAAATAAAGAAGGAATAAAACAATTTATTGAAATATTAGAAAAACACGGATTAACAGGTTCTGAAGTACCTCTTGAAGAAGTACTTCATTTAAAAACTGGCGTTAATTACATTGAAAACAACAATATGTTAGTTTCAGGTGAATTTATTGAAAAAGAAGACTTTAAAAAATACAATAAAGTTATTATTCCTGAAAATGAATCATATGCTGCAAACTGTATTTGGGTTAACGACACTGTAATTGTTCCTGAAGGATATCCAACTGTTTTGGCTAAAGTTAAAGAACAAGGTTATAAAGTTATTACAGTTGATACAAGCGAATTCAGAAAATTAGATGGTGGTCTTAGCTGTTTATCTTTACGTTTCTAATCTGACATTAAATGAGCACATAATATATTTTATTGTGTGCTCATTTTTTATATAATTTTATTTATAAAATGGGGGATTTATATGAATAATGATAATATTAATCCAAATGGATTAAGTTACACAAGATTAACTGCCGTAGCAATAGGTGCCACAATTGGAGGAGGAGTCTTTTCTCTATCAGGAGATATGGCTGCTAATGGCGCAAATACAGGTGCTGTATTAGTAGGATGGTTAATCTGTTGCATTGGAATGTTATCTTTAATGATGTGTTTTTACGGCTTAAATAAACTTCGTCCTGATTTAACTGGCGGAATTTATTCTTATGCAAAAGAAGGATATGGTGAATTTATAGGTTTTAACTCAGCTTGGGGTTATTGGATTTCTGCCTTATTGGCAAATGTTTCATATGCTACATTACTATTTGCTGCAATTGCTTATTTCTTCCCGATATTTGGAGAAGGAAATAATATAATTTCAATAATATGTGCTTCAGTAATTATTTGGCTAATGAATTTTTTAGTTCTTAAAGGCGTAAAGGAAGCAGCGGGTGTTAATCTAGTTATTACAATAGCCAAAATAATGCCTATTATAGTTTTTATTTTAGCAATTATCTTTTTATCTAAATTTAAACTTGATGTATTTTTACAAAATTTTTGGGGTGAAGCTAATGGCCTTAGTTTCTTAGACCAGGTAAAAGCAACTACTGGAACTACAGTTTGGGCATTTATTGGAATTGAAGGCGCCGTAGTTATTTCAGGAAGAGCAAAACGTTCAAAAGATGTTGGCCGTGCAACAGTTACTGCATTTGTATGCGTGTTTTTAATCTACCTAATGGTTTCAACATTAAGCATGGGTGTTATGCCTAGAGCTGAATTAGCTGCTCTTAAAAACCCTCCAATGGCTGGCATTCTTTCATATGCATTAGGTCCAATTGGTGCAATTATAGTTAATTTAGGTGTTATCATTTCATTAACTGGTGCAACATTAGGATATACCATTATTGCTGCTGAATGTCCTTATGAAGCGGCTAAGCAAGGCGTATTTATGAAGTTATTTGCAAAAACTAATAAAAATGGAGCTCCTAGTGCATCTTTATTTATAACAAATAGCATAATTCAATTATTTTTAATAATAATATATTTTAATCAATCAACTTATCAAATATTCTATACAATATCTGCTAGTATGATAATGTTTCCTTATTTGTTAAGCGCATTATTTTATTTAAAATATTTAAGAAAATCTACTAAGCAATTAGATTCAATGAAAATGAATAAAAACTTATCCCTAGTATTTGCTGTGATTGGTAGTATATATGGTCTATGGTTATTATATTCTACAGGATTAGTTGGAATACTTATTTCTGCATTATTATATGCTCCAGGAATAATTGTTTATATTCTTGGGAAGAAAGAAAGAAACGAAAAGTATTTAGCTAAAACTTCTGATAAAATTCTTGCTTTTATAATAGTATCATTAGCAATATTATCTTTAATTCTTATTTTAACTGGTCAAATTTCACCATTTTAGAATAATAAATTAAAAAGAGATTAACTCCATTAAAAGTTAATCTCTTTTTTGTCTATTTATGGTTGCATAACTCCTGCAAATACAAGCCATGCAAGTACCGATTTAGCAATAAGGCTTAAAATTATATAATTTCTTTCTCCGTATAAATAATCTTTCCACTTCCCAATTTTTTTATATTGCAAAAACATATTAATAGGAAATAGATTAAAAAATACAAAATAAGAACTTACTATCCAATAAACAAACCATGGTATTTTACTTGGATCTGAATTTCCAAATGCATATATAAATATAATAATCCATGGCCCTATTCCTGCTATACTACCAAAAATAAATGGTTTCCAATCTATTTTTTCTTTATATTGATTTATTTCTTCCATAAGCAAACCGAAAAAATTCATAGCTGCATTTAATAGTACTATCGCTATTAATGCTCCTATATCATATACACCAAAAAGTAATGAAATTAAAAATATCATTAAAGAAGAACTAATAGAATATTCATACCATCTAAATTTATTTATTCCCAAAACAATATCTTCTTTATATTTTCTAAAACCTTTCGGTGAAACAATAATAAAATGAGCAATTGCAGATAATAATAAGAATGCTGAAACTAATATCCCATAAGGCACCTCTCCTAGTTGATTTGATTCTGTAACTAATTTCATTTGATTTACATCAAACTTCAAAAAATACGACCATATTGGCATTTTAAAAAGTCTAATTTTTTCAAATCCTAATGCAAAACCCAACATCAATATACCTTGAATCAAATGTAAAAATCCCATTTTAAAATTAAAGGATTTAAGTTTGTTAACTTTGGTATCATTATTCATAGATATTCCTCCTTTATTTTTAGAATACCCCAATGCATACAAAATATAACAAATCATATTTTTTAAACTTCTTTTCTTTCCGCTCTACTTACTTTTCTTTTTCTACCTTTAATGGTCTTATCCTGTAATACCTTTAATACCTTGTCTCCCTTATTATTAAGAATCTCAACAAAAGTTGAAATATCTCTAATTTCAATAACTCCAATGTCTTCTGCCTTTATTCCTTCAATACTACAAATTGTACCAACTATATCTACCGCTCTCATTTTTGTTTTCTTACCAGCATTAATGTGTATTCGAGTTATTCCTTTATTAAGTTTCTCTCCTCTATCTTCCTTTAAATCTGGTCTTACTCTATTTTTAGTATAAAAAATTTCTTCGAAACTTTTTATATTCTCAGCCTTATCAGCTTCTTCTCTAGGTATTTTCATTTCAATATATTCTTCAATATTATCTATCATAAATAGTTCATTATAATAAGCAATTGTTATTGCCTTCCCACTAGTTCCTATTCTTCCAGTTCTACCAATTCTATGAACATAATTCTCTTCAGTATTTGGAATATCATAATTTATTATTAATTCAATTTTTTCAACATCTATTCCTCTTGCCGCTACATCAGTTGCAACTAAATGTCTAAAATATCCTCTTTTAAATTTATTCATTACACTTATTCTTTCTTTTTGTAACATGCCTCCATGAATTTTACCGCAGAATATCTTATCATCATTTAATTGTTTAAATAATTCTTCAACCTCTCTTTGCGTATTGCAAAAAATAATTGAACTATTTGGATTTTCTTTTATCATAACTAATCTTAATGTTTCAAATTTTTCTAATTCATCTACAATAATAACTTTTTGACTTATTCTATTAAGGGCAGTATCTTCTTCTTCAATATTAACTAGTATTGGATTTTGCAAATATTTTAAACAAATTCTTTCAATATCTTCTGGTAACGTGGCTGATAACAATACTGACATTCTTTCTTTTGGTAACTTCTCAATTATCTGTTCAATCTGTTCAACAAACCCCATTCTAAGCATCTCATCAGCTTCATCAATAATTAAATATTTTATCATAGATAAGTCAATAGTTTCCTTTTCAATATGATCAATTAGCCTTCCTGGTGTTCCTACTACTACATGTGTTTTTTGCTTTAATTCATTTTTTTGTATATTAAAAGGCGATTTCCCAAATATAGAAGCTATCTTTAATCTTTTATACCTTCCAATATTAAAAAAATCTTCTTTTACTTGAAGCGCTAATTCTCTTGTAGGTGTAATAACTAGTGCCTGAGGTTTATTTTCTTCCCAATTAAGTCTTTCACATATTGGAATAGCGAAAGCTGCAGTTTTTCCACTACCTGTATAAGATTTAACTATTATATCTTTATTTTCAAATATCAATGGTATCACTTTATCCTGAACTTCTGTAGGTTTATTGTATTCTAAAATATCTAGTGCTCTTGAAATAGGTTCACTTAGTTTAAATTTTTCAAAATTATTCATTTATTTCTCTCTTTCTATTATTCTATTGATATTCTATCAAAAAAA
>Ga0193961_1000843_pt1 | contig 11391 bp, 11 predicted proteins | sample FB_4_MG_FD_140371 | JGI IMG/M metagenome (GOLD analysis project Ga0193961, IMG submission 140371) | Microbial mat bacterial communities from the Broadkill River, Lewes, Delaware, United States - FB_4_MG | ecosystem: Environmental > Aquatic > Freshwater > River > Microbial mats | place: USA...
CCGATTATGGTAGACGGACTTCCTGAGTGTCAATCGAATCATCGTTAAATGCGACAGAGATAGTTTTGCAATTCCCCCGCACATTGCCTACATTATGCAGCTTTAACCATGCGAAGCCTGCTGATGTCGGATACCCCTGCCTTTCCCTTTGTCGCCGTGACCGGTCAAGCACTGCTGAAACTCGCGCTCACGCTCACGGCAATCAATCCGTCGATTGGTGGCGTCTTGATTAGTGGCCCGCGTGGCTCTGCCAAAACGACTTTGGCGCGTGGCCTGGCCGCCTTGCTGCCAACGCCCGGCCACTTTACCACTCTGCCGCTGGGTGCCAGCGAAGAAATGCTGATTGGCACCCTAAATCTGCAACAAGCCCTGAGTGACAAACAAGTCAACTTTAACCCCGGTTTATTGGCCAAAGCCCATCAGGGCGTACTGTATGTGGATGAAGTCAATTTACTACCGGATGCATTGGTCGATTTGCTACTCGATGTCTCTGCCAGCAAGGTGAATATTATCGAGCGTGATGGCATTAGCCACCGCCACCCGGCTGACTTCTTACTGATTGGTACGATGAATCCCGATGAAGGAGAATTGCGCCCGCAGCTACAGGATCGTTTTGGCTTATCCGTTGAGTTGAGTAATCAATACCGCATTGATGAGCGTATTGAAATTGTAAAACTGCGTGAGGCATTTGATCAGAATCCTGCTGAGTTTTGTGCGCAATATGCCGAGGCTCAGCAGCAACTTATTGAGCACATTCAGCAAGCCACCTTGCGCCTTAAGCAAATCAACTGCACCGATGCCATCCGCCATGCGATTGCCGAGCGCTGTCATCGGGCGAATGTGGATGGTATGCGGGCTGACATTGTGTGGTATCGCGCCGCATTAGCACATGCCGCCTGGCAACAGCGGGACGGGATTACCGTTGCGGATCTGGATGCGGTGGAGCCACTGGTATTGCAGCACCGTCGGCAGGCAGCAGATGCCCCGGCCCCATCGACACCACCCCCTTACTCGCGCCCGCCGGAGCGAACACCACCAAGCCCATCCAATAAGCCACAAACGCTGCCCGACGCAACGCAGCCTGAGCCGGATTTCAAGCAGCCCGCACCCAATACCGATACACCATCCAATGCGGACGACGCCCCAAGTACAGAGTCACCGGAGCACAATGACCCGAAGGATGACCACGAGCGCGATACACAAGATGGCCCACCAATAACGCATCAGGAAAAGCCACAGGCCGGTGATTGGGGTAGTTTAGAGCCGCAACAACAGCAGTCACATGCGCCATTTGCCATTCAATTGCCCCCGGCGGTACAAGCCCTAACCAGTAAACGAGGCAATATCCCTGCCGGCAAGCAACGTGGCCATGCCACCGGTGGCTCACGTCACACTCAAGCCGCTTCGAAACGCATTAACTGGTTTGCCTCCATCGCCAGCAGCACCCGCCACTCAGATTGGCAATGGCGCTATCAAAAAGCACGCGGTGGTAAAGCCGTATTGCACTTTATTTTGCTGGACACCTCCGGCTCGACACTGGCCAATCAAGCTTTCGCCAAAGCAAAAGCCGTCGTACTGCATATCGCCAAGCAAGCTTACTTAATGCGCGAACGACTGGCGATTTTGGGTTTTGGCAACCAACAAGTGCAATTTTTATTACCGCAGGTGCGCGCCCCTAAACAATTGAGTCCGCTACTTAACCAAACGCCAGCGGGCGGCGGCACGCCAATTCGCGACGTACTGTTAAATGCCCAGCACTATCTGCAAGGTTTATTGCGTCAGGCGCCAGACTTGAATATACAAACCTATCTGCTCACCGATGGCCGTACCACGCAATCCATTGACGGGATTCAATTGGCTGGGCATTGCACGCTGATTGATACCGAGCAAGCCACCGTTAAACGTGGCCGTGGCCGTGAAATGGCCCGTAGCTTGAGCGCCGACTATCTACCCTTACACATCGCCGGAGTTACCTGATGGCATCTGAACAACCTAAGCAGCCCGAGCAATCCGACCAGCCGGAACAGGCAAAATCCCCATTCGCCAGAGTCATTCAAACAGTGGCTTACCTGACCGGGATATTGATTATTTTACTGATTGTGTGGAGCATTATTTACAGCCTGTGGGCGATTTTTCGTGATCTGACATAAGCCCCCTGCTTGATTAATACGCCTGCCCCCACACGACCGACACTCTAGGAATATCGCATGTTAAGCCCGGAACAAAACGAACGTTATCAAGCCCGCATGAAGCGCAAAAAAGCCATTGTAGATGAGCGCATCGCCAAAGCCACCGAGGAACGTGGTGTGTTGATTTTGCTAAAAGGCAACGGTAAAGGCAAAAGCAGCTCAGCACTTGGCACCATGGCGCGCAGCGTGGGGCATGGCAAAAAATGCGGCGTGATCCAGTTCATAAAAGGCCGCGATGTAACCGGCGAGTACCTGTTTTTTAAAGACCATCCGATGATCGACTGGCATGTGATGGGGCATGGTTTCACTTGGGAAACACAGGACCACAATGAAGACACCCAAGCCGCTGAAAAAGCCTGGCTGATTGCAGTGGAAATGCTCAACAATCCTGAGTATGGCTTGATCGTCTTTGATGAAATGAGCTACCCCTTAAAGTATAAAAACTTAGCGGTCGAGCCAGTCGTTGAAGCACTGTTGGCGCGCCCTGAAATGCAAAATGTGATTATCACCGGCCGCACCATGCCGGATGAACTCATTGAAATCGCCGACACCATCAGCGACGTTAAAGACGAGCGCCATGCCTTTCGTTTAGGTGTTAAAGCGCAGGCAGGGATTGAATACTGAGATTGCTTCAAGCCCCAGACATCCCAGTCAGGCTCAATAGCAAACTATCAAATACAGCGACACCACGGAAACTCTAAAATGACAGCTTATTGCCCTGCTCTATTTCTCACTGCTCCGGCCTCCGGCCAAGGCAAAACCACGATCACTGCCGGCCTCTCGCGCTACTTTCACAATCAGGGCAAAACGGTGCGCGTGTTTAAAACCGGCCCAGACTACCTCGACCCACAGATTTTGGAGCAAGCTTCCGGCCAGCCTGTTGAGCCATTGGATTTATGGATGGCAGGCGAGGCAGACTGCAAACACAAGCTGTATCAAGCCGCTGAAGTGGCCGATTTGATTTTAATCGAAGGGGCCATGGGCATGTTTGATGGCCAACCTTCCAGCGCAGATTTAGCCGCCACCTTTGGTATTCCTATTGCTATTGTGATGGATGTGAAAGGCATGGCGCAGACGGCGGCGGCTTTGGCCTCTGGCTTGGCTAATTTTCGGGATGATTACACGGTTGCGGGATTGATCGCCAATAACTGCGGCTCCGAGCGTCATTCACAGCTCATTCGCGATGCGCTGCCAGAGAGCCTACCGCTGATTGCGGCATTGCCTCGTAATCCGGAGGTTACGCTGCCAGAGCGCCACTTAGGACTGGTACAAGCGGCTGAAATTCGGGATGAATTAGAGCTTTGTATTGAGCGTGCTGCGCAGTGGATTGAAGAGGCTGGCCTGACCACACTGCCAGAGCCAGTCGCTTTTGAGCCGACTGAAATAGCCAGTCCAGAAAAGCTATTACAAGGTCGTAGAATTGGCATTGCCAAGGATGAAGCATTCTCTTTTATCTACGCCGCCAATGTGAAACTGCTGGAAGATATGGGCGCGGAGTGTTTTTACTTTTCGCCACTGTACGACACCGGTTTACCGGAGGTTGATGCGCTGTGGTTCCCCGGTGGCTATCCGGAATTACACGCGGCAAAGCTTGCTGAAAATGCCTCGATGGCCTTAGCGGTTCGGGCGTTTTTTGAAGCCGATAAACCGATCCTTGCGGAGTGCGGTGGCTTTCTGTATGCCATGGAAACACTCACCGATTTAGGCGGCACGGTTTACCCCATGCTCGGCATTTTAGAAGGCCATGGCGCAATGCGTGGGCGTAGTGGCTGTCAGGGTATGCAGACGGCTATTTTGCCGGAAGGAGAGGTTCGGGCACATGCGCACCATCGGTCGCGCAGTGAAGGTACGCCAGAGCCGGTTGGGCATGGACGTAGGCAAAGGCACCCTGCACCGGGTGAGGCGATTTATCGGAAACGGGGTTTGACGGCGACGTATTTGCATTTGTTTTTTCCATCGAATGCTGAGGTGGTGGCTCGGGTGTTTGGGGAGTAAAGAAACTGAGGCTTGTACAATTTGGCCGCCGCCCGCCCAGTATCGCCTAATGCCAAACGCTCCGATGTGTATCTCTAAGCGTTATGGCTTAGGTTGGCCAAAGTGAGACGAAAACCCAAGTTGTTACTACGACAGCTAACCAGAAAATCTTTACGGCTAGCAGAACCTAAAGTTCGACCATCATCAGACCAAGCGCCACCGCGGGCAACATGAAAATCGGAGCGCCCTAAACTCTGTCTTTCGTTTTGAGGATTACTGACTGACTCAGTTCCTAAGTTGTCTCGCCAGCAATCTTGACACCACTCCCAAACATTTCCATTCATTTCGTATAAGCCCCACTCATTACAAGGATAGTCTTTTACATCAGCAGTGGCTTGCTTTGAGTTTTTGTAGCTAGACTTCTCAAGCCACTTTTCACTGTTGTTGCCCACCTTAAGTCTAAGAAGTCCCTTAAAATTTACCTTATCAAATGATATCTCGTTACCGAAACTATATGGTGTTTCCGTTCCGGCACGACACGCATATTCCCATTCTGCCTCCCAAGGCAAGCGTACTTTCAACTCAGAATGAAAAGAGTTGAGTGCCTGGATAAAGGCTTGGCAATCATTCCAGCTGATAGTCTCAACAGGACGATACTCACCCTTAAATTGGCTGGGATTTTCTCCTAACACAGACTCCCAAAGTGCTTGCGTGACCGTGGTTTCCGCAATCCAGAAGCCTTGAGTGAGAGCAACTTGATGATAATCTTCCATAGCATATCGGGGTTTTCTACCCACTGGCGAACCCATCATAAATGTGCCGGGATCTATCCACCGGAATACACAATGAACACCTTTGTGGTTTAGGCCCATCCACAGACCATATTGGTCTTCACCCCAGTCGGAAGCCCAGGAGTAAGGGAAAATTGGGGGGATACTCAAGGCCTAAACCTGCTCAGATGAAGCTATTTTGCCATCGGCAGAGAAATACGAAATCTTACCTTCCTGATCGCAAAGCCAAACCTCTTTCGCACCTTGGGACAAATACAGGGCAATTTTTTCGTACATTTCTGCTGCAGAGTTAGATGGACTAACTATTTCTACACAAATTTCTGGTGCGCTTTCATAAGGTGTATCAAAACCGTGCTGTGCGATAAATTCATCCGATGCCCAAGCAACATCGGCGACCTTAACGCCCTCGAGGGTCTTGATTGAGCACTCAGTAATAACCTCGCCGGAGCCTTTCTTCTCATCCAGCATTTTGCCGACCTTAAACTGCCAACGGCCATGGTTATTACTTGCCGGACTCATTAAAATTTTACCCCATTTGTTTAGCTCAATTTTGAAGGGTAAGTCTTTTAAGAGTGGGTTATTGATGACTTCTGCCCATTCCATGCTGTGTCTCCGGTGTGGGTTTGTTATTTACTTTTTAGCATATATTGAGCTTAAGTGCTCTTGGAGTAGTTTTTTAGCTTCTTTTCGAGTATAAGTTTTTGTGTAGCCTTGTTCGTGTGCAGTTAGGCGTTTGATTATTTCGTTGTGTAAGCTGAGTGATATTTTTTTGATCTTCCTACTGTTCATAATATTAATCCTGAATTACTTACCATTTTAAAATGGAATATCATCATCGAAATCATCATAAGAAAATGAAGATGAAAAGCTCTCACTCAGTACCTCTTCCTTATGAGGAATAAAAACAAGGCGTAGCCCTATGCCATTGGATCGAAAATTCACGGAGCTACTATTGCGAATGGCCGATCGCACATGTGCGGCACGTCCAAACCATGCCCCACCTCTAATTACCCTCTCAAGATGGTCTTTACCATCTTCATGTTTTACAACCTGATCTTCACACCACTCCCAAACATTCCCATGCATTTCAAAAAGCCCCCATAAATTGCAAGGGAAAGACTTAACATTTATGGTGCCGTTTCGAAAAGTACCAGCCTTTCCATTTTTATATGGCCTATTCGCGTTATAGTTTACTTGATTAGGACTAATAGTTTCTCCATAAGAAAAAGTCGTTCTCGTGCCTGCGCGGCAGGCATACTCCCACTGTTTTTCATAAGGCATTGCAAATCTCCCAGCCTCTTTCTCAAGCTGGCCATTTAATGTATCAATATAAATGTGGCTATCCACCCAACTTATATTCTCAACGGGATACTTATCTCCTTTGAAAACGCTTCGATTTTTAAACATAACCTCCTGCCACTGCTCCTGAGTAACCGTGGTATCAGCTAACCAATAACCATTCTCTATCATTGCCATATTCTGGTCTTCTTCGAGAAAAACATCATTTTCAGGTAAAGCTTCGGACTCCCCCATAATGAATGTTCCCGCAGGTATCCACCGAAAGCGTTGCAGATGATCAGGAGTTAAATTGATGTCAGCATAAAGACCATATTGATCACGCCCCAATGCAGCCGCCCAATCCGGCTTTTGCATCATATCAAAATGCACAATTTCAGTTTCTGTGCGCACTTCAACACTGGTTAATTGTTCCGTTTTACAGATCAAGCCATCATGAAGCGGTCTTACTGTGCCATCCTGCAAGTGCAATGTTGGTGGCATCTTCTTAAGCGCATCAAAGCGATAGACCGGAGAGGTGATAGCCCCACTGGTATTCACCTGCTCAAAACGGATTTCTCCCTTAACGCCAATTTGTCGCACACTCCAACTCACAGTTTCTTGCCGTTCGCTGTCATCCAGCAACCACTTCAACCGATCAGGTCGGAAATGCTCACCAAGTGTCGGTGGTAAATCACCTGCTTTGATTTCAGACTCATACGCCATCGCGCACAAATCATAAAACACATCCTCCAACGCTCCTTTCCAGATATCATCCGGTTGTGAGGCGAGATAAGTTTTGCACTGCATCACTAAGGCCTGGTGCTGGGCACTCCCTTTTATACTCTGCGCAGTGCTGGCGCAAAGCTGCTTGAGATAGTTTCTTACTTGCTCGTTATCCGTTTCACTGGTAACTGACTGCCCGATTAACTCCAGTTGCCGAAGCCCTTGATGGGCATTTTTGTGATGTTGACCGACAATATTCCACAGCTTTTCAGCATCTTCTTTTTTGACTTGTCGTCGAAATATTTTCACATAAACTTTGGCCAATACGGGTTTTAATCGAACACCAAGTGAACTTCTTTGCATATCCGAGTGGTTCCATATCTGACTCTCTATATAGCTTGGCCCCCAGTTAAATTGATCTCTGAGTTTACGTAAAAGCCCTATATCAATCACTGGGAGGGGGGACAGCATCACTAGGATTTCGTTAATGGCATCGAGCGAAAGTGACTTCAGCTTAAAGCCGGTAAGCGCATGCCGTGGAAGCTGCACGCCATCCACTAAAGGACTAATAGATAAACGCTGACAGGCAGCAGGATTCAATGGCGCAGAAGATACCGGACTCAAAGTAATCACAGGTGCAGGATGAGAGATCAACTCTTTTGAAAAACGCCACCACAATCCGCTTTCATTACCTGTTTTGTCACTTACGCCGAAATCACTCAGGATTAGAATAGGTACTTCAGTAGCGGGCGCAGTCCAAGACCTCCACTCTGTATTTTTTTGGCTGGGCCATTCAATACAGAGTGGCTTAGAGCGGTAATAGCCTCGCTCCCTTAAACGAACAGCCGTGACATTATTACCGCCTAATATTTGCTTTAGAAGCTCAACTATCTGCTCGAAATCATTCCAATAGGGACGCAAGTGTTCGCCCGTATCCACAATAATCTGAAGTTGCTGGGACCAACGTTGTACTTGCTTCAGAGGCAAGCACTGAATAGGACGGCCTTTTGTAACAAGCCTACCAACTACCCTCTGATCAATTTTATTACCAGCTTGTTTTAAGCCCAGACTATTGTGCAAAAAAGGAATCAGTTGTGCGCTAGTCAATAACGGTCTTGCTTGTTCAAATTGATAGGTTCCTGCTGCCGAGTTATTAGGGTTTAAAACTTGCTTCGGGTCATACAGATAATCGTGAGACCGTTCTTGTTCCGGTTCCATCGGTTCAATTTTAGTGATACGCACAAAGCTGCCAGTACTACGTTTGTTGCTGGCTTGCGGGGGCGAGTTTGGGTGGACATCGCTGAGAGCGTGCTCATTGAACAGGTCTTGTTTTATTTCGTGAGTATCAAGCAGTTGCTTCTCATATTGAAAGACCTTAGCCACCTGCTCAAGCGCCTGCGGGCTAACTTTGGCGGCTTCAATTAGGGCTAAGCGTCCCCAAGCCATTTAGGCAGTTACTTCTTTTTGTAGTGAATAGGGAGCGATTTGTTTCAGCAATTCTTCCTGACGGTTTTTTTCAACACTGGAAAGTGCAGTGAGTAGGTCAATATATTCCGCTAAACCCGGAGGGTATCGCCCCTGCATAGCATTGCTGCGATCTTCCAGTAACTGTTGGGCGGCTAGCTGATAGACCACGTCTTCTATCTTGCTACCAAAGTGCAGCCTACCCCGCTCGATCAACCAATCCACTGAGTTTTCCATTTTCAGTGTATGCACAAAGCAACGTCTGACAAAAGCAGTGGGTAGCTCACGCTCTTCATTGGTGGTGATAATGATGAGAAGGTTTTCCCGCTTACCCGTTATTGGATTAATACTGGCGATTGCATCGTTTTGCCCAACATAAGGAACGCTGAACTCATAGTTACCGAGCGTTTCCAGCAAGCCATTGGGCAAGTCGGGTTCGGCTTTGTCGATTTCGTCAATCAGTAACACCACACCGGCATTTTCAGACTTTTTGGGTTTCTGTCCAAGATTGTTTTTACAGCGTGTGTATTGAGCCTCTGCAGACTCCCAGTCATAGGCCCACCAGAACACCCCCGGCGATAAAAAATTACAGGGATCAAGCGGGTCAGCATTGCTTACCGACGTTTCAGCACGTTGCACTTGCGCCTCGCCCAAGCGGCCAATGGCGTCAAAGTTCCAGTGCAGATCGCTAAGTTCGGTGCTGCCTCTGACGACTTCGCTGACAAATGACCAACCTAAGCGGTTTGCAATGGCTCTCGCAAGCTGGCTTTTTCCGGTTCCCGGCTTTCCACGGACCAAGAGTGGACGGCCAGCAGCGTAGGCTGACCAGAGGGCGTAGCAGTCTTCCACATTGAAAATATGGTTGAGTTTCTGGTCTTTGCTTTGTTCCGTGAGGCCCTTGGCTAAGAAGTTTTCAAGTTTTAGCATGTTAGTCCTTATTTAAATCGAGCAGCAGCCCAACGGCCGAGAGCAACAGAGTCTGACTCTCTACTGCAGCTTTCCCAGAATCTGATAGGGTGTCTTGGCTACAACAGATAAATTGAAGATTCCCTTTGAGAGCTTTCTCAAAAGCTGAAAACCAGTCCTGCCCTTTTAGCTGAGTGAGGTAATCATGACTCACAATATAGTATACCGGACGCTGATCTGATGAGTTTTTATAAACTTCAGCACGATCTTTAATCGCACTCATCAGACCATCAATATCATTAGGAGCGCTGATTGATTTATGCAGATCTTGATGGATTTTTGCTAGGAGCGTATGCGCCACTGCGTTTACATTCACCGCATCGAACATCAGCATATTATTATAATCACCGTCTGCAGAACCACGACCAGGAACCACATCCCCTGTACCTTTTGGATCATGAGAGAATTTTGGGCTGTGCAGCTCTCCTCGGGAGAGTAATTCTTTAGAAATGACCACCTCCACAAACGCAGGATGATCCAGCAAGTAACCAGAGGCAGTCACACAATGTTGAGCCTGTCGCCTCAGTTCCAGTTCATTATTAAACCACCATACCGGATCGATAGTATTCAATAACAGACAGCCACATAACTGTTGAATAGCCTGAAACAGGTCTCGCCATTCAGTGCTGTTTTTGCCGACAGAGTCTCTGATCTGCTTACTAGCGCTGGTTAAATCACCTAGCGATCTGGAGGCTACTCCGGTATCTGATAAGAAGTGTTTAGCAAACTCGCTATTTTCTAAACTACCCAGCCGACGTAACGTTCTAGAAGATTTAGTTAAGGTATCTTTAATGACAGGAGCTGCATCGAATATGAAGCTGATTTCTTCTAAAACCAGAGATCGGTGATGCGCTCTGATTCCATCAATTGCTATTTTTGATTCGTCACCTGCTTTGCTAACAACTTGGTCAATCAGAGCATTGACACTGTAAGCCGCATTGTTATCTCGCAACGTGTTCAAATAGCCAAAAACAATCTCCTTCCAAGCTTTATTAATCAGGTGCCAACTTGCATCATCGTTACGAGTCGCTCCATCACTTATCCCTGATGTCTGCAACAGCGTTGTAAGTACATCTCGGGTTTCTTGATGACTTTCCCAGTGCGACTTAATATCAGAGTAATCATAAACACCCAACATTTGCTCAGACAGACAAACTGGTAAGATAATTTTAGCCTTTACCTCTGGATGCTCATTAATTGCGATTAACTCAAACAGCGTATAAGCTGATTTGAAATAATCTTCTGAGATAAATATGAATACGCAACGGGCCGCGATTAATTCCTCCATAAAAGCAGTGACGCTATCACCTACTTCAGTCACTGACTTATCGTAAACTAACTCAAGCTTTTGCTGTTTATCTACAGCATCAATGAGCGCAGCCTTCCCTGCAATCTCAGACGGAAGATTATGTCGATAAGAGAGAAACGCCTTTGGCTTCATCAAGCCACCAGTTTATAACTAAACACCACCAATGCGAACAAACCCAAATATACCGGCCAAGTTGCAAACGAAGTTATACTTTTAAGCCAGAGGCCAAGCTCTGAACCTTTTGGGTACATTTCAAACAAATCGCTCTGCGTAAATCTTCCACCGTTAATTTTCTTGGCTGACTCGTTAAATCCCTCGCGAAAACGATTCTCAAGCATCAGGTAGTAGCTATCTAAGAAGTAAAAAATAGCGATTGGAAAGACAGTTAACCATACCAGCGCCACCTGCTTATCTTTGACAATAAAACCCAAAATCGCTGTTATCAAAGGAATCGCCCACTTCTTACACGCCGCACTGTTACTAGCCATACGGGTAATAATGCTTTGATACATATCCATGTGTTTAAGTACGGCAGCATGATCAGGCGGCAAGACCACGCTATCGTTGTCCACTACTGACTTTTCTGATTCAGTCATTCTCGTTTCCTGCCATGAATTATAAGTGTCTTATAAATAGCAAATTCAGCTGATTTTATACAGCAGTATATTTTGCACTCCCCCTCACATCGACTCCAAAC
>Ga0193961_1000844_pt1 | contig 11382 bp, 11 predicted proteins | sample FB_4_MG_FD_140371 | JGI IMG/M metagenome (GOLD analysis project Ga0193961, IMG submission 140371) | Microbial mat bacterial communities from the Broadkill River, Lewes, Delaware, United States - FB_4_MG | ecosystem: Environmental > Aquatic > Freshwater > River > Microbial mats | place: USA...
TAGTTTGCAAGTAGTTGTGATGTTAAAAATAGTGTGAGCGTTATTATCGTTTTCATAATTTTCCTTAGTGTATGTTTATATTTAAAAAAGTGTATCTTGAATTAGCTTTATTTTAGTGGATCTTTGAATACATTCTATAGAATCATTTTTTACATTATTTACTAAGTCATTTACCTCTGTTATATTTACTAAATTACTAGATATAGGAGTATAAAGTTTATTTAACTCTTTATAATTACTATTTAAATCTAACCACTTATTCCAATCTTTTTGCTCTAATATAACTGGCATTCTATCGTGAATAGTTTCTATTTTTTCGTTTGGTTGTGTTGTTAGTAAGGCACAACTTAAGATGGTTTTTCCTGTAGTATTATCATACCAGTATTCATATATTCCTGCAAATGCAAAATAGTTATGTGTATTTGATGTGATTATATGCGGGGTACTTTGTTTTGTTATGTCATCTTTCTCCCACTCAAAGTATCCATTTATAGGGATGATACATCGTCTTTGTTTATATGATTCTCTAAAACTATTTTTTTCAAATACTGTTTCACTTCGTGCATTTATGTTTATATTTGAACGATCATTAGCCCAAGATGGTATGAGACCGAAGTATGCATAGGTATATTTTTTTGTGTTTGTAAATATAGGAATATTTATAGTTGGAGCAATATTGTATCTTTTATATAACACTTGTATATCATCTTGAAAATTTCCAAATGTAGAAAATATATCTTCTTTAAAAGATAAATCATCATAAATACTTAATCTTCCTGGCATTTTAAAAACTTAAAATATTTATCTCTTGGTATCTCTCTAGCACCTAATGATTCTAGGTGACTATTATGTACTTGACAGTCTATAAGTTTTATACCATTTTCTTTTGCTTGTTGACAGAGATAATAAAAAGCTACTTTTGAAGCATCTTTCTCATTCGAAAACATACTCTCTCCACAAAAAATATCATCAATCATAATGCCATATAAACCACCAACTAGTTTACCATCTAAATAACACTCTATAGAACTAGCATATCCTAAATTGAAAAGATTAGTATAAGCTGTGATAAATGGTTCGCTTATCCAAGTGTCGTCTTCTTCTTTTCTTTTGATAGTAGAACATTTTTTTATAACCTCTTCAAAGTTGTCATTTGATTTGATTATAAAACCTTTATTTTTGATAGTTCTTTTGAGACTTTTTGAAAGTTTAAATTCATCAGGAAAAAGTACCATTCGTTTTTGCGGTGAGTACCAGTGGATATAATTGTATTCATCTATAAACCAAGGGAATAGACCATTTTTATAGGCATTTATGATTCTTTGAGGATGAAAGTCTCCACCAATAGCTACGAGATCATTTTTCATCATTTTAAGGGTGGGAAAATTTAGGTTTTCGTCATCTAATAAATAGATGCCTTCTTGTTTATCTATGAGTTCCATTAATGGTATAGTATCTCATTTTAAATAAAACTACAACTATATCAGATATAATATATTTTATGAATGATTACACAACAAAATTAACAACACATAGAGAATTTTACCCGATATCTGATTTAGACTGGTCTGTAGAGAGTGATAGAGGTCGTATCATCTCAGCACCTTCTTTTAGAAGACTTCAAAAAAGAACACAAGTATTTGCGCTGGAGTTAAATGCAGCAGTGAGAAGTAGACTGACTCACTCACTTGAAGTTTCACAAACAGCTAGATTTATAGCTCGTACTATTTTGAAAAAACTAGATGATGAAAATCTCAATAAAATTGATAATGCTTTTATCTCAACAGTAGAGATGGCTAGTTTATTACATGATATAGGAAATCCACCCTTTGGTCATTTTGGTGAAACTGCCATAAATGAGTGGATGGAAAAATGTTGTGATAATTACCTTATGAATTTGTATGGAAATGAGAAGCTAAAAGAAAAACTTAAAAAAGATTTGTGTTCTTATGATGGTAATGCACAAGCTATAAGAATAGTACATAAATTACAAAGGCTTAATCTTTCCTATTCTCAAACTGCATCAATCATAAAATATACTCGTGGTGCTTTTGAGGATAAATCAGGGGATACTAGTTTTTCATATTTAGAGAAAAAGCCAGGATATTATTTTAGTGAAATAGATTTTGTTGATAAGCTAAGTGAAACATTAGAAATACTACCAGGTCATAGATTTCCATTAACTTATATAATGGAGGCAGCTGATGATATCTCTTACTTAAGTGCTGATATAGAAGATGCTGTGGACAAAGGGATTTTAACTCTAGATAAAATCTATGAGCTTGTAAAATTAGAATCTTTTAATGTAAATAAAAAGTATGGAACAAATGAAACAATGCTTTTAGATTTAGTGGAAACAAACTATTTTAAAGCAAAAGAAAGAGAAGATGAACCGTATCAGTTTAATATGTTTTTGACTCTTACAAGAGCTCAACTTATTTATAAACTTGTTGAATATGTATCTGATTTATATATTCAAAATCATGATGAGATATTTAGAGGATCATTTAATAGTGCACTTTTAGAGTTTGACAAGTTTCATGAGTGTTCAATTGCTATAGAGATATTACAAAATATATCTATTGAACATATATATTCTCATGCACAAGTACAGGAGTTAGAGATAAAGGGATATTCTATCATTCAAGGATTGTTTGATATCTACGAACCTCTTTTAAAACTTACTACTTATGAGTTTGAGATGTTATTAAATGGCGAAAGAGTTAATTGTCTAATTTGTAAAAATTTACTCTCACGATTATCAAAAAAACATCTAGTTGCATACAAAAAAAGTGTCGGATTAGTAAAAGACAATGATAACGAAGATGTATTAGAGTGGTATTATAGAGCCCGATTAGTGATTGATTATATTAGTGGAATGACTGACGATTATTCACTGCATGAATATCAGGCTTTAACAGCCTGATATTTTAGATACCTAACGCATCTAAAATTTTGTTTTCTACATCTCTTAACGATATAAAAGGTTTTGTGATATAATCACAAGCACCTGTTAAGTCAGATTGTATAATCTTTTCTTCTGTAGAGTAAGCAGTCATCATAATCACTTTTTGATTAGGATTTTCTTTTTTTATTTCTGTTAATAGCTCTAATCCATTAACCTCTGGCATCATAATATCTAATAAAACAAGATCATAATGTCCTGCTTTAATTTTAGGTATAGCTAACTTAGCATTTGTAAAAGTTTCTGTTTCAACTAAATTTTTTCGTTTTAAGTATCTGTCAAGAACACTTATAATGTTTTCTTCATCATCTATAATTACTATTTTTTTCATATTTAACCTTTTATTGTTCTGATTTTTCTATTTTTACTTGATCTAGTGCTTCAAATATCTTAGCTGTTGTTGTTTCAATATTTTGTGCTATTACAATTAGTTCTTCATTTGATACATTTTTGCTATTTTGTTCTAAAAATTTTCTTACATCCACTCCAACCTCTTGATGAAGTTCTTTGATTTTTGTCCAGTTTTGAGTTTGTGTGAAAAGTTCGTTATCTCTTTCACTTTGCATTATCCAATTGTTTAAATTAAAGTCTTTATCTACTGAAATATCATTGTTTTTTAGTTTATCAAATGAATTTTCTTTAAATAATATATATTGTAGTTTATAATCATTTAGTTTATTTACCAAATGAACATCTCCGATTTGTTCTTTTGCTTTATCCTTAAATCTTGCATTGTTTGCAACAGCAATTAAGTTTTCAGATAAGTGTTTTACATCTTCTGCAAGTGCTGCAATATTTGTAGCATCATTTGCATTTTCTTGTGTGTTTTTATCTAAGACACTAATTGCATCGTTAATTTGAGAAATACCTTTTTCTTGCTCACTACTAGCAAGTGAAACATCATCGATAATAACTTTTGTTTGTAAAATAGCATTTTGTAGTTCATCATAACCGATAATCATTTTATCAGCTATTTGTTTTCCTTGATTTGCTTTTGATGTTGCATTTTCAACAATATCTTTAATCTCTCTTGCAGCATCTGCAGATCTAGCTGCTAGATTTCTAACCTCTTGTGCAACAACAGCAAAACCTTTTCCTGCTTCGCCAGCAGTTGCTGCTTCAACAGCTGCATTTAAAGATAAAATGTTTGTTTGAAATGCAATTTGGTCAATTACACTAATTGCTTCAGCAATAGAGGTAACTTCTTTATTGATCTCTTCCATTGAATTTACTGTTTGATGAGCTAGTTTTTGACCGCTTGTAGCAGAGTTCATAACAACTTCATCTATCTCTTTCATTTTAGCAATATTTGAAGCACTATTTTGAATATTTGTAGTAATTTCTTCTACTGAAGCTGCTGTTTCTTCCAAGCTTGCTGCTTGCTTATTTGAAGATGTTGATAAAGAGTTTGCTGAATCAGTTAATACTCTAATATTTTGAGATAAACTTTCTCCACTTTGCATAATTGTTGCTAGTAATTCTGAAATATTATTTCCTACTGATTTCGTACCTGTAACTAATGTTCCCATTTTTCCTGCAGCATTTTCGGCTTGAAAATCGTAATCAAAGTTATTTTTACCATATTCAATAATACATTTATTTACTTCTGTAAATTTACTATCTAAATCATCAATCAATTCATTAATAGAATTTTTTAAGTCATTTGTAGATCTATTCTTTGAATTACTTTCAACTTTATATGAAAAGAAACCTGCTCTAACCATCTCAATAGCTTTTTCACTCTCTTCAACTATTTGTTGATCTTGAGCAACGACTTTTCTTATTGATTCTAAATATTCATTAAAATATCTTGCTAAATCTCCTATCTCATCTTTAGTATCAATATTAATTTTTTGATCAGCACTAGAGAATCTTGTAAGTGCTTTTACTGTTCCTGTTAAAGTAGATAATGGAACAATAATTACCTTATTTACCATATAAGAAGCTATAAAAGATAAAATAGCAGATACTACAAGAACAATTAGAATAATTTGAATGATGATATCATTTAATTTTTCATCTGATTCTTTTTTCATTAATTTTACATCATTTTCAACATCGTCAAGATAACTACCAGTTCCTATAACCCATCCCCATGGTTTAAAAACTTCAATATAAGAATATTTACTTTGAGGTTCTTCTATTCCTGGTTTTTTCCAAACATATTCAACTAAGCCAGCACCTTGTTTTTTTGCTAAATCAACCATCTCTTGAAATACATATTTTCCATTTGGGTCTTTTATACTTGATAAATCTTTACCATTAAGTTTTGGAGAAATAGGATGCATAACCATTTTTAAATTTAAATCTTTTATCCAAAAATAGCCATCATCACCATATCTTAAATTGTGTATATACTCAATTGCTAATTTTTTCGCATCCTGTTCTGTTAATCCATCAGTTCCTATTTTATTATAATATGAATTGATAGACTTATTTGCTAGCGATATATAGCTTTTGAGTGTTTTTTCTTTATTTTTATATGAAGATTCAGTAAAATACTCAACATTATATTCATTGGAATTGTTCAATGCATTTATTGAATTTATTACAATACTTACAGAAACTATTAATATTGTGAGAATAACTAATAGCAATAACTTAAATTTAATTTTCATAGAGAACCCTTTTTAATTTAACTCAATAGTATACATAATAAAATCTTATATGAAAATAAATTATTAATTTAATATTTTAGGTTAAAATAAATTAATAATTATTTAATTTATATATAACCTCTAGTATAATTTGTGGTAATATATAATTTATAATTTATAATTTATTTTATTTTGATAATATTATATAATTCTTGGGGAGTTTGATGATGAAAAAACTAGTGATAATAAGACATTCTAAGTCTGATAAAAGTGAAAATTCAATAGATGATTATGATCGACCATTAAATAATAAAGGTTTAAATGACGCTAAATTGATTGGTGAGTATCTATTTGAAAAAATGTTAAAGCCGGATATGATTCTTAGTTCTCCATCTTTGCGAACAATGACAACCGCAGAAATTATAGCAAAAGAAGTAAAATATGAAAAAGTAATCATTCCAAACCAGTATATTTATGAAGCTTTTGTAAATACTTTACAAGATATTGTTAATTTTATTCATGATGAAAATAATACCGTTTTTCTTATTGGACATAATCCAGGTGTTTCTGCTTTATCATATATGATGTGTGGGTTAAAAAAAAGTATACCTACTTCAGCTGTAGTAGAGATAGATTTTGACTGTGATTCATGGATGGAAGTTTCAAGGGAAAACGGGACACTTATTTCATATAGTTTTAAATAATGCTACAGCAATATATACAAGCAATTGAGCAAAATAATATTATTTCAAAAACAGATATAAATGGAATCATAACTTTTGTAAATGATGAATTTTGTAAAATTTCTGGTTATTCAAGAAAAGAACTTATTGGTAAAAATCATAATATAGTTAGAGATCCTAGCGTAGATTCATCAAAATTCGAACTATTGTGGAATACTATAAAAAGTAAAAAAACTTATAAATCAACAGTTAGAAATAGAGCGAAAAATGGTGCATTATTTTATGTTAATACTACAGTGATACCTATTCTAAACGAACAGGGAAATATAGAAGAATTTATTGCAATTAGATACGATGTAACTCAAGAAGTAGTTCTAAAAAAAGAGCTAGAAAATAAAGAGCTAGAACTCAAAGAATTAAATTTAAATTTAGAAAAAAGAGTCATCGAACAAACTTCTGAACTATTGCTTTTAAATCAAACTCTAGAAGAAAGAGTAAAAGAGGAACTTAATAAAAATAAACAAAAACAAAAAGTGATGTTTTGGCAATCAAGACTTGCTAGTTTGGGACAAATGTTGGCAAACATAGCACATCAATGGAGACAGCCGCTTACAGAATTAAACCTAACATTATATAATATGAAAAAATCATCTTTATCACATAAGAACAATGAAGTACAAAGTTTTTATTTAGAAAGTAAAAATATCATTAAAAACATGTCAAATACTATAGATGATTTTACAAATTTTTTTAATCCTAATAAAGAAAAAAATCTCTTTTGTGTCTCAAATAGTATTAATGAAGCGATACAAATATCAGAAAGAATTATTAAAGATCAAAATATTTCTATAAAATTAGATGTTGAGGAGATTAGCTTACTTGGTATTAGTAATGAGTTAACTCAAATTATTATTAATCTTTTACATAATTCAAAAGATGCGTTTGTAAATAATAATATTTTGAATAGAGAAATCAAAATAATGACTAAAAAAAGAGATGATTTTATAGTTATAAATGTCATTGATAATGCAGGTAGTATAGAAGAAAAAAATATGGAAAAAGTTTTTGAGCCATATTTTACAACAAAACATACAAGCAGTGGTACAGGTTTAGGTTTATTTATGTCTAAAATGATTTGTGAACAAGCTTTTAATGGTTCGATAGAGTTTCAAAATACTCAGACAGGTGTTATCTTTAGCATTACAATTCCTTTGGAAAAAAAGTAATTATATGTACAGTGATTTAAAAGAGTTAAAAATACTTTTAGTAGAAGATGAGATCAAATTAGCAACTCTTTTGAAAAAAGCAATTGGGGATAATTTTGGAAGTTTTTATATTGAAAACAATGGTCATGCAGGACTTGATCGATTTATCAAAATATCTCCTGATTTAGTTATTACTGATATTATGATGCCTGATTTAACAGGTTTAGAAATGGCAAAAAAATTAAAAAAAATCAATCCAGAAATACAAATAATTATTTTAAGTGCTTTTAGTGAAACGGATAAGTTTTTAAGTGCCATTGATGTAGGTGTCGTAAAATATTTTATAAAACCGTTCGATCCCGAAGAACTTTTAGACTATATCGTTTCCATAAGTAAAAAACTACAAAATAATATTGTCATACTTAATAAAGAATTAAAATTCAATAAACAAACAAATAGTTTATATAAAAATGATAAGTATATTGCTCTTACAAAAAGAGAAATGACATTTTTTCAACTTCTGATAAATACTAAAATGATAGTCTCAAATAAAATTCTTAGTCAAACTCTTTGGGATGAACAGATCCCTAATGAGGAAAAAATAAGGACCTTTATTAAAAGATTTAGAGCTAAGATTTCAAAAGATTTTTTATCAAACATTAAAGGTCAAGGTTATCAAATAAACTTAGATTATCTGTAGATAATATTTAGTTTATTGGAAATAAGTGATTTATTAAATTGTTTAACAGATTGAGTTATATTTGCAATATTATTTTGTGTATCTAAGAAGTTTTGTATAAAATAACTATTTTTATATCCTTTCTCTATTAAATCATTTATAATAAAATTTATATCGTTTTCATCTAATAAATCATTGTGTACAGTGGTTCGTACTTCAAAAGAAACCTTAGTAACTAATAGATAATTAAGTGTATTCTCAAATGACTTGAATTTATTAGTATTTGTAATTTGTTTATATTTATATTCTGGTGCTTTATAATCAAGTGCTATAAAATCGAGTAAATTTAAATCTAGAAGTTCTTTTATACAGTTATAGTTTAATCCATTTGTATCAAGTTTTATTTTAAAACCAAGCTCTTTTACTTTTTTACAAAATGTTATTAATTCATGAGTAGTAGCTTCTCCACCAGAGAGTACTATTGCCTCAAGTAACCCTATCCTTTGTTGTAAAAAAATTAAAACTTTGTTTAATGAAAGAGTTCCCCTTTTACTAAAAACAATATCCTTATTATAGCAATATCCACACTTCATATTACATCCAACGAACCATACTATACAAGCTAAATGATTTGGATAGTCCAGATGAGAAAATGGTGTTAAATCATAAACAATATTTTTATTCATTGAATTGTTTTCGTTGTTTATGTTCACCAGTTTTTCCTATATTAAAACTCTCAATAGGTCTATGATAACCCATAACTCTTGTATATACAATACATTTTTGTCTTTTCTCTTGCATCTTCTCTAGTATCTCTTTTTTTGTCATTTTGAATCCTTTATCTCATTATAATTGTTTTAAAAATTGTTTCACGCAATTTTTTGTATTATTTATCAATATATCTATTTCATCTTTTGTTATATCATCTATATGTATACCACAAATAACAAGAACATCTTTTTTCAGATCATTGAAAATTATGGATGCTGCTATTTTTGATATAACGGTATCTTTGTGATTTTGTTTACTAATAGTTGACAAAATGTCATTTTCTATTAAACTTACCCCACCAATATGTGCATCTCCACCTGTAATAATTACAAGTAAATCATTACCTAAAAAAAGATGCTTTAATGTGATGATATATTTACCGCTTCCATAATAAACCATCTTTTACTTCTTTAGTAATTCCTCATCACATTTTGGACAGTATTCATATTCTCCTGAAAGATATCCATGTTTAGGGCACACTGAAAATAATGGGGTGACTGTTATATATGGTAATTTAAAATTGGAAATAACATTTTTTACTAACTTTCTACAAGCATCAGTAGAACTTATCTTTTCTTTCATATATAAATGTAAAACTGTACCACCTGTATATTTACATTGCATTTCATCTTGAAGAGACAACGCTTGAAATGGGTCATCAGTTAGCTCTACTGGTAATTGCGATGAATTAGTATAATAAATATTATTGTCTAAACCTGCTTGTAATATATTGGGGTATCTTTTTTTATCTTCTTTTGCAAACCTATATGTTGTCCCTTCTGCGGGTGTTGCTTCTAAATTGTAGAGATTTCCAGTTTGTTTTTGAAATTCGACCATTTTGTTTCTCATGAAATCTAAAATTTCTAGAGATAAATCATGTCCATATTGACTTGTAATGTCGTATCTATCTTCAGTATAATTTCTTATCAATTCATTAATACCATTGACACCAATTGTTGAAAAGTGATTGTCAAATCCATGAAGGTATCTTTTTGTATAAGGGAATAATCCTCTATCGTATAAATCTTCTATAAATACTCTTTTTTTCTCTAAAGTAGATTTTGCAAGTATCATTAATTCTTCAATTTTATAAAAAAGTTTTTCTTTATCATTTTTATACAGATAACCTAATCTAGCCATATTTATTGTTACAACTCCTATGCTCCCAGTCATTTCAGCACTTCCGAATAACCCACCACCTCGTTTAAGTAGTTCTCTTAAATCAAGTTGTAAACGACAACACATACTTCTGACATGACCTGGTTTATATGCTTCTTTATTTGGAATTAGATTTCCATCTTCATCTTTTTTGTATTGGCTTCCTATGAAATTTTGGAAATAAGAAGAACCTATTTTTGCAGTATTCTCAAATAATATATCTGTGTTTTCACCATACCAATCAAAATCTTCAGTAATATTTACTGTGGGTATTGGAAAAGTAAAAGGTTGACCTGTTTTATCTCCTTCTGTCATAATCTCATAATAAGCTTTATTAATTTGATTCATCTCTTTTTGAAAATGTTTATAAGTCATCTTTTCAAAAGAATCACATCCTCTTTCTTTTGCTTTTATCAATAGTTTTTTATTTTCAATATCTTTAAATAAATGATTTTGTTTTTTTGTAGGAATTTGATCTTGTAAATCAATAGGTACAACCCAATCTATTGTTATATTTGTAAATGGACTTTGTCCCCACCGTGCAGGTACATTTAGATTATATACAAAACTTCTTACTGCTTTTTTGATCTCTTTGTATGGTAAATTATCTTTAAATACATAAGGAGCAAGATATGTGTCAAATGATGAAAATGCTTGTGCACCAGCCCATTCACTTTGTAAAATACCAAGAAAGTTTGCCATTTGTCCTAAAGCTTCACGAAAATGATTTGGTGCCTCACTTTCTACTCGTCCTCTTATCCCATTGAATCCTTCATCTAGTAAAACTCGTAAACTCCACCCCGCACAATATCCACTTAAACTATCTAAATCATGAATATGATAATCTCCATTTCTATGTGCATAACCTTCTTCTTTTGTATAAATTTTATCTAACCAATAATTTGCAATAATTTTTCCTGCACTATTATTTATAAGTCCAGCATGAGAATAACCAGTATTTGAATTGGCTTTTATTCTCCAATCTGTACCATTTATATACTCTTCTACAGTTTGAGTTGAGTTTATATATGTTGTATCTGTATTTAGTCCAAGGATATGTTCTCGTTGCATTTTATGCATATGGCGATATAACATAAAAGATTTTAGAACATCAAAATATTTTGCTTTATATATTTCCTGTTCTATAGTGTCTTGTATCTCTTCGACAGTTAGAATGTTTTTTATTTTATTAATATTTATTACATTTATAAATATAGAATCATCATATTTAGTGTTTGCACTTTTAAATGCTTTTTTTATTGCATCTTCTATTTTAAAAGATTGAAATTTTTGATAAATCCCATCTCTTTTTAAGATATTTTGA
>Ga0193961_1000846_pt1 | contig 11375 bp, 9 predicted proteins | sample FB_4_MG_FD_140371 | JGI IMG/M metagenome (GOLD analysis project Ga0193961, IMG submission 140371) | Microbial mat bacterial communities from the Broadkill River, Lewes, Delaware, United States - FB_4_MG | ecosystem: Environmental > Aquatic > Freshwater > River > Microbial mats | place: USA...
CCTTGTAAGGCTAAGCCTAAGCTTAAGGATATTGCACCGATTGCCGCGACAAAAGGGGCGACACTTATGCCAAACTTGCCTAAACAAACTACCAGCACCATGGCGATAACAAGTAGTTTTACGCAGCTTGAAATAAACTGACTTAACGTGACGTCGACATTTTTTCTTTCACATAGTCGCAAAACTATCTTGGCGAGCCAGCGGGCAACAAAAAATCCAAGTAGGAAAATGATGATAGCGCCAATCACCTGAAAGCTGTAATTGACGAAAAAATCGATAACCATGTTGGTAAGACGAGTAATCGTTTCCAACTCGTTTTGGATCTCTTGTTCCATTGTCATCCTCGGCTAACAGCGTGACCTAAAATAAAGGGTTAAGCTGTCATCCTTTCAGAATCTTCGATAAATGCAAATAATTCAGGCAGTTGTTTTTCACTAAAAACGGGGATTCCGTTTCGTATCAACTCGGCTGCTGCCACACCTGCACCCTCAATTAGGGTGTTGGTAAAGTTGCCGTCATAGATGCGTTGATTGCCGCAAGAGGGACTTTTGGCTTTCATCAATGCGCAGGCTACGCCCTCGCGTTTAGCGATATCGAGGGTTTTTTCTGCACCATTAAGAAATTCAGGCGTGACGTCTGTTCCTTCCTGAGTTGTGATAAGAATGGGGAATTTGCATTGGGTTTCAGCCGCTGGGCGAGGAATGGTCATTCCCCCAGCTACTTCTGGGCAAACGGCTACTAAGCGGCCTTCCTTGCGCCAGCGTTGTAAAGTTGGGTGGTTGATTAGGTGATGCCCACCATCATATCGAACGTTATCACCCAGCATGCAAGCGCTGATTAGTATCTTCTTCATATGCCAATATTCTTGTTGTTATTTTTTTGGGCACATTTTACTCATAGAAAAATAGATAGCAATCGACCAAAGTCTAGGTCGTAAGCATATCTTGATTTTGATCATGTCTTTTGTGCTTAAGTGAGGAGAGGTGAGTAGGGTTTTGTTAGAGATGAACGATAGATTTAACAAAAAGTGAGGTACTAAACGCAGTTTAGTACCTCATTTGATACAAGGTAGAGATTAAGCGTCGCGTTTGTCGACCATAAACGTCGCACTGCCTGTTGCAACAAGCTTATCGCCTACATGCACATCGGTTTTACATTTAACACGTTTGCGTCGGAGATCAATCTCTTCAACGGTGATAGAAGCTTTTGCGGTATCGCCAATAAAAACAGGAGCGCGAAATTTGATCTGTTGATCGATATAAATAGCACCAGGTCCTGGCAGTTTGGTACCTGCCACTGTCGATATTAATGCCGCACTAAACATGCCATGCACAATTCTTTTCTCAAAAGGCGTTGTTTTGGCATAGTCATCATTGATGTGGACAGGGTTAGTGTCGCCAGAAATGCCTGCAAAAAGGCATACATCGGCATCCGTGATTGTTTTTGCAAACATATCGCTCATACCAACTTCAAGGTCTTCTAAATAGTATCCGTGGAGATCATGCATTGGGGGATTCCTTCAGGGGATCAGTAATTAAATGGATAATAACGAATCTCTCTTGCTCTTGGCTAACGGAATAATACGAGAATTGCAATTTACAAAGAATAATTACCGCTGGCTGTGGCTTAGGAGTAGGCTTACTGCATCCCCTATAAATTTAGGACTATTTCCTGTATCTTGATGCGCAACTTTTATTAATGGATTTGAGACCCGGTTACACATGATTATCAAACCAAAAATTCGCGGTTTTATTTGTACTACTACACATCCAACTGGCTGCGCGGCGAATGTACGCGAACAGATTGAATACACCCAAAGCAAAGGAACGATCGAGAACGGTCCTAAGCGTGTGCTGGTTATCGGTGCATCAAGTGGCTACGGTCTTTCTTCCCGTATAGCGGCGGCTTTTGGTTCTGGTGCTGCAACAATCGGTGTGTTTTTTGAAAAGCCGGGTACAGAGCGTAAAACAGGTACAGCGGGTTGGTATAACTCCGCTGCATTTGATGCTGAAGCTAAAGCTGCTGGTCTATATTCAAAAAGCTTGAATGGTGATGCGTTCTCCCATGAGGCTAAAGCTAAAACGATTGAGTTGATCAAAGAAGACCTAGGTCAAATTGACCTGGTCGTTTATTCCTTAGCTTCGCCTGTTAGGAAAATGCCTGATACGGGTGAGGTTGTGAGATCATGTCTTAAGCCTATCGGTGATTCTTACCAGTCGACTGCAATCGATACCAATAAAGATGCCATTATCAGTGCAGAAGTTGAGCCTGCAACGCAAGAAGAGATCGATGCGACCGTTACCGTTATGGGCGGGGAAGATTGGGAGCTTTGGATCAATGCACTTCAGGATGCAGGCGTGCTTGCTGATGGTTGTAAATCAGTTGCTTATTCTTATATCGGTTCCGACATCACTTGGCCAATCTATTGGGATGGTGCCTTAGGTAAAGCGAAGCAGGATCTTGATCGCGCCGCTAAGGCGATTGATACGCAGCTTAAAGAGAAAGGCGGTCAGGGTAACATTGGCGTGCTTAAATCTGTTGTGACGCAAGCAAGCTCCGCGATTCCTGTTATGCCACTTTATTTGGCAATGTGTTTCAAAGTAATGCGTGAGCAAGGTTTACACGAAGGCTGTATGGAGCAGGTTCAGCGCTTGTTTGCTACAGGTCTATATGGAAGCAGTGCTCAGATTGATGATAGCAATCGTTTCCGTATGGATGATTGGGAACTTAAAGATGAGGTTCAGGACGCGTGTCGTGAAATCTGGCCTCAAGTGACCACAGAAAACCTTTTTGACCTTACCGATTATCAGCTATACAAAGATGAATTTTTGAAACTGTTTGGTTTTGGTATTTCATCGATCGATTATGAAGCTGACGTTGATACTGTCGCAGAATTTGATGTAGCAGATATCTAATCGGTAATTGATTACTGGGTTATGTCACTTAAGTGACTACCCAGTAATCTTGTAGTAATATTAGACGTAATATTTACGGTACTTAATCCATATCGTGCCTCGCTTCAAAAGGAATTGAAGATCATGTGCTATAAAAAAGCTATCCCTGCCTTTCTTCTTTTTGCATCAGTGTTGTCTGGTTGCCAAACCCAACTCGTCAATAACGAGCCTCAATCTGGTTATGTTTCGATTCAAAGCAAAGCGCTATCTCATCTGCCGCCCACTGCTAAGGTTGTTATATCTTTTCTAGATAGCGAAGGGTTGGTTAAGCAAGATGAGTTAAATGGGATTAAGCATTTTCCCTATTATTACCGCTTGCCAGAGTTTTCCGCACGTACTCCCTCTAATGTCGAAGTAAATATCAGTATTGGTAATGGTCAATCGTTACTGCGTGGAGAAGGTGTGGTGTCAGAAGATGCTAACGTTAGTATCCAGCTTGATGCGTTAACAGGGAAAGATTTAGCGAATACTTATTGGCAAGCGATTGATATATCAGGCAGAGGGTTGCCTCCTACGGTTAAAACGACATTGGCGTTTAATAATAAAGGTAAATTGTCAGGTCATGCAGGCTGCAATCACTACCGTACCGCCTATAGTTCCAGTGCTAATTTTATCGAAATAGAAAAAGCTGAGTTGACGCGCCAGATCTGTTCAAGTCCGATAATGTACCACGAAAATCGTTACTTACATTTTCTTAAAGATGCTGAATACTACTCTATTGATAAGGAAGGGAACTTATCAATCTATGTTTCTGAAAGAGAAAAACCCATTAAATTCTCAGTGGCTACTTATCAAGAAGTAGAAGTGACAATGCGGGCTTTCTAAAGTTTTTCCTTTGTGAGACTTTTTCACTGGGAGTAAGGCTTAGTTTCTGAGAAAATAGATATCCTAGTAATTTTCTCGGTTAATACGTTTTTTATGTCCCAAATTACCGCCCCGAATCTTTTCTCCTATCCAAAATATTGGGCTGAGTGCTACGCTCCCGCACCTTTTCTGCCAACCAGCAGAAAGGAGATGGAGGAGCTTGGCTGGGACAGTTGTGATGTAATTATCGTGACAGGTGACGCTTATGTCGATCATCCCAGCTTTGGGATGGCGGTTATGGGGCGTTTGCTTGAGGCCCAAGGCTACCGTGTCGGGATTATTAGCCAGCCAGATTGGACCTGCGCGGATGCATTTAAAGAGCTTGGTCAGCCTAATCTCTATTTTGGCATTACCGCGGGTAATATGGATTCTTTGATTAATCGATATACAGCCGATAAGCGCATGCGACACGATGATGCTTATACTGCCGGCGGTATGGGGGGCAAGCGTCCTGATCGAGCCGTTATAGTTTACAGCCAGCGTTGCAAAGAGGCATATAGAGAAACGCCCGTTGTACTTGGTGGGATTGAAGCAAGTTTACGTCGAATTGCGCAATACGATTACTGGAGCGATAAAGTACGTCGCTCTGTGCTGATGGATGCTACCGCCGATATTCTTTTATATGGTAATGCGGAAAGAGCGATTGTCGATCTTACGCATCGGTTGGCGAATGGGGAGTCTATAGATCAAATTGTCGATTTGAGAGGGACGACAGTTCTTTGTTCGACAATCCCTGCAGATTATATTGAAGTGGATTCAACAAGAATTGATTGGCCAGGTTATATCGAAGACTTGCCGAATCCATACGAATATAAAGATGCGGCTAGTTGTGAGAAAAAAGAGACAGAAGTTGATGTTGTCGCGCCGCTTCGCATTATCCCTGCTCCTTTGAAAGGGAAAGAAAAGCTGCCAGACGAAACGTATATCCGGCTACCGTCATTTGAGAAGGTCTCTAAAGACCCCGCGCTATATGCTCATACATCTCGTGTGCTGCATCAAGAATCAAATCCCCATAATGCGAAGATTCTTGTACAGAAGCATGGTGCCCGAGAATTATGGGTTAATCCGCCACCTATACCACTAACGACCGCTGAAATGGATAAGGTTTTTGGTCTTCCTTATCAGCGAATCCCCCATCCGCGCTATGGGCAATCGAAAATTCCTGCGTTTGATATGATTAAGTTTTCGATCAATATTATGCGTGGTTGCTTCGGGGGCTGTACGTTCTGCTCTATCACCGAGCATGAAGGGCGAATAATACAAAGCCGTTCCCATGAGTCTGTTATTCATGAGATTGAAGAGATTCGGGATAAAGTGCCTGGCTTTACCGGTGCTATCTCTGATTTGGGCGGTCCAACCTCTAATATGTACCACCTGAATTGCAATGACCCTGAGATACAGTCTTCTTGTAGAAAGTTATCATGTGTTTACCCGGTGATATGTAAAAACTTAGATACGGATCACTCGCCTACCACGCAGTTATACCGTAAGGCACGAAAGGTTGAAGGTGTTCATACGGTCTCAATCTCTTCAGGTCTACGTTACGATCTAGCGGTAGAAGATCCAGAGTATGTTCGTGAACTGGTAACCTATCACGTAGGCGGTTACCTGAAGATTGCGCCTGAGCATAGCGAGGAGGGTACATTATCGATGATGATGAAACCCGGGATGGGGACCTATGATGCATTTAAGAAAATGTTTGAACGTTTCTCTCGTGAAGCAGGTAAGAAGCAATATTTAATACCGTATTTTATAGCAGCACATCCTGGTTGCGAAGATAAGGATATGGTGAATCTAGCGCAGTGGCTCAAGCGCAATGAATTTAAAGTTGATCAGGTACAAACGTTTTACCCTTCACCGATGTCGCTCGCTACGGCAATGTATCATTCGGACAAAAATCCATTAAAGAAAGTGTCTTACAAAAGCGGCAAGCTATATACACCGAAGACTGAAGATCAGCGCAAAATTCAAAAAGCACTTTTACGTTATCATGATCCTGTGCATTGGCCGCTGCTACGTCAGAAGCTACCAGAGCTTGGTTACGCCCACCTCATTGGCGATTCACCTAATAGCCTTGTACCCGCAAAAGAGAAGTCGAGTAGCAATGACAAGGGTAAGGCGGGCGCGCGCAGTAATCGTTCTTCAAACAAACCGGTTTCTAAGCGCACAAGCAGCCGCCCTGTAAATTCTGCTAAGAAGCCTAAAGGTAAGAAGAAAACTCGACAGAAATCGCTTAAGCCAAGGTAGAGGTAGCTTGGCTATAAATTAGCGCTATATTCTTCCTGAACGTTTTAATAGCATATATTCATTCACCAGGGATACATGCATCGATTCCGGTATTGAATCGGCGATTAGTACACCCTGGGCTTTTAATTTTCTAATAAGCACTTGGCGCTGTTGCGTATAAAGATGAGTGGCCGTGTAAAGCAGGGCATCTTTAATATCTGTTACTTGAATATTGTTTTCTAAATTACGTTCCTTGAGGCACGCAATCATCACTAAGTGCTTTTTAGTGAGGAGTTTAACGGATTGAAGAAGGTCATCAGAATCTTCATCTCTCAGATTTGTAATCACTATGATAAGCGACCGCTTTTGCTGCTTTAGCATTAATTGCTGTGCAGCACTGGCGAGGTCACAATTTTCTAAAGAGCTGTGTAGATCATAAAGGCTGTTAAGCAGCGTATTAATTTTGTTTTTGCCTTTGATCGGCTTTATCCAGCGACTATCACCCGAAAAACTCATCATGCCAACCGCATCGCCAGCAGAGAGTGCCATATAGGATGTAAGGAGGAGCGCATTGATGCTGTGGTCAAAATGGCTTAAATCACCATCTTGGGCGCGCATGCGTCTACCGCAATCCAGCATGAAGATGATCTCTTGATCTCGTTCATCCTGGTATTCACGGGATATTAGTTTGTGTTGCCTAGATGTCGCTTTCCAGTCGATCTGACGTATCTCATCACCCCTCTGGTACTCCCTTAATTGCTTGAAGGATTGCCCTGATCCCCTGCGTTGAGACAAATGTGCACCGATATGAGCTAATCGTTGTTCATAATCTAAGAAGCTAAGATTGGCTATCGCCATGAAATTGGGGTAAATCTTTGTTGTTTGGTTGGCATTAATACGTTTTTGGTAACGCCAAAAATTAAAGGGGGATTGGACGCGAAGGTTAATTTGATTAAAGCTTGCTGGCCCGCGCTTTATCGGGCGAGCCGTATATTTTGCGATCGCGATTTCACCCGGTTGAAGGCTGAGTTCCGATGGCAGTTGCTCGGTTTTTATCGTAGCGGGATAGCTATCGGTATAACTGAATTTAATAGGGCGTTTTGAATTGTTTTCAAACTTCAGTTGGATTTTGCAATCGCTACCAAGGGCGAGATTACTTGGAAGTTTTCGCCACGCATGAATACTGTTTGTGAACTTTACAAGATAAGCATCAGTCAGCAGTAAAGCGGCCATCAGGGTTATTAAAACCCACCAGATCGCGCTAATGAGCGTTAAGTCCATTTCGCTAAAGATGCGAAGTATCACTAATAAAAACGCAGTCGCTAGAAAACTATAAAATGCGACAAAAAAACGCTTATCCGGTATTAAGTTCATTGAGATGTGCTCATACACGTGGTGCGTCGATAGACTGAATCAGTTGGCTAAGTATTTGGTCTGGGGTGAACCCTTCAATTTCACTATCAGGCGAAAGTAAAACCCTATGTCTAAGCACGGGCAGGGCGACTTGTTTGATATCATCGGGCAGCACAAAACTTCTGTTATTCATCAAGGCCCATGCTTTCGCCGCATTGACGATACCGATACTTGCGCGTGGTCCAGCCCCTCTTAATATCGTGCTGGTGTTACGCGTTGCATGAACAATATTGATGGCGTAGCTAAGGACTTGGTCATCAATGGTATTTGCTTCCGCTGCTGCTTGTAATGCCATGATATCTTCTGGTGATAGCTGCTGGCTGATCTGTTGATCGATGGTGGACATAGATAACTTACCGTTAGTCACCTGTGAAACCATCTGTTTTTCTTGCTCAAACTCAGGATAGTGAATAAATACTTTAAGTAAAAAACGGTCTAATTCCGCTTCAGGAAGTGGGTAGGTGCCTTCCTGATCAATAGGGTTTTGTGTTGCAAGAACCATGAATGGCGCATTAAGCGGGTAGGGCTTACCCTCGATGGTTACCTGCTGTTCTTGCATGACCTCAAGCAAAGCTGCTTGTGTTTTTGCTGGTGAGCGGTTGATTTCATCGGCCAGAAGTAGATTGGTAAAAATCGGTCCCCGACGGATGTTAAATTTACCTTTTTGCATATCGTAGACAGCATGACCTGTCATATCGGCAGGCATTAAGTCGGGTGTGAACTGGATTCGCTTAAATTGCCCTGCAAAGCAAGTTGCTAGTGCTTTAACTAGCAAGGTTTTACCAAGCCCAGGTAGGCCTTCAAGCAACACATGGCCCTTACAAAGTAACGTGACAATTACTTGGTCTACAACGTCATCTTGACCAATAAGTATGCTCTTAATGTTGCTGCGAAGTAATTCAATATGCTCAGCCACTATTGGCTCAACTTGAGTGGCTTCTGTCGCGTTATTCATAAAGCGTTCCTGATGTTTATGAGAAGTTTGGTAATAAAGGTGAATTGCTCGTCGCTGTATTTTTCAGTCTCAGAAAGTGCTGTCTTTATATCTTCAACGGGTAGGTTGCTGATTTCTGAGATCACTGCGAACTGATTACTCTCGCTTAATTGCTCAAATGCACTATGGTGGTTCAGTGCTTTTTGATAAATTTCGGTACGTAAAGGCTGAAGTAAAAAGTTCATCTGATTATGACGGTAATGAAAGTTAGCAACGGCAGTAATGTGTTCTTCCATTGATCGTCGAGCGGATCTATTTGTCTCACGTATTGGTCCAAAACGTTTCGCTTTGGTAAGACTCCACGCAAGTAACAGTAAAAGGGATGTAGCAGTAAACTCGAAAGCAAATTGAAGAATTAGATCTAAGAGCGAAGGCCAGTTGGCATATCGCTGTATATATATGCGCTCAACGTCTCTGTTTAGCCAGTACAGCAAGTGTGCATGATCAAAAAGGCCGATTTTATCATTAGCCCAAATGTTAGCATCATTGATAATTGTTAAGCGTCCCTCACCGAGTTGAAAGCTAAGCATAGATGTTGCCACATTGTTCTCGGCGCTCGTGTTGAGTTGTAGATCAGGGAGCGTATTTATTGATTGTTGACTGAGAAGTGGATGTTGCAATGAAGATTCACTCTCTGTCAAAAAACGCAGAGGGCCTGTGGTCTGATCCGTATAGACGGTACTTAATGAGCTTAACTCCGTTTGATTCTCTATGAGTGTAAGCTCATGCCTAACTTTTTCTGATGGCGTCAGTGATTTGTTGGCGCCATTGTTTGCATTATTGTTTGCTAGAGGCGGATTTACGGCATCGCTTTTTTTGATCAACGCGTTTAAGTCGATGGGCGGTTGTGATTCCGCTTCCTTAAACGATGCACTTAAACTGATCAGCTTAGCTAGATTGGATTCATGCTCATTATCGAACTCCCAGATAAGATTTCCGCCTGATCGAATCCATTCAATATATTTATGCGCATCACTTTCACTGATCTCTATTTCACTGTTTGTGATGACAAGGGCCGCGGAACTATCTAGCTCCGAGATAGGTACAGTGTTAGAGCGATGAATAATGTTTTGTCCTTTAAGAGATAGAAATTTTCCAGCGGCATAAAAGTCATTCTTGCGGATATTAGAGGTTGGGCCTTCATTAATGATTTTTTCGACAGGCTGAAGGTTCTTAAAGCAAAGAAGAGCAAAGAGTACCAATAAAATAGTAATGGCGATCTTTAACGAATTATTCATAGATCGAATACCTTCTTGAGATCACCGGAGAGTGTTAATACAGCATCGTCAGTTGGGGATAGATGAGCATATGCTTGTAATTGCCACGTGCGTGTTAAAGCGCTAAAGAAGCGGTTTATATCTTCTTCAAGTGAGTGCTTTACCGCATTGGCGCATTCTTGTTCTGTAAACCAGTCTTCTAAGTGCAGGTCATAACGATTAATCAGAAGGTTGAGGCTGAATCTGTAGAGTAGAGATAGTGCGTGGCGGTGGTTGCCTTCTGCTACGGCTTTCTCGACTGCTTCCGTTATGTCCTCAGGTAGGCTATCGGTTTCGATATTTAGTCCCATAATAACACTAGGTTTTGGGTTGGAAATCTCTTCTTTTTTCCTGCCTACTGTTGCGGCGGATAGATCTAAGTTACGGAGTATATGTTTTGCTATAAAAAGCAGAAGTAGGGCGATGCTGCCCCAAATAATGACTTCAAAAAATACAGATATACTCTTCATTACATCCGAAAGCTCGAAAAGATGTTCAATACTTTCTAGCCATTCGGGGAGCTCAGGAGCTGATTCTTCTGTATCGTTGTTTGATTTCCACTCCCACTGGGTCACTTCTTTTTCGATGACAAAAGGCGGTGACTCAATTATCTCAAGCATCTGCTCTTTTGATTGTTCAGCTTCTTGCGAGGTTTGGTCAAAATGAAGGTTAAGTTCATTTTGCGCAGCATTGAGGTTGTCCGTTGATATCAATGAGAAGCTAAGGCAGCAGAAGAGAGCCAGATGGGATGCGATGTTGTTTGTGCTGGCCGCTTTAGGGGTATTCTTTTGCCGTTTGAGCATGCTGTCGCGAAACAGGAGTTCCAGATCCCATGCCTCTAACTCTACTCGCCGATTGATGTATAGGCTAAAGCCAGAGGCGATATACAAGGGGGCGATAATGCATACAGAGGAGGCGTAGATAAGATTATAGAGGTGCTCAAAAATAAGAGGGTGTTCCATGATGGTATTGAGGAAATCCCAATCAGTGTTCGAAGGAATGAATAGTGCGACTAATGAGATGAACCCTAAACAGAGTAGTATTTCAAAATGGATAAAGACAGTGGTAACCCACGTCGCCGCGTTACCACAACCAAACTGCATTAAAGCGGCTCTTTTAGCGCGCGCTTGTCCTTTTTGTTTCTCAAGCACGGTGATCGGAAGATTAAAAGAGCGTCTGAATTCAAAGCGACGCCAAGTCAGTGCTGAAAAAATATCGAATCGGTAAATATCAATTAGCACGCGAGCGTTAAAGAGCTGTGGTACGGGTTCATTAAATAAGTAACGGCTAAGAAGGTAGAGTGGGAGCCGATCAAATAAAGGCTTTAGCCACCAGAATACAAGCATCGCAATCCAAGGTGATTCGTGGAAGATAGCACTGAGTATCAGAAAGACGGTCATAGCCGGCACAGCCCATGCCACAAGCAGAGGCCAGAACCAGCGTTTGGCCATCAAAATGCCTACATCAATGGCTTCCCACTTACCGCGTAATGCTGGCTTAATTTGTAATTCAGACAGATTCATTTCGTCGTCCAAAAGAAGAGAAGAAACAGAACCAAAATACAAAAAACCAAGAAATTGCGCCTACGCCGAGTTTTAGAGCGATAGGGAGTTCTGTGCTAGACGACCAGAAAGCTTCTAGAAAGGCGGCGATAAACAGCATAAATGC
>Ga0193961_1000849_pt1 | contig 11353 bp, 7 predicted proteins | sample FB_4_MG_FD_140371 | JGI IMG/M metagenome (GOLD analysis project Ga0193961, IMG submission 140371) | Microbial mat bacterial communities from the Broadkill River, Lewes, Delaware, United States - FB_4_MG | ecosystem: Environmental > Aquatic > Freshwater > River > Microbial mats | place: USA...
AAAACCAATTGTAATATATTCATCTTTTTCTAAATGATCTATTTTAAAAATGGTAGTTTGAAGATAAAATACTTCTTTTGATTTTGAAATAAATTTTGTATTTCCTTCCCAAATTTTTCCTAGTTTTAACTCTTCCCACGTTGCATCAATGAACTTTTTAGGTATATCTGGATGTATTAAATTTTCAAAGTTTAAAGATTCTAATTCTTCCATTGAATACTCGGATGTTTCTAAAAAACTTTTATTGGCAAATAAAATGTTACCTTCCACATCCATTTTATAGATTAATACAACATGATCAATTGCATTTAAATAAATTTTTAATTCTTTTTGTTTTTCTTCAAGTAATGATTGAATATACTTTTTTTCACAAATTTCACTTATTCTAACTATTAAATCCTGAGTATCAATAGGTTTTATAACATAGTGACTTACATTTAAATCTACTGCTTTTAATAGGTTCTCAGATTCAGTTCTAGCTGTTGTATAAATTACAGGAACTTCTGCATTTATCTCTCTGATTTTTTCAATCATTTCAAGGCCATTCATTATTGGCATATTTATATCTGAAATTATTAAATCTATATTTTCATCGTTTTGACTGGCTTTTAAAAAGGCTTCATACCCTTCAAGACCATTTTCTGAAGTTATAACATTATTGAAAAGTTTATTGAGTAGTTTAGTTAGTTTTTCTCTAGCTAGTTGTTCATCTTCAACATATAATACATTCAAATTTTTTAAAAATTCAATATTGAACATTATAACCCTTATATTTTATTGATATAATTGTATCATAAAAATAGTTATTTTATTTTATTAAAATATAATTAGTTATCTAGGAATAGATTGAAAAGAGAGTATAATTTAATTATTATATTCTCTACTCATAAGGCATACAAGTTGGAGGGAACTCTTCAAATGCTTTTTTAATTGCACTTGAAATTGAATTTTTATACTTATGGTTTTGCATAGGATTAGAAAATTGTAAAAATTCTATAGCTCCATCTTGAGTTTTTTCTTTTTTATATACATAAACTACTTTTTTACCTAGTTGCATTGCTTTTTCATAAACAGTTTTTGCATATTCATTTATATAAGGGAACTCTTTTTCTTTTATTTTATCACCCCAACAAAAGAATACAAATTTTCCATTTGGGATAAAGTTAGGTGCATCAAAATACATAATATCTCTGTCGAACTCGGTATTTTGAGCTGAGTTATACTTTTCTAAATCTTCATTAAATTTTATTAAAAGAGTTGATGCATCTATATTTTGTTCAATTAGATTAAATAGATTTTTAATCTCTACTATTTTACCTTTACAATTAGCTCTCATTGCTTGTTTAAACACTGTTATATATGTTTCTGCTTTTAATTCAATTAACTTATCAAAATCTTCAAAATCTTGCTCTAATAGATATTTATTTGAATCATAACCCATAGGTGTTACAACAGGATTATATAAAAATACAGTTCCAATAATATTCTTTTTTCTATCTTTTGCAGTTTTGATTTTTTCTTTTAACTGCTTTGGTGTAATCTCTTCATCTTCTTCATTAAAATACATATAACTTTCTGTTAAGAAAACTTCTTCATATTTAGTTTCAATAGTTCCAAAATATTGCATAAAAATCCCTTTTTTATTTCTAATGGAATACTAGCAAATAATACTAAATACCTTGCTTATATTATTTACTTTCTTCTTGGTAAACCCTTAGGTTTGAACACTCTTTTATTAGTTCACTATAGTATTTTGTATCAGCATAATCTTTTTTTAATAAATCAAAATATTTACCATAATCATTTTTGATATATTCTTTAAAAATTTTATTATTAAAGTAGCTCCAATATCTATTTAAATCAAATCTATCTAAATCTTTATAGTAATAATCTTTACCTTTTCTTGCATAATTAATATCAAAAGATGCAAGCTCTACTTTTGCGAGCATATATACAATTTTTGCTTTAAACTCTTTTTTTGAAGCATTTTTTAATGCTTTTTTATAATATTTAGAAGCTTGGTTTAATTTTTCTTTTTGTAAATCAATATCATTAAAAGAGTAAACACTTCTGTGTACCGTTGTTAATATATTTGAGTTTCCAAAGTAACTTAGATTATATAGTGCATTTGCATAAAGATAATTATCCATTACACTATTTGGATTTTTTACTAGTTCATTTTTTATTGTTATAATTTTTTCAAGAAACTCTTTTATTGTTAAAGTATATTGTTTACCTTTTCTATTATTTCCACTTATTAAACCATTGAAGGGGTTAAATTGTACTTTTTCATTTAGGTATTTTGAATTGATTTTTAAAGCTTCTTCAAATTTTAGATTGCTTATTAAAAGTTTAACTTGAGCTGTTTTTAAACTACTTGATAAAACAATATTATTATCTTTTTTCTCTATAATTTTTAGTTCTAAATATTTATTAAAAAAATGCTCTTCAATTTTAGATTGTTTTTTAGAATTTAAAAATTCATTGAATTTTTCCAATAAAGGCAAATCAAATGCACTGCTATCTAAATAGGTTATATTACTTGCTAAAAACTCTTTAAATCTGTCATTTTGTTTTGCATAAAGTTTTTTTAATATTACAAAAGTATAGTTGTGAATTGAATCAGAGTTATGCTCTTTTGAAATCAATTTTTTCATTTTTTCATAGATTATATTCTCAGTTTTTAAATCAATTTTGTTTAATTTTTCTAAATATAAAATATAATCAAAAGTTTGAACTTCATGCGAGTTTGGATATTTTTTTAATAACTCTTGGTCAATTTTTGAAGCATCATTTAGATTTTTTGAATATAAATTAAAATATCCCAAAGTTAAATCTACTAAATACATATTTCTTTTATCTATTGTTTTTAAAAAGTTTATATATTTTTTATAGGGTACAATTTTTCTTTCCATAAATTCATTTTGATCAAAAAAATGTTGAGTATCTAAAAGTTTTCTATAAAGTACAAAGTCAAACCATTTTGAGTTTTTATCTATTTGATAGATATTTTGTAACTCTTCTAGGGCATTGCTATTTGGATTTAATGCACGAATAGCAAATAATTTTGTTTTTTCTTCATCATTTTTTGCAAAATTTAATAACTTTTCCCATTGTTCATTTGTTTTTATATGATGAAAATTATAGTAACTTAAGTGCCAGTTTATTTTACTTTCATCAAAAAGTTTTGTAAATTCATAAACACCTTTTTCAACTTGTTTGTCTTTTACTAAAGCTCCTGCATATAAACCTTGAATCCAATCTTTAACGATTGTTTTATCATCATTGTTTAATAGATATTTATATTTATCATAAATTACTAAAGGATTTTTCTTTTTATAATGAGCTAATCGTAAAGCTAAATAAAAATATCTAAGTTTTAGCCATGAAGATTTTGTTTTTTCTAGTTTATCTAAAGCTTTTTTTATAAGTTCATCATAATTAGGCTCACTTTTTTGTGTTTGTTTTGAATAAAAATATCTAAATACTACGTGCTCTTCTTGCTCTTTTACAAAGTTTAAATAATCTAAAATTTCCTTATCTTTTATTTTTTCTAAATTTTTTCTTTTGTATATGCACTCTTCTAATTCATTTATAGATAAAGATTCTTTTATTTGAGTTTTCCACTCTTGTAAATTTCTTTTTTTATTTTCCTGTTCATATTTCCAAATTATAGTATTGTAAACATCAGGAGCTTTTGTATCCTCTGAAATATTTGAAAAAGGCATTTCTCGCTTTTCTAAAAAAATAAACTCTTTTTGATTATAATCCCATCCTCCAGCACATGCGAGTAGTGATATATTGAATATTATAGTTAAGATTAGAGATTTTAAGATCATTAGTTTCCTTTTAGTAATTCTTCTAGATTATATTTATTTTTATATTTTAAAGTGTAAAAAATTACTTCATCAAAGCTATTTTTTGAGAGCTTGAAAAAGTCATTTAGTGCTATGCTTAAATCTTCTAAATTAGAATCCTCAAATCTAAAGATATCTCCTTTATAGATATATCTTCCTTTAAAATATGTACTTTGTAATACTTCAAATTTATTTTTTGATATCTTTTTAAAATTTTTATCAAAATCAGTTTTTACAACACCTTCAAAAATATCTAAGGCTTTTTCATCTCTAAACTGTATAGCTTGTGAATACAATGGTAACGCAAGCTTTAATTTTAATTTATAAACATCAAAATTGTAGTGATATTTTTTTGCAATATCATTATCTAAAATTGAATTTACAGTATTTATATCTGTTATTGTTGACATATTATAATACATCAAAACTCCATAATCAATAGGAGGAATTCCAGTTTTTTGAAAATATTTTATTTGATGTAATCTAATAGTTGCACTTAGAGTTTTATTTAGTCTTGATTTTAAATCTTCTAAGAGATTAAAGTAGTTTGATTTACTTTGAAGTGACCAGTCACAATCTATTTGAAGTTCATTATAGTTATATGTTTTTAATGTTTTTATGATTAAATCACTAATGATTTTATAATCAATATTTTTCATAGTCTCATTTGTAATATAAACAACTGGAATAAAACCTTTTGTAGGTTTTTGCTCAAAAGTAGTTTTGATAGCTTCTATTTTCGTAGAGTAAGCAATATCTAGTATTTTTATATATACTTTATCTTTTACATTTTTCTCATTGAAACTATTTTCCCAATGATAAAAAGAAGCAGTCAAATTTTTTTTTGAAATATTTGTATATATAAAAATAAAACATACTATAAAAAATAGGGAAACCAAAAGTAAAAGAACTTTTTTCATATATTATCCTTTTTAAAATGCGTCTATTTTTTTGACTCGATTTTTCTTTAGCCACTCTTCTTGTAAATCTTTACTTTTTTTATTGTCAGCTCTTTTACTTAAAAATCTTGATTTTACAAAAGTAGTTGTTTCATCATTTTCATTATAAGTATATGATAGATTTAAATTTGCTAATTCAATTGCTTTTTTAGCTCTTGTTGCTGCAACATAATAGATATTTAACTCTTCATTTATTCTTTGATGGGAGATTTTATTTTTTGTATTTACTATTTCTTTTTTAGAAATAAAATCATCAGCCATTAAAACTTGCTCATACTCTAAACCTTTTGATTTATGTGTTGTAGTAAATATTATGTCAGCTTGATTTTTGTCACTTACTAGATGCTCTTTTATCTTTTTATTTATTTCAAAAATATTATCCCCATAGGTATTAATAAATTTGATAATATTTAAATAGTCTTGATTCTTTGTATCTTTTGCAAATTGTTCAAGTTCACCAATAGTTTCAAAATCTTTTATCTCATCAATTGTAATTTTGTCATTTTTTTTCTGTTTTAGATAAAAAATAGAGTAAACAGTTTGATTCATAAAAGAGTATGAACCATATCCCCCTTCAAAATATACCTTTTTCTTATCGTGAATAAAATAGACAATTTGTTGAATTAATCCAAAAGTACTTCTTGCAATCACGCAAAATTGTTTATCAAAATTTATAGAATCTTTTCCTATTTTAGTGCTTTGATTTGTTCCAGATATTTTTAGAGGTTTGGAGGCATTTATCTCATAAAGAGTATTTAGATTATTTTGTAAAGTTTTCGCATAATCATTTCCAAATCTAAAACTTTGTGTTAAATCAAAAGATGGCAGGTCTATTTTATTTAAAGCATTTGTTGCAAATCTAAATGAATAAATTTGTTGAAAAGAATCTCCAACATAAATTCTTCTACAATTTTGAGATTCAACTATACCTATCATAACATCAGAGATATCTTGTGCTTCATCAATCAAAATTAAGTCATATCCTAAATTTGAAGAGATACTTTTGTTTAGATAAAACATTTTTAAATAAAAATCGTGGGTTGCATCTATTATTTTATTTTTCATAGAAGATAAAATATGTTTTATATGAGCTAAAACTCTTTTTTCATTTTTACTTATAAGTTCAAGTATCTTTGCACCCAAATCAGACTGTTTTTTATAAGAGTCCAAAAGTTTTGTATCAAGAGCAATTAATGAAGAGTTACAATAAAAATTGATTAAGTCTTTTATTAAGGCTACATATTCTGGAATTGGATAATAAGCTTTTTGATTAAAAGTTTGTTCATATCCTGTTAAAACTCTTTCTATAACTTGGTTTTTTAAATCATGAGCAAGATTATAATTATATGCTTGAATCTTATTATATGCAAGGGAATGTATTGTACTTACTTGCATATGAGATAGTTTATATTCTTGTAATTTATCTTGTAGTTGTAGCTGTAAAGATTTATTATATGCAAGATATAAGATTTTTAAGTGAGAATTCTTTTTTGCATACTCAAGTAAGGTTGTAGTCTTACCACTACCTGCAACGGCATTTATTTTAAAAGATTCTTCTTTAGCATTAATTATAAGTTCTTGTTGGGTTGTTAAAGTCATTTTGCAATTGTATCATTCCATACTAAATAAAGGATAAAATTGATAAAACTTAAAACATAAAAATATTATTGAAAATAACTATATAATTTTTTAAACAACAACACAAGCTTTTTATAGTAGGATTGAGTTATGAAAATAACAAATAAAAGTCTGAATAAATATTTTTTATATATAGTGCTTATACTCACATTTTTTGCTGAATTGATATTGATTATAGTTGGACATAAAAAAGAAAATTTGATTTTGACCCTAATTCTTTTTTCAATTGTAAATTTTATTGTTCTTATTCTTATTTATAAATATAAAAAGATCAAAGATATTTATGAAAATAAATTACACAGTGAAAGAGAAAAAGCTCTTATAACATTAAAATGTATTGGCGATGCAGTTATTACTACTGATGCAAATGGATTTGTAACTCTATTTAATCCAGTCGCTGAAAAATTAACAGGTTATTTAAATGAAGAAGTTGTAGGTAAATATATTGATGAAGTATTTAAACTTATTAATTTAAAAACTAAACAAAAAGTTTTTTCTCCTGTTCAAGATGTTCTTAAAACTAAAGAAGTGAAATTACTTGCAAATGACACTGCATTAATTAGTAAAAATGATGAGATATATTCAATTGAAGATTCAGCTGCTCCTATAAAAGATAAAAATAACAATCTTATTGGTGTAGTTTTAGTTTTTCGAGATGTAACAAAAGTAAAAGAAGTTGAATTGAAATTAAATGAAAGTGAAAAAATATTAATTCAACAATCAAAAATGGCAGCAATGGGTGAAATGTTAGAGAATATTGCCCATCAATGGAGACAGCCATTATCTGTAATTTCAACATCAGCAACAGGATTAAAGTTAAAAAAACAAATGGATGAACTTGATGATGAATTTTTATTTAAAACACTTGATCAAATTAATAGTTCAAGCCAACATTTATCAAAAACCATTGATGACTTTAGAGAATTTTTCAAACCAAATAAAAGAAAAGAATATTTTAAAATATTAAGTATTTATGATAAAGCTATTTCTTTAATTAGTTCAAAATTTACAAATAGAGAAATTGAAATTGTAAGTAAAATCAAAGATGTAGAAATCTTTGGATATGAAAATGAACTTATTCAAGTATTTATGAATATTTTTAATAATTCAATTGATGCTTTAGAGAAGAAGGAAGATATAAAAGTTATTATGACAAATATTTACAGTGATGAGAAGAATGTTTACATTGATATTACTGATAATGGTGGTGGTGTTTTAAAAAATATTATAGATAGAGTTTTCGAACCATATTTTACAACAAAACATCAAGGCCAAGGTACAGGAATTGGTTTATATATGACAGAAGAAATAATTGTTAGGCATATGAAAGGAAAAATTTCTGTAATAAATAAAGAGTTTGATTATAATGGAACTGATTGTTACGGAGCGCAGTTTAGTATCTCTTTTTCTTTAAAATAATTTTTTACTTTTATATTAAAAAATATAAAAGTAAATTTCTAAGAATTAAAAACTCTTTTGTTTTCAACTTTTTTGATATCTGAAAAATTATCTAAATAATCTAAATAAGTAATTAAATATTTTCTACTTAAATCAAATCTTTCTTTAAAATTTGATATTTCTATATGACCATCTTCTTTGATGATATTTTTCATTTTTTTAATCATATTACTTAAGCTCTCACCATGAATAAATAAGTTATGTTGAAGTCTAACAACTTGTTTTCTAGCTGTTAGTGATTTTAAAATACTATCTCCAAGTTTTCTATCTATATCTAAATCATCATAGATGTTATAAGGCGCAGTTGGTGCTATATCTTCTGCTTTTAATCTATTTAAAAATATCTCTTCTAATTCTTTTTTTATATCTTTTTTTATATTTGCATTTTTATATAAATTTAATTCCCTTGATAAAAAGTTTTCATTAACTAATTCATCAAGAACACTTTGGATAAATGAAGTGCTAGCCCATTTTAATCTTAAAGATATAGAAGCATTTGAAAGTAGGGCATATTGATTCTTTATATAAATAGTTTTTATAAACTCTTTTACAAACTCTTTTGTGCTATTTGGATAGATGATTAAATCATTTTCATCAATAAAAACATCATCTAGACTTCTAGCAAACTCTATTGCTTCACTATGACTTAGTGCAAATCTTTGAGTTGATGAAATGATTCCTAAACCTTTTTTATGAACATTTAAAAGCTCTTTATACGTACTTACAAAATCACCTTTTTCTAAAGATTCTAAAAGATTTCTTTTTTGGTTTTTTTTCATTGGGTCAATAATTGGATTTAAAACTCTTCCTCCACAGATCGTTTCATTTCCATTTCTTAAAATCAATTTTTCACCAAAAATAGTATAAAGTTTTTCATCAGCTTTAAGTGTTGCAAAACCTTTTTCTAAATTTGTAATACAATCAAAAAGTAAAACTTTTACTTCTACTTTTTTTGCACCTATAAAAAGTGTATATGATTGGTTGTGATTTAACGTTTTGCCTTTTAAAGTTTTAAATGAAATATCAATACCATCAAATCCTCTAATAAAACCTTTTTTTGTAATTAAATCACCCTTATTTATATCTGTAATATTTACGCCTTGTAAGTTTAACGCTGTTCTATTTGAGATATTCGCTTCAAGTGCATTTTCGTTGTGAACTTGAATATTCTTAATTTTTGTCTCTTTTTGACTTTGAGAAATAAATATTTTTTCATTTAGTTCAATCTTTTTTCCTAAAACAGTTCCAGTTACTACTGTACCAATTCCTTTAGGAGAGAAAACTCTATCTACATAATATCTAAAGAAATTCTCTTCTTCTTTTGTACTATTATTTATAGTAAAAAGTGAATCTTTTAATTTCTCAATAGACGTAGGCTCAAAAACGGATACTTCGTGAACAAATTTTATATTAAAATCAAACTCTGCTAAATAATCTAAAATAGCTTCTTTTTGTGATTCTAATTCCTTAGTAGAAACTAAATCTTTTTTTGTAATGACAACTATTATATTTTTTAGACCTAAAAGATTTATGATTTCTATATGTTCTACTGTTTGAGGTTTTATTCCTTCTGCTGCACTAATAACTAACATAACATAATCAAAACCAAAAGCACCAGCAATCATATTTTTAACTAGTTTTTCATGACCAGGAACATCAATAAATGCTATGTTTTGTTGACCTCTTGTAAGATTTGAAAAGGACAAATCAATAGTAATCCCTCTTTCTTTTTCCTCTTTTGTAGTATCTCCCTCATAGCCATTTAAAGCTTTGATAAGTGCAGTTTTACCATGGTCAATATGTCCAGCTGTTCCTATAATAATATTTGACATTAGTTAAACACCTTTCTAACAATTTTTTCTATTTTTGATATCTCATCTTCTTGAATAGTTCTAAAATCAAGTACTACTTTTTCATTTTCAATTCTAACTATCAGATTATGTGCTCTTAAAAGTTTTTCAATTTTATTAGGTTTATAATTTTTATATTCTAGTGTTAAAGCAACAGAAGGAATTTTTCTATTTGGTGTAGTTCCCCCACCAATTAAAGTTTCACTTTTTACAACTTCACATTTGCAGATATTTTCTATTTTTTCTTTTAAAGTGTTCGCTCTTTGTTCTAAAATGTCAAGTGAAGTATGAAGCATCTTCAAAGTTGGAATATCATCAAGTTGGTTTTTTAAATATGAGTTTAAAGTATCTTCTAAAATAGAAAGAGTAATTTTATCAACTCTCAGCATTCTAAGAAGTTGATTTTTTTTGATCTTTTCTATTAACTCTTTTTTACCAATTATAATTCCAGCTTGTACACTTCCAAGAAGTTTATCTCCTGAAAAACTAAGTAAGCTTGGATTATATTTCATGATTTCTAAAATAGACGGCTCTTTATTTGATAGATTATAAGGTAAGTCAATCATATGACCACTTCCCATATCATAGTAATCAATTACATTGTTTTCTTTGGCAATTTTTACTATTTCTTCAAAATCAACTTCACTAGTAAAACCTTCTATAGAGTAGTTAGATTTATGAACTTTCATAAGCATAGATGTATTTTCACCAATTGCGTTCTCATAATCTCTTGGATGAGTTTTATTAGTTGTTCCTATCTCTTTTAGGATTGCTCCACTTTGAGTCATTACTTCTGGAACTCTAAAACTTCCACCAATCTCTACAAGTTCACCTCTACTTACAACTGCTTCTTTATTTTTACAAAAAGTATTTAATATCAAAAAAACTGCACTTGCATTATTGTTTACAACAATTGCGTCTTCACAAGAAGTCAAAGCTTGTAGTGTTTTTACAATATGAGAGTATCTCTCACCTCTTTTCCCTTCTTCTAAAGAGTATTCAAGATTATTATAAGAAGTTGCTATATTTATAGCTTTTTCTAGACTTTTTTTATTTATCAAACTTCTACCAAGATTTGTATGAACAATTATTCCTGTTGCATTTATAACAGTTTGAAGTGATGGTGATGTTAAGTTGTCATATTGTTTTATAACAGAGTTTACTAGTGTTTGTTCATTTATACTAGTCACTTTATTCTCAAGGATATTTTTTCGTAAGTTCTCGATAATTTCTTTTGATATTTTACTAATAAGCGTTTTTGAATATCCATCAAAAGCTTTGTTATTGATAAACTTATCAATCTTTGGTATGGATTTTAGTAAAGTCATTTTGACCCTTTTCAGATGTATTTAAATTGTTTTAATGTACTATTCTGTATATCTACGGGAGATAAGTGTACCTGGTGGGCACCACAGGCTTCAACCCTGATTGACGGTTTATGTGTAATACGCCGTGGGAGGTTCGATTCCTTCATCTTCTCGCCATATAAAATGGCAAGAAGCCCTTAAAATAAAGACTTCTTAAATTTCAAATATTCTATCCAAAATCCGATTTTACAAAACTTAATAATTTGGTAAAAAAATATTTACTT
>Ga0193961_1000850_pt1 | contig 11349 bp, 11 predicted proteins | sample FB_4_MG_FD_140371 | JGI IMG/M metagenome (GOLD analysis project Ga0193961, IMG submission 140371) | Microbial mat bacterial communities from the Broadkill River, Lewes, Delaware, United States - FB_4_MG | ecosystem: Environmental > Aquatic > Freshwater > River > Microbial mats | place: USA...
AGAAGCCTTTGAAGTAGCAGATAGTATTGCTGTGATGAGGGAAGGAAAAATCCTTCAAATTGGAACACCAAAACAGATATACTCTGAACCTAAAAATGAATTTGTGGCAGAATTTGTAGGAAATAGTATGGTAATTAACGATGGCAAAATAAAAAAGGCCGTAAAACCACAAGATATTAAAATTCATCCAAAGGGAAGATGTAAGGGCTGTGTTAAGAGAGTTGTATATAAGGGAAATTGTTGTCATTTACATGTCGATGATAATAGAAAGGATATTGTGATTTCGGTTGATTCAGAGGAATATAAAGTAGGCGAAAATATTAGATTTGATATTCAAAAAGCTCATATCATTGAAGATACAGATGATAGGGAGATGATGTAGCATGAAAAGTAAAGAATATATTTTAGATAATTTAGAAGAAATATTATCTATGAATATAGAAGAATTTAATCGATTATATAAAAAACAGGCTTTTGAAATTTTGAAAAAAAATAATAAGGGTCAAGTTATGGTTAGTGGACTTTTGGCAATATCTAATGTGTGCAAAAATAATTGCACATATTGTGGATTAAGAAGAGGAAGAAAAATAAATAGATTTTCACTTGAAATAGATATTGCCAAAAGAGCTATAAAACACATTAAAGAAATGGGTTTAAAACAAATTTTATTTATTTCAGGAGAAAGTAATAGTATTAAACTTAAAGATTATTTGAATCTTATAGAATATGCAAAAGAATTAAATCTCTATGTTAATATGGCTGGAGGCGTATTTCAAAAAGAAGATTACAAAAAAATGAAATATGCTGGACTAGATCAATATACTTTAAAATTTGAAACATCAAATAAAAATATTTTTAATAAAATAAAACCAGATATATCTTATAATGAAAGACTAGAGGCAATAGAATCTATTAGAGAAGTTGGACTTGATTTAGGCTCAGCTAATATTGTTGGGTTAGAAGGACAAACATTAAAAGATGTTGTCGAAGATATAAAATTAATGAATAAACTTAATATTAAGTGGGCACCAATTGTACCTTATTTACCAGCTCCTAATACTCCAATGGCTGAAAATACTAAAATGGGAGATATTGATTTAACTTTAAAAGCAATTTCAATAGTTAGAATTTTATTAGAAGAAGCATATATTACTGCAGGGCAACCTAAAAAAGGGTCAAATTTAGGTTTTGCAGATCCAGAGGGCAATACTAAAGGGCTTGAATATGGAGGAAATATTTTCTTTGTAGATATTACACCAAATGCAGTTAAAAATGAATTTAATATAACCAAAAATAGAAAATTACCTAGATTGGAGGAGATAAATAAAATTGTAAATAAGCTTGATTTATCATTAGATGTCGAAGAACGTGAATAAATTGACAAATTTGTTAAAGTGTTTTAGAGTACTAGTGTAGTATATAAAAAAATTGCAGAAGGAGCGACAAAAATGAAAAAAAATATTAAAGTTATTAGTTTACTATTAGTTATGCTGTTATTATCTATTTCACTAATGGCGTGTGGACAAACGGAGAAAATAGATGAAGGTTCAAAAGATACTGAAAAAGAAACAACCGAGGTTGTAGAAAGCAAAGATGATGCTGAAAAAGAAACAACTGAAGTTGCAGAGAGTAAAGATGATACTGAAAAAGTCGAAGAAACAGAAGCTATTCCTTTTACTGTTGCTACATTAAAAGGTCCAACAGGAATGGGAATGGTAAAATTAATGGATGAAGTAGATAAAGGCGAAAATAAAATGGGGGCATCTTTCTCAATTACTGGAGTACCTGATGAATTAGTGGGTAAAATAATAAATGATGAAATAGATTTTGCATGTTTACCTACAAATTTGGCAGCAGTTTTATATAATAAAACTGGAGGTAAAATTCAATTAGCCGCTGTTAATACTATGGGTGTATTATATATGGTTGAAGTAGGCGATGAAATAAACAGTATTTCGGATTTAAAAGGGAAAAAAATATTTGCAAATGGCCAAGGTTCAACACCTGAATTTGTTTTAAGATATTTATTAGAAAAAAATGATATTAATCCAGATGAAGATGTAGAGCTTAATTTTTCACTTCAGCATAGTGAACTTGCAACTGCAACAGCTGCAGGAGATGTGAATTTAGCATTATTACCTCAGCCACATGTAACAGTTGCAACTATGCAAAACAAAGATGCAAGGATAGCTTTGGATTTAACAAAAGAATGGGAAAATATAGAAGGTAATGATAGTGAATTAGCAATGGGATGTATAGTAGTAAAAAAAGAATTTGCTGAAAAAAATCCAGAAGTAGTGGAAGAATTTTTAAATTCATATAAACAATCAGTTGAATGGGTAAATGCAAATAATAAAGATGCAGCGGAATTAATTGCTAAGTATGGAATTTTACCTAAAGCACCAATTGCTGAAAAAGCTTTACCAAATTGTAATATTGTTTATAGAGAAGCTGAAGAAGCAAAACAAACATTAAATGGTTTTTATAAAATACTTTTTGATTTTAACCCTAAATCATTAGGAGGAAAATTACCAGATGAAGGATTCTATTATAACAAGTAAAAAAAGAATATATACTCTGTTATCATTAATATTTTGGTTATTAGTATGGGAGGTAGCTTCACTTTTAATTAATGTGGAGCTTTACCTCCCATCTCCTTTTTCAACATTTAAGGCACTTTTTAATATGATATTTGAATCTAATTTTTGGATAATAGTATTTACGTCAATATCAAGAGTAATAATTGGTTTTTTAATTTCCTGTATTTTGGGAATTTCTTTAGGAATATTATGTGGAATAAATAATTTTCTATATTCACTTTGGCAGCCATTTATAGTGGCAATTAAATCTACACCAGTAATGTCATTTATTATTATTGCATTGGTATGGTTTAAATCTGATAATGTTCCAATTTTTATTTGTTGTCTTATGTGTTTGCCAATTATTTGGACGGCTACAATTACGGGAATTAATCAAGTAGATAATAGATTACTTGAAATGTCAAAATTATTTTCAGTAAGCAAGAAAAATGTTATTACTGGAATATACTTTCATTCAATAACGCCATATATATCATCTGCAATGATAACTGCACTAGGGTTAGGTTGGAAAGTTACAGTTGCGGCAGAAGTGTTAAGTTCACCTAGAAATTCTATAGGTATAAAACTATTAAATGCAAAAGTGTATTTGGAATCGGCAGAATTATTTGCTTGGACTATTGTTGTTATTATTTTAAGTATGATATTTGAGTATTTATTTAAATATATAATTAGCAAAGCAACAAAATTTAAAGGTATTAAATAGGTGAAAAAATGATTCAGATTAAAGGATTAAATAAAAAATTTGGAGAACTTAATATATTTGAAGAATTTGATTTAAATATAGACAACGGAGAAATTATTTGTTTACTTGGTGAATCTGGATGCGGGAAAACAACACTTTTAAATATTTTATCCGGCATTATAAATCCAGATGGTGGCGAAATAATGGGAATGTCTAAAGATATATCATATATTTTTCAAGAGACTAGATTATTGCCATGGTATAGTGTGTATGATAATATTAATTTTATTTTAAAAGACAATATAAAGAATAAAGCTGATAGAAAAAATACTATTGAGAAATACCTAGATATAGTAAAATTATTAGATTACAAAAATTATTATCCTAAACAATTAAGTGGAGGAATGAAACAAAGAGTTTCTATTGCAAGAGCATTTGCATATAAGTCGGACATTTTATTTATGGATGAACCATTTAAAGGATTAGATTTTGAATTAAAAAAGAAATTAATTAATTCATTTATTGATTTATGGAATGAAGATAAGAGAACTGTTTTATTTGTTACTCATGAAATAGATGAAGCTTTATTGATAGCGGATAAAATATATATGTTAAAAGGAAGACCGGTTAAAATTGATAATTTAGTAAAAATAGATATACCTAAGAAAGATAGAAAAATAAGTATGAATAAATTGCAGGAGATTAAAGATAATATTTATAGTTTATTATAAATATTATAGTGAACTGGGGAACAAAAAGAATTTTTATTCGTCTAATAAGTATAAAAAATGGAGGGATAAAATGAAAAAAATAATAATTACTATGATTGTATTAGTTTCAATGATTAATATTAATGTTTCTGTAGCAACAAATGAGGTAAAAAATGAGGAAAAACCAATTCCTACGCTATACAATGAAAATGTAAATATTTATTATAATGAAGATTTGCTAAAAGTTGATATGTTAGTAAAAGAACAAAATGACATTACAATGATACAATTAAGACCTATTCTTGAAAATGCAGGATATAAAATAAAATGGAATAAAGATAATAAAAGCATTGAAATAATGAAAAATAGTTTTTGGACTAGCATAAATATTGGTTCAAATAATTATTTTAGAAATAAAATGGCTCCTTGGGAACTTAGTTGTGCACCTGTTATTATTGAAAATAAGTCTTATGTACCAATAGAGTTTTTATCTGATATTATTGGACTTAGTATTCAAATTAAAGATAGAAATATATATTTAGCGGAAGATGAACTTTCAACTCAAGAAGGTTTTATTCAAGAAATATCAAAAAACAAAGACGATAAAATTGAATCAATAACAATTTCTAATAATAAAGAATCAAAAGGCATAGAAGATCAGACAATATTATTAGTATCAGAGGATACTATAATTCAAGGTTCAATTGAAAAGGGACAAAGGATAAAAGCTATTACTAAAATGATTATGACTATGAGTTTACCAGGACAAACACCAGCAATAGTTATTTATTAAATAAAGCGCGAAAGCGCTTTTTTTGATTTTTAGAGATGGTTTTGTATTGTTTTAAATATATGCGTGAAAATTTGATTTTAAATGGGTAATAAATAGTAAAAGGAGAAAAAAATGAGTGAATTAAAAACAAAACCAACGGATAAGGATGTAAATGAATATTTAAATAAAATTGAAAATGTAAAAAAGCGAGAAGATTGTTATAAACTATTAGCAATTATGAATGATATCACCAAAGAAAAACCTGTTATTTGGGGGGATAGTATTATTGGATTTGGAAAATATCATTATATTTATAAAACCAAAAGAGAAGGTGATTGGCCAATAATTGGATTTGCACCTAGGAAGAAAAATATATCAATATATATAATGTCTGGTTTTTCAATGCATAAAGAAATAATGGAAAACTTGGGAAAATATAAAATTGGTAAATCGTGTCTATATATTAATAAACTAGAAGATATTAATCAAGAAATGCTTAAAAATTTGATTAAAGAATCTATTAATTTTATAAAATCCCAATATGAAATCGTTAAATAAAATCTATATTGTAACCATTTATTTCTGATAGAGTATTAACTAATGAAAAAATTAAAACAGCGGCTAAGTTTGCAGTAGTATGATCTTTGTCAAATCTAGGAGATACTTCTGCAATATCAAAACTTACACTTTTACCACTCCTTAAAATGTATTTTAAAATTTTAATTACTTGTTCAGGATTAAGACCTAAGGCACTTGGCGCACTAACACCAGGAGCAAAAGCGGCTGAAAATACATCTGCACAAATTGTAATATAGATATGATCTTGATTTTTAATAAAGTTATCTATTTTTTCTAATATTGGCCATAATTCTTGATCTACCATATCTTTAGCTAAAATATATTTTACATTTAAATTTTTAGCTGTTTTAAAAAGGGCAATGGTATTGCTTCTTTTTTGAATGCCAACACACATATAATCATAATGAATATTTTGATTTTTACAAAAATCTGCAATTTGTAAAAACATAGTTCCAGAGCTTCCACATAATTTATATGGTCTTAAATCAAAATGAGCATCGAAATTCAATATACCAAGTTTTGAGTTATTTTTAGCATAATAGTTTGAAAGACCTTTATAATGACCTAATGCAATGCCATGTCCACCACCAAGAAGAATTGGAAATAGATTGCATGATAATATTTTTTCAACAGCTTTAGATAATGCATCTTGAACAGATTCTAAGTGCATATCATTGCAGATAATATTACCGGCATCAAATAATTTAACTTTTTGAGTAAAATGACAAGGTAAATTTGCTAATTGTTTTCTTATTGTTTCAGGTCCCTTTGATGTACCGGCACGGCCTTTATTTCTAAGTACTCCAGCTTCAGAACAAAAGCCAAGGATACAAAAACCTAAAGTATCACATTTTTTATTGTAAGCTCTTAAATCGATTGTTTCAATCCATTGATGCCATCTAAAAGCATCATAATCAGAAGAACTATCAACTCGACCAGACCAGTAATCATTTGAAAGTGGATAATAATTTGAAATAGTCATAATAAACTCCTTTTGTATTTTTATAATAGTATTATCCCAAATAAAAGTATAAAATATATATGATATTTAAATGATAATCGTGAAAGTGGTGATACTATGATAAATAAAGATTCAATTATTTTGGATATTGTAGAAAAATATCCAGAAAGCGAAAAATTTTTTAATGAATATAACGATTTAATAGGAAAATGCCTGATGTGCTCATATTTATTTGAATCATTAGATGAGATTGCTAAAAAGGAAGAAATAGAGATTAATGAATTTGTTATGCAATTAGATTCTTTTATTAAAAAAAATTGCTTAAAAGAGAGACCTTTATAAGAAAACACTTAAAGATAATTCAAAAATTATATAATAAAAAAGCTTAAACTATCAATATAATATATAGTTTAAGCTTTTTACTTTTATTTTGATTCAGAATAGTGTTTTAATAATCTATCTTTAATATCCCAAAGTGATTTTGATAAATCTACATAATATTTATGGGGATTTTCAAATCTAAGTAATTCTGACCAAAGAGTATCAATTTGGTTTTCGCAGTATTTTTTTATATCATGAATATTAGGTAATTCATAAACTTGTTTACCTTTTTTAAAGATAGGAACAAGCAATGGAACAGCCTCATAATTTTTTATTTTTTTGCGTTTCCAAGTATATAGAGGATTAAATAATTCAATTGGTTTTGAAGTATCTAGAACTTCATCTTCTAAAGTTATTAAATCAGCAATAGCTTGGTTAGTTTTTTTATTAAAAATTCTATAGACATTTTTAGCACAAGGTGTTGTAATTTTTTCTACATTAGCGCTTATCTTTATTTTAGGTATTATTTTATCATCTTCAACAACAGCGGCTAATTTATAAACACTTCCAAAAACAGGTTCAGATTTAGCAGTAATAAGTCTTTCGCCTACTCCAAATGCATCAATTTGAGCACCTTGAATACCTAAGTCACGTATAATATATTCATCTAGAGAATTAGAAACATAAATTTTACAATCTTCATATCCAGCAGAATCAAGCATTTTACGAGCTTTTTTTGTTAGATATGCAATATCACCTGAATCAATTCTAATTCCTCTAGGTCTATAACCAAGAGGTTTTAATACTTCATCAAATGTTTTTATTGCATTTGGGACTCCAGATTTTAACACATCATAAGTATCAACTAATAGAAGACAATTATCGGGATATACTTCAGAATATGCCTTAAATGCGTCATATTCTGTTGGGAATAATTGTACCCAACTATGAGCCATAGTTCCACCAGCTGGAATACCTAAATCTATATCAGCAATTGTACAAGCAGTACCGGCAACGCCACCAATATATGCGGCGCGAGCACCTAAGATAGCAGCATCTGCACCTTGAGCACGCCTAGAACCAAATTCTAGTACAGTTTTACCCATTGCAGCTCTTACTATTCTATTTGATTTTGTTGCAATTAAACTTTGATGGTTAATTGATAACAATAACATAGTTTCAATAAATTGAGCTTGAATAACTGGACCGCGAACTTTTATTAAAGGTTCATTTGGAAAGACGGGAGTGCCTTCTTTAACTGCCCATACATCACAACAGAAATTGAAATTTTTTAAGTAATCTAAAAAATCTTCAGAAAAAGAATCTTTAGTTCTTAAGTATTCGATATCATCATCACTAAAATGTAAATCATTTAAATAATTAACGATTTGTTCTAGTCCGGCAAAAATTGCAAAGCCGCCATTATCTGGAACTTTTCTAAAAAAAAGATCAAAGTAGACTTCTTTTTCCATTAGGTTGTGTTCAAAATAGCCATTTGCCATAGTTAATTCATAAAAATCAGTTAACATGGTTAAATTGCGTTTATTAAATGTTAATTTTTCCTCCATTATATGCTCCCTTGTAATAGTGGTTGCAAGAAAATCTTGCATACTCGATGTAAGTCTTAATACGAGAATGTATAACACTGCATCAATAACAGTATAACAGTGTTTACATAAAACTTTAAGGCTAGTTTATAAATTCACAATATTTTTATTTTTTTTATAATATTGGTGCAAGTAATCTTGAGATTGATTCTTTAAATTTAATACCCAATGGTCTTTTAAGATATTTAACATGTGTTAAATGATCACAATCTTTAATGTCATTTATAAATAAATCAGATAAAGTTTTTGCTGTTTTTCTATCATATATAAATGCATTAACTTCAAAGTTTAATTTAAAGGATCTAACATCCCAGTTTGCGGTACCAACAGATGCGATTTTATCATCAATAACAATAGTTTTTGCATGCAAGAATCCTTTTGTATAACAATAACATTCAGCACCAATACTAACTAATTCACCAATATAAGAATAGCTTGCCCAATATACAAATGGATGATCAGGGAATGAAGGAATCATTATTTTTACATCTATTCCCGATAATATAGCTATTTTAAGTGAATCCATTATACTTGAATCAGGTACAAAGTATGGTGATTGAATATATATTGATTTTTGGGCAGAAGAAATAAATTTTAAAAAACCATTTTTAATTTGTTCCCATTCAGAGTCTGGTCCAGATGAAACTATTTGAACAGGTACATTATCATTTGCTTCAATTTCAGGGAACATATATGGTTCAAAACCATTGTATTTTTTTACTGCAAAACTCCAATCTTGTAAAAATCTTATTTGAAGTCCATAAACACCTTGTCCAGTTATTTTAAGATGGGTATCTCGCCAATAACCAAATCTAGGATCCTTTCCTAAATATTCATCTCCAACATTATATCCACCAACATAACCTATTTTTCCATCTATAATAACCATTTTTCTGTGGTTTCTATAATTTACACGAGTATTAATTCGCCTAACAATTTTATTAGAAGGAAAGAAAAATTCTAATTCGCCACCAGCTTTTTTAAATTTAGAGAATGATTTAGAGTGAAGTGTCCGGCCACCTAAACCATCAATAAGTAATTTAACTTTTATACCTTGTGATGCCTTTAGAGTTAGAGCGCTTATAATTTTGGTTCCTATATCATCATCTTTAAAAATATAATAAAGCATATGAATATGGTCTTCTGCTTTATTTAAATCTTTAAGTAAAGAATCAAATTTATTATCACCATTACTAAAAACTTCCACGCTATTACTTTGAGTATATAATGCCTCACTATTAACAATATGCATGGTTATAATATCTTTATAAGGCCAAACGGCCTTGCTTATTAATTCTTCATCGTGTTCAGAAATTTCTTCTAATTGCTCTCTTAAAATACTTTTTAAAGTATGATCTTCTTCGGTGTTTAACATAAACATTTTTTTCTTACTTAAATTTTGTCCAATTAATAAGTATAACAAAAAACCAATTATTGGGATAAAGGATAAAACAAATAACCAAGCCCATGTGGATTCGGGCTTTTTTCTTTCAAAAAAAATAATAAGTATTGCTAAAACAATGTTAATAAAATAAAGAATACCTGCACCTATACCTAAAATACCTTCGTTCATATAATATCTCCTCATATTATTGTATTACCTATATTATCCTAAATTTTTTATGAAAAGTAAAAGGAAATATTATATAAAATCAACAAATAGACAGATTAAAAACGAATTTTTGGAAAAAAATATGATAAAACGAAATATTAATAGAATTTAATTTTTTTTACATATTAAATAGATTGAATTGACAATAAATAGCTTAAAACCTTATAAAATCATGATTTTATTTTTCAAAATACTAACACAAAGATTACAAAAAAAATACATAATTTTTTAAAGGCTAAAAATGGAAAAAAATGCGTGTGCAAAAATTTTAAAGATGTTTTATTATCTTAAGTAAGGCAAAAGCCTTTTTTAAATACGCTTGAAAGAAAACGTTTTCAAGTTAAATAGATTTTTAAAAGGCAAGGAACAGACAAAAATATATCCCTTTATCTTCTTCAAGTCTGTTCCTTTAAAAGTTTATTATGTGTTTTTATATGGTTAGTATCAAAATAAGTTGGGGGGAAGAAAAAATATGTTAAAGTACATTGGGCGTAGATTAGCGCTCGGAATTGTAACAGCTTGGATAGTTGTTACTGTAACATTCTTTTTGATTCACTTGATTCCTGGTGATCCTTTATCGGCTGGAGGAAAACAATTGCCGGATCAAGCGAAAGAGAATTTTAGGAAAAAATATGGTTTAGACCAGCCAGTATTAGTTCAGTATGGGATGTATCTAAAGAATTTATTAAAAGCAGATTTAGGAGATTCATTGATTTATGTTGGACGTTCGGTAAATGATTTCATTAGAGAAGGTGCACCAGTATCAGGTAAAATTGGACTGTTGGCATTTGTTATTGAAATAATTATTGGACTTCTATTAGGTATAATTGCCGCCTTTAATAGAGGAAAGCCAACGGATCAGGTAATTCTGGTGCTCATAGTTATAGGGATTTGTATACCATCATTTGTTATGGCATCTATGCTTCAATATATCTTTGGAGTTAAATTAAAATTATTGCCTATATTTGGATTTGGCGAATTTAAACATATGATACTTCCATCTATAGCGATAGCTGTTTATGGTATTGCAACATATGGAAAATATATGAGAAACTCTGTATTAAATGTTATTGGAGAAGATTATATATTAACTGCTAGAGCGAAAGGTGTTTCTACATCTAGCTTAGTATTAAAACATGTTATGAGAAATGCATTAATACCAATAATAACATTTGCAGCAGTTAATATTATGTTTATTTTTACAGGTTCATTTGTTATTGAAAAAATATTCAATATTCCAGGATTAGGTGCATATTATGTTATTGCGGTAAGTGATAGTGATTATACATTGATATTAGGTTTAACAATATTTGTTGCAGTTCTTTATATTTTATCATTAATAATTGTGGATATTTTATATGGAGTTGTTGATCCAAGAATTAGATTAGGCAGAGGAAAAAAATAGGGGGGGAAATTAAGAAATGTCAGATTCAATAAATAATTCAGTTGATACTTCAAAAGAAAAGTTTCAAATTCTCCCTATGGCAAGTGGGGATTCAGAAAAA
>Ga0193961_1000853_pt1 | contig 11337 bp, 12 predicted proteins | sample FB_4_MG_FD_140371 | JGI IMG/M metagenome (GOLD analysis project Ga0193961, IMG submission 140371) | Microbial mat bacterial communities from the Broadkill River, Lewes, Delaware, United States - FB_4_MG | ecosystem: Environmental > Aquatic > Freshwater > River > Microbial mats | place: USA...
ATTTTCATTATGTAATATGGCTATTGAAGCAGGAGCTAAAAATGGTATTGTTGCATATGATGATGTTACAAAAGAATTCTTAGATAAAACAGCTGAATTAAATGGTGGATTAAGAGCAGAACCAAAAATTCATTATTCAGATGCAGATGCAAAATATTGTCAAGTAATTGAGATTGATGTTGAAGCGTTAAATCCTGTAATTGCCTATCCTTTCTTACCATCAAATGGGCATTCTGTAAATCAAGCTGTTATTGATGATATTAAAGTTGATCAAGTATTTATTGGAAGCTGTACAAATGGAAGATTATCTGATTTTAAAGTTGCTGCAGAAATTTTAGATGGTAAAAAAGTTGCACGTCATGTAAGATTAATTGTAACTCCTGGAACTCAAAAAATCTTAAGAGATGCTCAAAAAGCTGGATATATTGATATATTAGTTGATGCAGGTGCAGTCGTATCAAATCCTACTTGTGGAGCATGTTTAGGTGGATATATGGGTATTTTAGGTGATGGAGAAGTTTGTATCTCTACAACTAATAGAAACTTCGTTGGAAGAATGGGTTCTAGAAGCTCAAAAATATATTTAGCAAATAGTGCAGTAGCTGCTGCTTCTGCAATTTCTGGATATATCACAGATCCTAGAAGTTTATAATATGCTAAAGCCATTTGAAATTACTTGTGTAATTTTATGTGGTGGCAAAAGCTCAAGAATGGGAGAAGATAAATCTCTTCTTCCTTTCTCTACATCTTCATCTCTTACTTTATACCAATACAATAGATTAAAGCCATATTTTAAAAATATTTATATCTCTTCAAAGATTGATAAATTTGATTTTGTGGATAAAAATATGTTAATTTTGGATGAAAATAAAGATATTTATTCACCAATTATAGCTTTAAATACTATTTTTAATAAATTGCCTAATCAAAAAATCTTTATAATGACTGTTGATACACCTTTAGTATCTATTAAAAGTATTGAAAAATTAATAGAAGAATCAGAAAATTTTGATATTTGTGTTGCCCAAACTGAAAAAATTCATAATTTGTGTGGAGTTTTTTCAACAAATATAAGTTCATCTATTAATAATATGCTTCAAAATGATATCCATAAAGTAGGTTACTTATTAAAAAATAATAATACTCAAATAATACAATTCCCTCAAAATGATGAATTCTTAAATTTAAATAATAAAGATGAATATTTCAAAGCATTAGATATTATAAAAAAAACTTATAACTAGTATAAAACACCTAGTTATAGTGTAAGTATCTTATTATATCTTTTTTGCTATCCTAGTGGATAATTATTATTTATATAAATTAAGGAACAAATTATGGCAAGAAATGAATTAGATGATGCACTTGAATTAGTTGATAGTGAAATTAAAAAAGCAGGTATTTCAAGAAGAGAAGCTTTTAAATTAGCTGGGCTTGGAAGTGCTGCATATTTGATGGGTGAAACTAAAGCTAATGCTGCAACAGAACTAAAAGCAAGTGAAGCTACAGGAAAAATTCTTATTATTGGTGGTGGGTTAGCTGGAATATCAACAGCTGCGAGATTAGCTAGTACATTGACTAATCCAGATATTACTATCGTCGAGCCAAATCCTAAATCTGTATCTTACCAGCCAGGTAATACTCTAATTGGTGCAGGTATTTATAAAAAATCAGATGTAATGTATGACACGAAAGATTTTTTGCCAAGTGGTGTGAGATTAATTAAAGATAAAGCTGTAGAATTTAATCCAGAATCAAATAAAGTAGTTATAGGTTCTGGAGAAACAATATCTTATGATTTTCTAATTATTAGTGCAGGATTAGTACTTGATTATGGAAGAATAAAAGGTTTAGAATCAGTAGGTGAAGCTTATACTGCAGGTGATGCAAGTAAAATATTAGAAACTTTTGGTGATTCAGGAGTTACATCTATTTATAATATTGATAGTGCAGAAGCTACATGGATACAAATGCAAAAATTTGTTGAAAAAGCAAAAAGTGGTAAAAAAGTAAATGGTATTTTTACACATCCAGACACTCCAATAAAATGTGGAGGAGCACCAAAGAAAATTCTTTCATTAACTCATTCAAGATTAGTAGAAGCTGGTGCTAGAGAAAATTCTACATTAACTTTTTACCCAAATGGTGGAAATATGTTTGGGGTTAAAGAATATCATGATGCTATTGTTAATCAATTTGAAACAAGAAATATTAAATGGAATTATAATCACAATTTGACGGCAGTTGATATTGCAAATAAAGTTGCTACATTTGATAAGCATTGGCAAGAAAAAGGTGATTATGATAAAGATTTGGAAGAGTATTCAATTGTTACTAAACATGCTTCTGTAGATGTTCCTTTTGATTTTATGCATTTAACTCCTCCTATGAAAGCACCAACTGAAATTGGAAATTCAGCAATTGGTTCAGCTAAAGGTTGGGTTCCAGTAAATAAAGAAACATTACAACATGTTAAATATAAAAATATATTCTCACTTGGTGATATAGCCGCTGTTCCGATGGGTAAAACAGGAGGAAGTGTAAGAAAACAATATAAAGTGGTAGTAGATAATTTAATTTCGCTTATGGAAGGAAAAGAATTAACTGCAAAATATGATGGATATACTGTATGTCCTTTAATTACTGATATTGGTAAAGTTATGCTTGCTGAATTTGATTGGACAAAAAAACCAACTCCATCATTTCCTTTAGATCCAACGCAAGAAAGATATATTTGGTGGTTAATGAAAGTTTATTTATTAAAACCAATGACTCAGTATGGAATGTTAAGCGGAAAAGCTTGATTATATTAATTAAAAGTTCTAAACCTTGTTTAGAGCTTTTTGAGAAAAATTAGGTAAAAAAAAAGCTTAGAAGTTTTACTTCTAAGCTTTTTTATTTTTTTGCAAATTTATTATTTTAATGCACTTTTAGCAGCAACTACTAATGATGCAAATGCAGCAGAATCATTCATAGCCATATCAGCTAAGATTTTTCTATCTAATTCAATTCCAGTTAATTTTAAACCGTTCATGAATCTTGAGTAGTTAATATCATTTAATCTACAAGCTGCATTGATTCTTACAATCCAAAGTTTTCTAATATCTCTTTTTTTCTGTCTTCTATCTCTGTATGAATATACTAAAGATCTCTCTAATTGCTCTTTCGCTTTTCTAAAGTGTTTTCTTCTACCACTAAAGAATCCTCTAGCAGCTTTTAATACTTTTTTGTGTCTTCTTCTTCTAACTACACCAGTTTTAACTCTAGGCATATAATTCCTTTCTTAACCATTATCTTTAAATAAGGTGTCAGCAAATTGCTGAACTTTTCCATCAATGATGGAGGGACAAAAATTACTTAAATTTTATTAAGTAATTACGCTTTACACAGTGCTTTAAGAATTCTACCTGCATCTGTACTATGTACAGTTTTTGGTCCTCTTAAATTTCTTTTTCTTTTTTGAGTCATTTTAGTTAAGATGTGGCTTCTAAAAGCTGAACCTCTTTTGATTGACCCATTTTTCTTCACTTTAAATCTCTTTAAAGCGCCGCTAACACTTTTCATTTTTGGCATTGAAGAATCCTCCTTATAAATTTGCATTTTCATTTAAACATGAAAAAGTTTTGGATTATACTTAAATATTTATTAGTTTTTTATTAAATAGGAAAAAATTACGTGAGCAAGAAGAGAAAATATCTCTTCTTTTTGAGTTGTTTTTGAAGTTATGAGTCTTTTTTAGGAAGAGCCATCATATTAACATATCTTCCTTCTAATTTTGGTTCTTTATCCATCACTGCGATATCTTCGATCATTGGCCATACTCTATTAAGTACTTCTACCCCAGATTGTGGATTAGCCATTTCTCTACCTTTTAAGAAAACTCTAAATTTAACATGATTTCCATCTTCTAAGAATTCTCTTGCATGTTTTACTTTATAGTTTATATCATTGTCAGCAATTTTAACTGATAGTTTAATTTCTTTAACTACAATAATTTTTTGGTTTTTCTTCGCTTCTTTTTTCTTTTTTTCTTGTTGGTATCTGAATTTTCCATAATCCATGATTTTTGCAACTGGTGGCTTACCATCTGGTGCAATTAATACTAAGTCTAATCCAGCTTCATCAGCAATTCTTAGTGCTTCATCAGTACTTATAATTCCATGATTTGTTCCATCGTCACTTGTACATCTAACTTCTTTAGCTGTAATCATTTCATTCATGATTACATCATCTTTTCTTTTGTCTTTACTCAAATTCTGCTCCCGTTTTTTAATTCATTTAACATAGATATAAATTCATCTTTGCTCATATTTGATTGCTCTCTAGTTCTTCTATTTCTTAATGCAATAGCACTATTAGCAACTTCTTCATCACCAATAACAACTATCATTGGTACTCTTTGTTTCTCTGCCATTCTAATTCTTTTGTTTAAACTTTCGTTCATATCAAAGATTTTAGAATCCATGTCATTTTCTAATAACTCTTTTTGTAACTGCTTAGCATATGTTACATGTGTATCTGCAATAGGTACAAAAATTACTTGAGTTGGCGCAATAGCAAATGGAAACTCACCCGCACAGTGTTCTGTTAAAATACCAATGAATCTTTCAAAAGAACCTAGAATAGCTCTATGAATCATAACTGGTTGTTCTTTTTCACCTTTATCATTGATGAATTCAGCATTAAATCTTGAAGGTAAGTTCATATCTACTTGTACTGTACCACATTGCCATTTTCTTCCAATAGCATCTAGAATTTTAATATCGATTTTTGGACCATAAAATGCTCCTCCACCTTCATCTATTCCATATGAGATATTATTTTCATCTAATGCATCCATGATACCTTTAGTAGTTTTTTCCCAGAAAATGTCATCCCCGATTGCTTTTTCAGGTTTTGTAGAAACTTCAATTTCATATTTGAAATCAAATAATTTTAGTAAAGCATCAACAAATTCAAGTACTTCAAAAATTACTTCTTTGATTTGGTCTTGAGTACAGAAAATATGTGCATCATCTTGAGTGAATTCTCTTACTCTAAATAGTCCATGCATAGCTCCACTCATTTCATGTCTATGAACAACACCATATTCAAAAAGTTTTTTTGGTAAGTCTTTATATGAAACTAATGAATTTTTGAATATTTGAATGTGTCCAACACAGTTCATCGGCTTGATACCATATTCTTGTTCATCAATTGTAGTAAAATACATATTTTCTTTATAATTTGCGTAGTGACCAGATATCTTCCACATCTCAGATTTTAAAATCTCTGGACCTCTTACTGGTTCGTATCCTCTGATTCTATGTGCTCTGTATAAAATATGTTCTAATTTTGATCTAAGTCTAGCTCCATTTGGTAACCAAAGTGGTAACCCAGCACCTACATCATCATTGAATGTAAATAATTCTAATTCAGTACCAAGTTTTCTGTGGTCTCTTTTTTTAGCTTCTTCTAACATTCTAACATAATCATTTAGCTCTTTTTTATCAAAAAATGCAATACCATAAATTCTAGTGATCATTTCATTTTTTTCATCACCACCAAGATAAGCACCAGCTACTCTTGTTAGTTTATAGCTTCTAATCATTCTAGTATTTGGTAAGTGAGGACCTCTACATAAATCTTCAAAATCACCTTGTTTATACATAGTTAAAGTATCATCTGTGATTTTTGATAAAACAGCTTGTTTTAATTCATCATTTGAAAATTTTGTTAGAATATCTTCTCTTGTAGTTTCATATCTTTCAATAGGAAGTTTCCTATCAGCTATTTCTTTCATCTTTTTTTCGATAGTAGGTAAGTCTTCATCAGAAATTTTTTGACTTACTTTAAAGTCATAATAAAATCCCTCTTTTACAACTGGTCCTACAAAAAATTTAGCATCAGGATAAAGTTCTTTGATAGCTTGAGCCATCATATGAGCACATGAGTGTCTTAATATTTCTAAAGACTCTTTTGAGTTATCAGCTTTAATCTCCTCACCTTGGATATTTAAAGCCTCCGCAGTTTGAAGGTCGAATATTTGACCATCTTTTAATACACCAATCGGTTCCAATAATTTCCTTTTTTTCTTAATTATTTATTAAATATGCTTTATTTTAGCGCAAAGAGCCTTAAACTAATTTAGATATGACTTAATTTATTTAATTTTGGTTACAATTAGTTATGATTTTAAACTTATCAAAAATAAAAACAGAAAGCTTATTATTGTTTTGTAAAGATTTGATTCTTTCATACAAAGATAAAGAAGATATACAAAATTATGGAATAGATAAAGAAGTTATAGAAAATTTTAACAAAATTGGAAATGATATGTTAAAACAGATAATGAACATCACTCTTCCAAATGATTATTATCTAAAAAATCGAAAACATTATCGAATTAAAGCTATTTTAGATGGTTATAATTTTATAAATGAAGAAATATCAAAGTCCTTGAAAGAAGGAGATAGTTTTAATCCTTCAATGCTTTATTTCTCTCTTTTAGCTGTCTGGTTTAAAGAGTTAAATAAAGAGTCTCGCTCTAAAGAATATATATATTTTATTTTATATCCATATGCTAATGTTTACGATAAATTACTTGTAGAAATAAAAAATAAAGAATTTAAAGTATTGAATATAAAAATGCTAGAACTAGCTGAAGAGATTATTTATAAGTTTGACAGGTACTCTTTTAGATAAGATAATATAAAAAGAGGTTGGACCTCTTTTTATTATTTTTAGAATTTATATCTCATATATGCTCTAACGTCCTGAGCTGATTCAACGGCATTCATAGTATTTGCTTGTGTTCCACCAATTGCATAAGGAGTACCTTCTGCACCAAAGAATGAATTTGAACCAGTGTAATCATAATCCATATATACATAACTTAATCCAAAACTTAAAGCTTTAGTAAGTTGTTGATTTCTATATAATTCCCAAGCTTGACCTCTAGTAGCTATTTTACTTCCTGCATATGTATCTTCACCATAAGTCATAGATCTCCAGTATTTACTACCTTTATTCCATTCAATTCCAACTCTAGCACTATCAGGACTAATTGGACAAGGTGCATTTATCCCTAACCAGATAGATGTTCCTGTTTCAGAATCTAAAGAACCTAACATTCCAGAATTCATAGGATCCGAAGATGAGTTAGGACTTGTTTTTGATACAGCAAAAGATGCAAAAATTGTTGTATCATCTAAATAGTCTGATATACCATTCCCAATTCCTTGTGATTTTAAAAGAATAGTAGCAAAGTCCATATCACCTAGATCATTGAATGATAAATTAGAATAAGCATCCATCATTGCCGAAGGAGTAGATGCTGTTGTCATTGCAGATTGATAAGCTCCTAATTGATTATATGTAAACCCAATTAAATTCCAAGCATGCGCATAATTTATATGCACAGAATATTGTCCATCATCATAAGGTGCAGCAATAAATCCTAACATATCTACATTTGCATTTTTAGTATCATCATTTGCATAGTCAGTTCCATCAAATTGGAATCTAGGTTTTGCATTTGTTAAACCTCTTCCTCCACAGATTTTAAACCAAGAACCAGTAAGTCCAGTTATTTTTTCAGTGTCAAGTTTTAGTGAGAATCCATCAAATTCTACATCAACTACGTGAGAAAGTGGAGAGTTTGGTTCTTGATTGTTTCTAAGATTTATTGGTTGGCCATCAGTTGAAGGACGTCTACCTACTGAAATAGTCCAAGGAATATCAGTATTAAATAATGTATCATTTTTATATAACCAATATGCTTCTTTTAATTTAATAGTATTGTCAGTTGCATTTTCATTTGTTAACCAGTCAAAATCTGCATATCCAGGTTGTGTATTTGATTGAGAGTGATTTGCTGTATCACCAAAAGCTTTGTTATAAGATAACTTTGCTTTAAAAATAGTATTATCATCAGCTTGATAAGCTGCACCTAACCATAACCTATTTGTTAAAAGTGCGTTATTTTTAGATTTTGAGCCATCAGCATGTTTATACTGAATATTATCAACTTGTGTTCTAAAATCTACATCCCATTTTATGTTGTCTCCAGAACTTTGGATTTTAGCAGCTGTTGCTGTATTAGAAACTCTATCAAGTTTTTTCTCAATTTTAGTGATTCTTTTTTCATCAACTGAAGGTTGTTGCGTATTTAATTTTTTTTCTAATGCCTCAATTTGAGCTTTTAAAGCTTGAATTTGTTCAAACATTTGAGTGTTAGCGTCTTTTGCAAAAGATGCAGTAGAAAGTGCAGCTACTACAGATAGGGCAATAATACCTTTTTTCATGATTTTTCCTTTATATTAATCTCTTAATACAATTATAGGATTATCAGGATTAAGTAATTATAAAATCAAATAATAATTAATATATTTGAAAGGCTTATAATTTAACTAAAGAGCACAGTTTATGCTCTTTAGTTATTTTTTATTAGCAAGAAGGAACATTTCCTGAGTCATTTGCATAATCAAATGAGAAATCATAAATGTGTTGAATCCATGAATCTTTAACATCTTCCTCTTTTACATTTGGGCAAATTTTGATTAATTCATCTTTGAATTTTCCAGCATTCATTATTTCTTCCCATTCAGCTTGAGAGTGTTTTGCTGCAAATTTTGCACCATTGAATCCGCAAGGTCCTTTAAACTTTTTAACAAATAATTTTTGACCTTTTCCTGCATCTGCAGATAATGTAGAACTTGCTACTCCTAAAGCTAGAGTACTAGCTAATAATATGTTTAAGATTTTCATAATCATTCTCCTATGTATATTCTGATATAATCATATCTATTATATGATAAAATATATATAAATATAGATTAAAAAAGTGAAAAAAAAGTGAAGTATTTTTTATTAAAACAAGTTGTGGACTACTTATGCAAAAATGCCCAAAATATCAAAACTATAAAGAGAATTGACAATAATACAATTATAATTGAGTTTAATAATAGAAATATATTATATTTTGATATTTCTAAAGGTAATAGTACAATTTTTAAATGTGATAAAGTATTAACATCAAAAAAAGATTTTAATGCACCTTTTGACGTAGCTTTACAAAAAAGATTTAATAATTCAAAAATTGAAAATATTGAATTGTATAATGATGATAAAATCATAAATATAAAAGTTAATTCTTCTTCTTCATATAAAAAACTAACTACAATATTACAATTAGAGTTTACGGGGAAACATACAAATATAATTATACTTGATGAAAATAGAATTATATTAGAAGCCTTAAGACATATTGATGAATTTTCTTCAAGTAGAGTTGTAAAAGTAGGTATAAAATTAGAAGAAATTCCAAAGCAATCTTTTATTCCAAAAATAGATGAAGTTGAGGACATAGAAAGTTATTTATTTGAAATTTATAAACAAAAAGAGTTGCAGAATTTATCAAATTTAAAGAAACAAAAAATATCTCAAATTGATAAAAAAGCTAAAAAGCTAAAAAAAACAATTGATTCACTTCCTAAGAAAGAAGAGTTAGAACAAGAATCAAATATGCTTTATGAAAAAGCAAATTTGATTTTGTCAAATTTACATAATCTAAAACCATATCAAAAATCATTTATAACATATGATTACAGTGGAAATGAAATAGAAGTTGATTTAGAAACAAAAGCATCAGCTTCAAAATACTCAAATGATTTATTTAAAAAAGCAAAAAGAGCAAAACAAAAAGCACAAAATATTTCATTAGAAAAAGATAATTTAGATGAAAAATTAGAGTTTATGTTAAGAATGATTAAAAATCTTGAAATTGCAAATTCAATAGAAGAGTGTGAATTTTTATATCCAAAAAAAGAGAGAAATCAAACTAAAACAAAAAAAGCACAACAATATGAAAGTTTCTTTTTTGAAGGTTATAAAATTATGCTAGGTACAAGTGAGAGAGAAAATATTTATCTGCTTCAAAATAGTAAAGCAAGTGATTTTTGGTTTCATCTAAAAGATAGGCCATCTTCACATGTGATTGTTCAAAATAGCAAAAAAACAATCCCAGATAGTGTGATTGAGCAAGCAGCAATAATTTGTGCCAAATTTTCCGTAGATTTCACAGGAAATATTGAAGTTGATTTCACACAAAGAAGAAATGTAAAAATTCAATCAGGCGCAAATGTTTTATATAATCCATACACAACAATTGGTGTTAAAATTTAAAATTTTTTTCAATAAAAATAAAAATGAGTCATTTGTGAGTCATTTCTTTGATAGAATAAAATTAATTTTATACAAGGAAAAAAAATGACTAAATTGATTAAGTATTTGATATTAATTTCAATATTAATATTTGCTACTGGCTGTACTCATAAGATTAGTATAACACCAAACTCAAATAACTTTGCAAAAAATACTAACAATATTAAAAACTATAATGTTGCTTATTTTTTAGATAAGTCTAAGCAGAATTTGTCTGTAGTTACACCTGGAGGAGGTGGTGATAAAGTTGAATATAAACCTTATGAAGATACAGAATATTCATTTAGACGCGTACTATCAAGTATCTTTAACAAAGTTTATAAATTAAACTCTTTAGATGATATTAATTTTATAAATAAAAATAATATTCAATATGTATTTACTTATAGTTTAAAAACTAATTCTTCATCTGAAAGTTCAATTACTTGGCCTCCAACTAATTTTGATATTTTAATGGAATGCTATGCAAGAGATGAAGAAGGAAAATTAATTTGGAATGAAACTATTCATGAAAGTGCTTATGCAGAATTTTCAGAATTTAAGAATGATTTAGGATTATCTGGAAAAAGAGCATCAGAAAAAGTTTTTAGTAAATTATATATTAACTTAAAAAATTCAAATAAATTCAAATAGGAAATAAATATGAAAAATTTAAAAAATATACTTATTCTAGTAATTATTAGTTTTAGTTTAGTTGCTTGTTCAATTAAGGGGAATAATTACAATCCTGATATAGAAACAATTGATTATTTAAATAATTATGAGTTAAAATCAGTTTCTACTAAAAAAATTGAAAATACCAAACTAGATACTACAAGTATAACTTTGAGAGGCGCAAAAATGATTTCGCCTTATGGAAATAGCTTTTCTGACTATATTAACCAGTCATTACAAATTCAATTATCTCAAAATGATTTGTATTCTAAAGATTCAAATTATATTGTAAGTACTGAAATAATTAAAAATGATATTAATATTTGGGGTTTTTCAGAAGCATATTGTGATTTAAAAGTAAAATTTGAAATAAATGAGGGTAATAGAATTTTATATAGTGATAGTATTGAATTAAAACATGATTTTCCATCTCATTTTGTTGGTCAAATAGCTATTGAAAATGGTATTAATAATTATCCA
>Ga0193961_1000854_pt1 | contig 11337 bp, 10 predicted proteins | sample FB_4_MG_FD_140371 | JGI IMG/M metagenome (GOLD analysis project Ga0193961, IMG submission 140371) | Microbial mat bacterial communities from the Broadkill River, Lewes, Delaware, United States - FB_4_MG | ecosystem: Environmental > Aquatic > Freshwater > River > Microbial mats | place: USA...
ATCAGCAACGAGACCGTGAGATAGAACAGCATCAGCAAGAGCACGCATTCAATCGCCCGACCTGTCTGGTTCAGGGTAACCCCGCCCAGCGTCGCGGTGATATCCGCATATCCCACAGCAATCGCCAGAGATGAGTTCTTGGTAATGTTTAGGAAGTTGGAGATCAGCGGCGGGATAATCACCCGCAGGGCCTGCGGCAGAACCACCAGGTTCATGATCCGACCAGGGCGCATCCCCAAGGCCGCAGCGGCTTCGGTCTGCCCCTTCGAGATCGCCTGGATGCCGGCGCGAACGTTTTCGGCGATAAAGGCACCAGTATAGATCGACAGAGCAAACCACAGTGCAATCAGCGGGCCACCAACTTTGATACCGCCCTTAAAGTTAAAGCCCTTCAGCTCCGGCACTTCCCAGGTCAGCCCCATGACAAGCATCAGCAGGGCGAACGGAACAATCCAAACCGCCAGGTTGATAAACAGGGTATTGGGGCGAATGCCGGTTGCTTCCTGCTTCTGGGTTGCATTGGCGTTCACCATGCGCATCACGAAGAAAGAGCCGATCAAAACCACAAGGACCAAGAGCCAGTTCAAAGCAGCGGAGGCAAACAGACCGCTCTCAAACATCGGCATCGGCGTGTAGACACCCCTGTTGGTGAAAGCAAAGAGATCGAGCACCATACTCGCCGAGGGGTCATCGCCGCGGAATTCGCGGGGGCCCGGCATCACAGCCGTCATGATGGTGAAAATGATAATGATCCAGATCAGCACCGGAATGTTGCGAAAGATCTCAACATAGACGGCCATCAATTTGGACACCAACCAGTTGTTCGACAGGCGCAAAACACCGGCGACGACGCCAAAGACGGTCGCTGTGATACAGGCCAGGAAAGCCACCAACAGGGTGTTGAGAATACCGACAACAGCGGCGCTGGCGTGACTGGACTGACTATCATAGTCGATCAGGTGCTGATTGATGTCATACCCAGCCCGGTCGCCTAGAAAATTGTAAGAAATGTTCAGGCCAGCGGCGCGCAGGTTCTGAATGAGGTTATTGCCCAGGTACCAGATGGCCAAGGCCAGAACCAAGGCGGCTATCGCCTGGAAGGTCAATGATCGATAGCGGGTATCGTTGACCAGCATGGAGAGTCGAAACTGCTCCTGCGGAGGGTCAGTGAGAGTTGACATGAAGAGAGATCCCCGTAGCTCATAGATCTATCCCTCGGCGGGGTTGGTTCCCTGCTCGCGTCAGATCATAAGCGTTTTTTGGTTGGATAGTATCAGAAGGAAAAAGGGCGCAGGAGACCCTGCGCCCTTTCCTTAATGGATCTTAGCGGAAAGGAGGCGAGTACAGCAGGCCGCCTTTGGTCCACTGTGCGTTCAGGCCCCGTGCCAGACCGATTGGCGTTGCTTCGCCGATGTTGTCAGCAAACACTTCGCCGTAGTTACCACCAGCGGCAATCGCGTTTTTGCCCCAGTCAGCCGACAGGCCAAGCATCTCACCCAGGGTGCCTTCGGTACCCAGAAGACGATTGATCTCAGGGTTGTTGGTGCCAGCAGCCATCTCGCCGATGTTTGCAGAGGTCACACCCAGTTCTTCAGCCGAGATCAGCGCGTTCAAGGTCCAGCGAACAACATCGCCCCACTCGTGGTCGCCGTGGCGAACCAGCGGGCCCAGAGGCTCTTTGGAGATGATTTCTGGCAGCAGAGTATGTGCGTCTGGTGCTTCAAATGTGGCGCGGGTCGCGGCCAGACCAGAAGCATCGGTGGTGTAAACGTCACAGGCGCCAGCCAGATACTGCTGCTGTGCTTCGGCGTTGGTTTCGATCGGAACAGGCTCATAAGAGATGTTGTTGGAACGGAAGAAGTCCGCCAGGTTCAGCTCGGTGGTGGTGCCGGTCTGGATGCAGACTGTTGCACCATCGAGTTCTTTGGCCGAGGAAACACCCAGCTCCTTAGGCACCATGAAGCCCTGACCGTCGTAGTAGTTCACGCCGGTGAATTCAAACTTCAGGTCAACATCGCGCGAGAAGGTCCAAGTGGTGTTCCGGGCCAGCATGTCGATTTCGCCGGAGGCCAGCGCAGTAAAGCGGGTCTTGCCGGTTGTTGGCACGAATTCAACAGCGTTTGAATCGCCCAGTACGGCGGCTGCAACAGCGCGACATACGGCAACGTCAAAGCCTTCCCATTCGCCGCTTGCATTTGGAGCCGCAAAGCCGACCAGACCGGTGGTGACGCCGCAGTTCAGTTTGCCGCGGGCCTTCACGTCGTCCAGAGTGCCAGCAGCAGCTGCACCAGCCGACAGACCAGCAATGGTCAGCGCGCCCAAAATTACGGTATTTTTCATTTTTACCTCTTCCTGATGTTCCACCTATTGCGGTGGTTTTTTTTGCCCGACACAGGTGGTGCCGGAAATGGTGTGAACTGAGGTGAAACCCCAGTTCGTACAGGGAGTTTGGGCGCATTCATCAACAAACGTCAAGTGCGTGATCATGAATTTCGATGTCCGGATAGTGAACTCTTTCCTATTCGATGTAAAATTTCAGAAAGGGAAACGATCCCGCAATTTGCTGTCTTCTCAACAGATGTCGTAGAAACTCTTGGCGTGCAAAAAGGCTACCCGCTTCAACCCGGCTGCCTCCTGGGCCTCTTCGTCAACGCCCCACTGCTCCTCCTGCCAGGTCTCATCCAGGCGCGAAATCTGCCAAATATCATCCGCTGTGCGCCAATTTTGAGCAGTTGCAAAGCCCAAGACCAAAGATCCGGACATTGACACAAGGTCGTGAAAGGCCGCGAGTCGAAAATTGTCTAGCGCGTGCACCGCTAGCCGCAGCACCTTCAGGGCCGCTGGATCCTGCCCGGAATGCAGCAACCCATGACGGGTTTCCAAACGTGCCCCTAGCACTTCTTCGGCCCAGCCCAAAGCTGGGTCCCAGTGATCAGCCTGGCGCTTTACCAGCTCCTGCGGGCTCTCGGCCCGGTAGCACAGAAGGTCCGAATCGCCATAGTCCGCCAACATGTCTGCGACTTCCCCATGCTGATTCGCGACCTTATCGATGGCCGCATTGGCAGAGCGGGTATAGGGCATGGTTTGGGGATTGATGCCCTCAACCTGGGCATCCCATTCCTTTGCAATTGCCTCGGCCATGGCGCGACTGGGCAGAATGAGCGACGTCTTCGCCGGTGTCTTTAGCCCGCGACCATCCAGATGAACCGAAAACCCATCCTCAACCTCTACGGCCTTGGCCTCTTTCCAGAACCGCTTTTGCGCCCACTCACTCATGTCTCATGTCTTCCAGATCTGTTGCAATAACGGGGTCAATTGATCAAAACGGCTGATGATATGATCCGCCCCCAGGTCAGCTGCAGGATGGTAGCCCCAATCGACCGCGATGGTGCGAACGCCCGCTGCGCGCCCCATATCAATGTCAAAACTGGTATCCCCAATCATCACTGCATTGGCTGGCTCAACCCCAGTTTCAGCCATAGCCGTCAGCACCATCGAGGGATGCGGCTTGGAGGGATGATGATCCGCCACTTGGCGGGTGACAAAGCACCCAAGCCCATGGGCCGCGATAAGAGCGTCCAGGCCACGTTGTGATTTACCGGTCGCTACTCCCAGCAAATACTCTGGCACCGCATGCAGCTCTGCCAGTGCTTCAGCAGCCCCCGGGAACAGCGGCGAATGCCCCGCCCCCTGTGCCAGCCGCTTGTCCATATAGGCGCGCTTGTAGCCCTCAACCAATTGGTACCGCACCTCTGCAGACTGGCTTGGGGCCAGTTGGTCCATCGCCAAAGGCAGCGACAACCCGACAATTGAGAGAATATCCCCATGAGCCGGAACCTCGAGCCCCAGCCCTTCAAAGGTCGAGGCCATGGCAGATGCGATGGCATTCTGGCTGTCCGCCAGAGTGCCATCGACGTCAAACAGGATCAGCCGCAGGTCCGCGCTCACATCAGCCCCTCAAAGGGGTCATCTGCCGCCAGATCCTCAGTCCAGCCAAAGGTCTCCCAGCTGTCCTTCATGTGATCGGGCAACTCCGCGGTCATCACGATGTCTTTCTTGCTGGTTGGGTGTTCAAACACCAGACGGCGTGCATGCAGATGCAGCTTTTTACTGATCACACCGCCCAACTGTGCTCCCCAACCATCGCCCAGGTTTTCCTGGCCCGATCCGCCGTATTTCCCATCACCAATGATCGGATGACCAATCTCGGCCATATGCGCGCGCAGCTGGTGGGTGCGTCCGGTTACCGGCTCCATCGCCACCCAAGAGGCGCGCCCCGCAACTCGGTAGAGCGTGGCGTAATAGGTATGCGCCCGCTTGGCCCCTGGGGTTCTGTCAATCTCATTTGGATGCACAGCGATCATTTTTTCGCCTTCCCCGCCGGCGCCATGTCCACCAGCTTTGACCAGCCCCGCTTTGATCTCACCTAGGTAGGGCGTAGGAACACCAGCGACCAGCGCCCAGTATATCTTGCGGGTATTGCGATGGCGAAAGGCCGCCGTCAGCGATTTCGCTGCCAGCCGGTTGCGCGCCAGCACCAGAACCCCGGAGGTGTCCTTATCGAGACGATGCACCAGACGGGGTTTTTCTTCGGCATCAAAACGCAGTGCATCAGCCAGCCCATCAACATGTTTGGTGGTACCACTGCCGCCCTGCACCGCCAGACCCGCTGGCTTGTTCAGCACAATCACATCGTCATCTTTATAGATGACACAGCCGCGAATCATCTTGGCATCGGTCTCGGAAATACGCGCCACACGAGGGGCCGCCGGTTTCAAATCCGACTCCGCCAGGGGTGGTACCCGCACGACCTGGCCAGCCGCGACGCGCGTATTGGCTTTGACCCGCCCGCCATCCAGGCGCAGCTCGCCCTTGCGACACATCTTTTCAATCCGCCCCTGGTTCACATGGGGAAACAGCCGGCGCAGCCAACGGTCGATCCGCTGGTCGTCATCCGCCTCGGCTACGGTAATCATCTGTACGCCGCTCATGCGAACACTCCTCTTGCCATCCACAGGCCCAGAAACAATCCACCAACCGACAGGCCAACAGAAAACAAAACATAAAGCGCAGCCTGCCCAAAGGCACCGCGTTCGATCAGATTGGCCGTCTCCAGCGAGAAGGCCGAAAAGGTGGTGAAGCCACCCAAAAGCCCAGTCATCACCAACGGGCTAAGATGGGTCAGCCCCTTTTGTGCCGCCGCCACCACAAAGGCCCCCATCAAACAGGAGCCAATCACATTCACAGTCAAAATGGCGAGCGGAAAGTCCTGATGGCCAAACAAGCGCAAAACGCCCAGCCCCGTCAGATAGCGCAGCACCGCCCCGCAAGCGCCGCCAAGGGCGACCAGAGATACCGTTGAAATCATCAAGGGTCTGTGGCGCGACAGGACCAAGATGTCAAGTTTTAGCCGCTATGCAGCAAGCTCCAGGCCCAATGGGCCGAGAGACACCCCTCGTGAATCTCTAGCGGGTGGTAAAATGAATAAGCAAAACGCCATCCTTGCCCCAGATATCACAGACGGAGATTCGGGCACGCGCGACCTGAACCTCCCGTCACCACTGCAGAAAAACCCCTGGGCATAATCTTTCCCAAAAATATTCCCGCCGGAGGCCAGGGTTTTGCGATCCGCAAAGCCCTTCTATGCGTTTCTCTGCAACCGGAGCTTGGCAAAATATTCAGAACGCCGTTTCAATTCCCGCTCAAAGCCACGTTCCACCGGCTGATAGAGAACCGGGCGGCGCACCCCATCTGGGAAATAATTCTGACCTGAAAACCCATCCTCGGCATCATGATCATAGGCATAGCCATCTCCATAGCCCTGCTCTGCCATCAATTTGGTTGGGGCATTCATGATATGTTTTGGTGGCGGTGCGGACCCGGTCTCCTTGGCCAGACGGCGGGCCGCCTTGATGCCAACATAGACCGCGTTGGATTTTGGCGCCAGCGCCAGATAGACGGCGGCATTGGCCAGGGCCAACTCGCCTTCGGGGCTGCCAAGCCGCTCATAGGTGTTCCAGGCATTCAAGCAGACCGTATTGGCCTGTGGATCTGCCAGACCGATATCCTCGGTCGACATCATGGTCAGACGCCGCGCCAAAAACCGCGGATCCTCGCCGCCTTCCAGCATTCGTCCCAGCCAATACAGCGCCGCATCCGGATCAGACCCACGGATAGATTTATGCAGGGCGGAAATCAGGTTGTAATGTTCATCACCAGATTTGTCATATTTGGCGGCCCGTCGCATAAGCCGGGTTGCCAGGGCCTCGCGCCCCAGCGGGATGTCCACCCGCCAAGCCGCAACCTGTTCAATCAGGTTGAGCAGCGTGCGCCCGTCACCATCGGCCATTTCATGCAGCGCATCCCGCGCCTCACCACTCAGCGGTAGCGCTTTGCCCAACTCCCGCTCAGCCCGCTGGGTCAAAAGCTCCAGATCGACCAGAGACAGCCGTTCCAATACCAGAACCTGGGACCGCGACAGCACAGCCGCGTTCAGCTCAAACGAGGGATTCTCGGTGGTGGCCCCAACAAGCAAAATGGTGCCATCTTCCATGTAGGGCAGAAAGCCATCCTGTTGCGCTTTGTTGAAGCGGTGGATCTCATCCACGAACAACAGGGTGCCCTGCCCGTTCTGGCGTCGGATCTTGGCGGCTTCAAACACCTTTCGCAGATCTGGCACCCCGGTAAAGATAGCCGAGATCTGAACAAAATGCAGATCTGTTTCCTGCGCCAGCAACCGCGCAATAGTGGTTTTCCCCACCCCTGGCGGCCCCCAGAAAATCAACGAGGACAGTGACCCCGAGGAGAGCATCACGCCCAGCGGAGCCTCCTCCCCAAGGACCTGAGCCTGGCCAATCACCTCTGACAGAGATTTGGGGCGCAGACGATCCGCCAATGGCCTGTTAACATCTTTGGGCGGTTGGGTTTCGGGCGTTGCATCGCTATCGAACAGATCTGCCATAGCTCAACGCCGCATGTGCAGGCTGACCCGTTGGCCGCGCCGGTTCAAATCAAAGCGCAAACGGCGCCCGGCCTGTTCCAGCAGGTTCGGTACATCTTCAGAGGCAATGACCTCAGCGCCGTTGATCGCAAGCAGGATGTCGCCAGCGCGGATCCCTGCGCGGGCCGCATAGGGGCCAGGATCTAGAACCGCCACACCAGTTGCCGAGAGCGGAAGTTGCAGGCGAACAATGGCGACAGGATTGATCAAGCCAACAGTCAGCCCCGGTAACACGCTGTTTTCGTTCATCACAACAGAGCGCGCAGGCGGATCATTAGGCGCTGTGAACATCTCGACCACCAGGGTCTCACGGGTCTCGCCTCGTAGGCGTGTCACCATAGAGGTGCCGTCAAGCCCAGCCACAGACATGCGGAACACCATTTCTGACGGGGAATTCACCACCTCACCGTCAACTTCGGTGATCACATCGCCCACCTCAAACCCCGCCTTGGCAAAGGGGCTTTTGGGGTGCAATTCGGAAATCACCATGCCCTCGGGCAGCTCCATCCCCAAAGACCCGGCCAGATCCGCGTCCACTGGCTGGCCCGCCATTCCGGCCCAGGGGCGCTGGAACTCCTCCGCGCCATTGCGGGCCTGTTTGACAAATTCCCGCACCAGGTTGGCGGGAATGGCAAAACCAATGCCGTTGGAACCACCAGAGCGGCTGAGGATCCGTGTGTTGATGCCAATCAGATCGCCATTCACATCAATCAGTGCACCGCCGGAATTGCCCGGATTGATCGGCGCATCAGTCTGGATGTAATAGCCAAAGCCCTCACCCGAGGCGGTGCCACTGCGGGCCAGCCCCGAAACGATACCGCTGCTGACCGTCTGACCGACACCAAAGGGGTTCCCGATGGCCAAGGCCAATTCGCCCACCTCAACCTGGTCACTGTTCCGCAGGTACAGATAGGGCAGGCCTTTAGCCTCTTCGAGCTGAAGAATGGCCAGATCACTGGCCTGATCTGCCAACACGACACGGGCCTCGTATTCGCGTTTGTCCGTGGTCACGACCCGGATTTCCGTCGCCATGGCCACCACATGGTAGTTAGAGACAACAACCCCATCCTCAGAGAGAATGACCCCTGAGCCAAGAGAGCTTTCAACCCTTGGGCGTGGGTTGGAGAACCCGCGAAAAAAGTCCTCAAAGAAGGGATCGTTCATAAAGGGAGAGCGCTGCTGCTGCTGGCGCACGATCTTGGCGTAGATATTGACCACCGCCGGCGCCGCCTGTTTGACCAGCGGCGCAAACCCCAATGAGATTTCTGCCTGCGACTGGGGCACACGTGTTTCGGCCTGCGCCGTCCCCATGGTCACAAGCGCCAGAACCAGAGACAGGGCGAGGCGGGCGGAAAAGACAGAACGGATCATGGGATCTCCCGGAAATATGGTTCCCTAGGATATGCTGCCGCCGCCGCCCGAATGCAAGCTTTGCCGACTGCCCGCAGCGCAGCTCCGCCCGCCCCACCTGGCACCCAGGTGAGGCGGTGGTCGATTTCACCCTCAACCTGCCATCTGCGCAGGCAAGGCGCGGCGCTGCTTGACGGCCTCGGCCAATTTGCGCAGTTCTGTAACGGTGTCGCCCCAGCCGATGCAGCCATCGGTGATCGACTGGCCGTAGGTCAGTTCGCCTTTGCCCAGATCCTGACGTCCCGCCACAAGGTGGCTCTCTATCATTACCCCGGTGATGCGCTGTTCGCCGGCACGCAGCTGATCGCCCACATCCTGCAAAACCAACGGCTGTTTGGCCGGATCTTTGTCGCTGTTGGCGTGGCTGGCGTCGATCATTACATGGCCACGAATGCCGTCTTGTTCGGCCTTGTTGCAGGCTGCATCTACTGAACCCGCATCGTAGTTGGTACCACCACCGCCACGCAGGATCAGGTGGCAATCGGGGTTGCCGCTGGTTGCCGCAATTGCCGCGCGGCCATTTTTGGCCAGAGCCATGAAATGATGCGGATGGGCTGACGAGCGCACCGCATCAATGGCGATCTGCACGTTCCCGCGCGTGCCGTTCTTGAAACCGACGGGACAGCTGAGGCCCGAGGCCATCTCGCGGTGGATCTGGCTCTCAGTCGTGCGCGCACCTATGGCGGCCCAGGCCATCAGGTCCGACAGGTATTGCGGCACGGCGGTATCCAGGAACTCGGTGCCGACTGGCAGGCCCATCTGGTTGATATCGAGGAGGAGCTTGCGCGCCATCTCCAGCCCCTCGTTGATGCGGAAGGAGCCATCAAGGCGCGGGTCATTCACCAACCCCTTCCAGCCACTGATGGTGCGGGGTTTCTCGAAATAGACCCGCATCACCACCTCGAGTTCACCCGCCAGCTCATCCCGCAACGGCTTCAGACGTTCAGCGTATTCAAGCGCGGCCTTGGTGTCATGGATCGAGCAGGGGCCGACCACGACGATCAGCCGATCATCGGCGCCGCGCAACACCTTTTGAATATCAGCGCGGCTATCCAGCACGGTTTTGCCGGCCAGATCATTGCTGGGCAGTTTTGCCGCCAGTTCGTCTGGCGAGATCAATTCCTGCATATCGGTGATGCGGAGGTTTTCGATTTTGGTCGTCATGGTTCTCAGGTTCCTTGCGGGAGGCCCCGGAGCGTGGCGGCGGATACAAAAAGACCGCCATCTGCTGAGGGCGGTTGGTGTGGTATCTGCTTTTGCGTGCCTATGTCATCTGCACGCCAAGACCCCTCCGTCCGCCTGTCGGCCCGGATAAAAATAAAACCAGATTGCAGCATAGGTTTGGGTCATGTTGGCGACGCTAGCGGAGATTCGGCGGGGTGTCATTAGGAAAGTTGGTGATAGTTTTCCAAGACAGTCCGAACCGCGCGATGGGAAACCTTCGACCAAGTACAACGTCTGCTTTGAGCCCTTGATGACGTATTGTGCAATTGCAGAAAGTGCGCGAAGATGAAGCCAATCGTTTGTGAGGGAATAACGCATGGCATGGTCTGAAATCGTCACATTTGCATTCGTAGCAAGTTTGCTGGTCATGTCACCCGGACCGAACGGTGTCCTGATCGCAAAAACTGTTCCTACCTCCGGCCGAGCAGCGGGTTTTGCCAATGTCGCGGGATTTGTCACCGGCTTTTATCTTCACGGAGCAATGGCAATCCTTGGCCTGTCACTCATACTGGTGCAATCGGCGACGGCATTCACGATCATCAAGTATCTTGGTGCTGCCTACCTTTGCTGGATTGGTATCAAAGCCTTGGTAGCGGCTTGGCAGGGCGTTGAAACAACGGAAAAAATCGAACCGTCCGAGCGACGGCGCACACTTCTCAAAGCATATATCGAAGGGCTTCTGACGAACGCCCTGAACCCGAAAGTGTCGATGTTCTATCTCGCGGCCTTTCCTCAATTTATTACACTTGGTCAAACCACACCCGCGGCGTCATTCATGCTGGTTTTTATCCACTCGATGATAAACGCAGTCTGGTTTGGCGCGATGGTTCTCCTGATGTCTCGTCTAACATCCATCGCTCGCAACGGACATTTTCAGCGATGGCTTAAGGGGATCACAGGGGTGGTTTTCATTGGCTTCGGCGTAAAGCTAGCAACCTACAAACCCAATTTGTAATCCGTCCCGTCGAAGGTCCGCTTCGTCCGCATCCCTTCCGTCCGATGGTGCTTGTCAGCTGCACCTGCGGCGAAGGTCTGCTCCTTCCACTGCTCGTGCAGCGTTGGACCGCCGCCAGACCCGCAGACTCTCGTTATGAATGAGGGAGCCTCGGGGGGCAGGTCACCTTGTATGGTATTCTCCCCGCGTCAACGTCGAGTTGTCGTGGGGGGAGGGCATGGCGGATCGGAGGATCAGTCAGGGAAACACCAAACTTACCTGCCATTCGCGCCCTTCGCCCAGCCTGGAACAAAGGCCGTATTGTTGGGCAGAAGCGACCGCTAAAACCAAAACATGTCTGGGCGATCAGAGTCCGGCTGGAACTGGCCGAAAATCATCGCGATCTGGCGCTCTTCAATCTGGCCATCGAAAGCAAGCTGCGCGGTCGCGATCTGGTCAGAATGAAGGTCGTGGATGTTATGGCATCCGGCGAAGTCAGGGAACGTGCGTCGGTTCAGCAAAGCAAGACGCAGAAACCTGTCCGCTTCGAAATCTCAGAAGGTACGCGGGCATCTCTGGGCAGATGGATGCAAGATCCGCTAATGGTTGGCTCTGAATATCTTTGGCCAGGCCGATTTCACGAGCGCCTTCACATCTCGCCCCGCCAATACGCTCGGATTGTCCGCGCTTGGGTCACATCGATATGGTTGGAAGCAAGCGCCTACGGCACCCACTCGATGCGTCGCACCAAGGTGACACAGATCTACAA
>Ga0193961_1000857_pt1 | contig 11330 bp, 13 predicted proteins | sample FB_4_MG_FD_140371 | JGI IMG/M metagenome (GOLD analysis project Ga0193961, IMG submission 140371) | Microbial mat bacterial communities from the Broadkill River, Lewes, Delaware, United States - FB_4_MG | ecosystem: Environmental > Aquatic > Freshwater > River > Microbial mats | place: USA...
AGCCTATAATAAAGACGGAAAAATTATTAGAACTGTAGAAAAATTTAAAAATATTAAACTTCCAGTAGAGGTAGTTCAATCAGTAACCAAAAGATTTCCTGGATGGACTATTAATGAAGATGTTTATTTGGTTAAATATCATCATGAAGAAGGTGTCACTAAAAAGTATAAATTACGATTAAAAAACGGTGATAAAATAATTAAAGTAAAAACCGATGAAGAGGGAGTTTTTCTTTAATTTATAAAGTAAAATCATAAAAAAAGCCACTTATAAAGGTGGCTTTTTTTATGAGTACTATTAAATGTTTTCTAAATTAGATAACTACTAAACAAAAGTTTGTATTTTTAATTAAATTAACACAGCAATTAATGGCAAGGTTTTTAAAAACAAAAAAAGAAGAAGTAGGCTTATCTCCAGAAGCATTTAAACTTAGAGGTGAAAAAAAAAGCGATGCAGTTTTACTTAGAATAATTGATTTTGACCCTCAAAAATTAGAAGAATATATTGTTGAAGAAATTAACAATATTGAAAATTGCAACAAAACTAATTCTGTAACGTGGTTTAACATTGATGGCATACATGATGAAAAAATAATGACTGAAATTTCATCAACTTTTGAGTTAGAACCTATGATTCTTTCAGATGTTATGAATCCTCATGCTAGACCCAAAATACATGAATACGACAATTGTATTTACCTTTCTTTAAAAATGTTACAATATGATGAAGTGATGAATTATATTTCTTCAGAAAACTTGGTAATTATTATAAAAGAAAATGTTTTAATCTCTTTTCAAGAACGAAAAGGCGATGTTTTTGAACCAGTAAGGGAACGTATTAGAAAAAATAAAAAAACCATTAGAACATCACGTGTAGATTATTTAGCATTTTCATTAATTGATGTTGTGTTAGATAATTACAAATATATTATTAGTGAAATAGGGGCAAAAATTGAGTCGTTAGAAGTTGATTTACTCCAAAACCCTGAAGTATCAGTATTAGAACAAATTAATAGTTACAAAAAAGAAATTATTTATTTAAGCAAGTCTATAAAACCTTCCAAAGAAGTTATTTCAGAATTATTAAAAATGGAATCGGAGTATTTAAGCGACTCTATTTATATTCATTTACAAGAACTTCAAAATAACATTCATCAATCTATAGAGTCAATAGAAAGTTATAGAGAAATACTTTCAGACCAATTACACATTTACCATACTACAATTAGCAGTAAGTTAAACGACACTATGAAATTTTTAACTGTTTTTTCTGTTGTTTTTATTCCTTTAACTTTTATTGCAGGTATTTATGGTACAAATTTCGATTTTATACCTGAACTACATTACAAATACAGCTATTTTATTATGCTAGGAATTATGCTGCTGATAGCTATTTTAATGATTTTTTATTTTAAAAAGAAGAAATGGTTTTAGTAAAAATGAATAAAAAAAATTTGTATTATTGTTTTTTAAAAATTTTATATGAAAAAAAAATCTATTCTTATACTAATTGCTATTTACTTATTTAACAGCAGTTTAAAAGCACAAAATAATAACTCCATTCAAAATAAAGAAGTTTTCTCTTTTGGTATTATTGAAAAAATTAACTCTAAAGAACTTTCAGAAGAACGAGTTTTAAACATCTATCTTCCTCAAGGATATAATGCAGATTCACTTGCAACTTACCCTACTATTTATGTTTTAGATGGTTCTGCTCATGAAGATTTTCCTCATATTGCAGGGTTGGTTCAATTTATGAACATGTATAATTTAATGCCTAAATCTATTGTTGTTGGAATTGCAAATGTTGATAGATATCGAGATTTTACATATCCAAGCACCGACCCTAGAGATAAAAAAGATTTGCCAACTGGAGGAGGTTCTGAAAAGTTTATAAAATTTATTGAAAATGAATTACAACCTTACATTCAAAAAAATTATAAAACAACTACTAGAAAAACAATTATTGGTCAATCTATGGGTGGTTTATTAGCGACTGAAATTTTAACAACCAAAGCACATTTATTTACCGATTATATTATTGTAAGTCCTTCCCTTTGGTGGGATCATCAAAAGCTTGTAAATAAGGCTCATTTATTTTTTAATGAACATAAAGATTTGAATAAAAAAGTTTTTATTTCCTTAGGTAAAGAACATCCTGTAATGCATCAAGTAGCAGATAAATTGGTTCAAGCAATAAAAGAAGCTAACAATAGTAATATGACTCTTTTTTACGAACCTATTTTAGATGAAGATCACGCAACAATTTTACACAAAGCGGTTTACAATGCTTTTAAAGCATTAAATAAAAATTGATGCTAATGCTTTAGCAACACCGTCATTTTTATTGGTATCTGTAATTTTATTTGCAATAGCTAACACCTCATTATTGGCATTTTTTACTGCGATACCCAACCCAACTGCTTTTAACATTTCAATATCGTTATAATTATCTCCAAAAGCCACAATATCACTCATTGCAATTTCCGAATAATAGGTATTTATTAAAACTTCAATAGCTGTTTTTTTAGAAATTGATTTATGAGATATTTCAATATAAGTGGGTTTTGAACGGTACAACATAATCTCGTCAGCGCAATGTTGTTCCAAAGTTTTATATAACGCATCTATTTCTAGTTCATCTCCCATACACATAATTTTATGAGCTCCCTTTCCTTCTTTTTTCCACTGTGATAATACTTCAATATTCGACTTAATAGTTGGAGTTACTTTGGTATTATTGGCTTCTTTTGTTGCCCAAAAATCATTTGCTGGCACATACCATTCATCTTTATAATACAAACTTAAATGAATGCTTGTTTTAGCACATTTATTTATAATGAATTCAAGTGTTGAATTATTAATAAATGTAGAATGCAAAACCGTTTCATTTGCAATAATTAAAGCTCCATTATAAGCAATTAACGGAGTGTTTTTATTTCCTAACTCTTCTTGCAAATGTCTCATTGCATTTGGCATTCGTGAAGAAATTAGTACCAAAGGTATAGGTGAAATACGTTTAACTTGTTGAATTGTAGCTGTAGATAATTCTCTGTCTTTATTTAATAGTGTACCGTCAATATCGGTACAAATTAATTTATAATTCATTCTTCATTTTTTAGTCTTCTGCAAAAATAAACAATCTTAACTTCTTAAAATTTATAAAATTCATCGATTTCCTCTTCAGATTAACATTTTAAGCTTTTTCATTTAAAAATAGCTTATTAAAACAATTGGGTTACCTTTGCCTACTTATTTACGTTATATGACATTTACAGATTTAGGGATTATTGAACCAATTTTGAAAGCACTTAAAATTGAAGGCTATACACATCCAACTCCTATTCAAGAACAATCAATTCCTATTTTACTAGACAAAAAAGATTTACTTGGTTGCGCACAAACTGGTACTGGAAAAACAGCCGCTTTTAGCATTCCTATATTACAACACCTATATTTAACTAATCCTACTCAAAAAGGGTTTAGAAAAACTAAAGCATTAATTGTAACTCCAACTAGAGAGCTGGCCATACAAATTGCTGAAAGTATTACTACATATGGAAAATATACTGGCTTAAAAAATGTAGTAGTTTTTGGAGGAGTCAAACAACTTTCACAAACCAATGCTTTAAAAGGAGGAACTGATGTTTTAGTAGCCACACCTGGACGTTTGTTGGATTTAATTTCACAAGGGCACATTACTTTGAAAAATATCAACTATTTTGTTTTGGATGAAGCTGATCAAATGTTAGATATGGGCTTTATTCACGATATAAAAAAAATAATTGCTAAACTTCCTGTTAAAAGACAATCGCTTTTCTTTTCAGCTACCATGCCTCCTGCTATTGTAGAATTATCTAAAAATATTTTAGGAAATCCTACAAAAGTTACTGTAAAACCACAACAAGCTACTGCAGAAAAAGTAGAACAAGCCGTTTATTTTGTTAGTAAAAAAAGTAAACCGAAATTATTGGTACATTTATTAGAAAACAACCCAAATTCATCGGTATTAGTATTTTCAAGAACCAAACATGGAGCCGATAAAATTGTACGTTTTTTAGCCAAAGCCAATATTAAATCAGCAGCTATTCATGGCAATAAATCACAAGGGGCAAGACAAAGAGCTTTAGGAAACTTTAAAAAAGGAGAATTAAATGTATTAATTGCTACGGATATTGCTGCTCGGGGAATTGATGTTGAAGAATTATCATTGGTTATTAATTTTGACTTGCCTAATATTCCTGAAACTTATGTACATAGAATAGGTAGAACAGGTAGAGCAAAAGCTAGTGGAATTGCACTTTCTTTTTGTAATATTGAAGAAAAAGCCTATCTAAAGGATATCCAAAAATTAATTAATCAGCAAATTCCAATTATTGAAGAACACCCATTTCAAGATGATGAAATTGAAGAAACTCCTCTTACTAAAAAACCTACTAAAAATCAACGAAAAAAAATACAACGTAAAGCAGAGCATCGCTCAAAAGAAGGTGAAACTAAAAACAAACCCAAACGTCGTAAATTTTATCCTAAAAAAAGAAGTGATTAACGTGTTATTTTTTAAGTCTATTTCTAACATATATTAATTTAAAACGGCCACTAGAACGATCTCTTTCTTCAATTTCAAATTGATTTAAAGATTTAAATAAAGGTGTTAACTTTAGGAAACCAAAGTTACGTGCATCAAAGTTTGGCTGTTTTTTTAGTATTAAAGTACCAACATCACCCATAAATGCCCATCCATCATCATCAGCAACATCATCAACCGTATGCTTTAAAAACCTAATAACTTTCGGTGTAATTTTATCAATTGACGCTTTTTTCTCTTTTTGTTTTCCATTAGATGAATCTTCTTCTAATTCTAAAATTTCTAAATATATAAACTTATCACAAGCTACAATAAAAGGGTCTGGTGTTTTCTTTTCACCAATTCCATAAACCACCAAGCCAGCTTCTCTCAATCTGGTAGCTAATTTCGTAAAATCACTATCGGAAGATACCAAGCAAAAGCCATTTACTTTTTCTGAATATAAAATATCCATAGCATCAATAATCATGGCTGAATCCGTAGCATTTTTACCTGTTGTATAACCGTATTGCTGTATTGGAGTTATGGCATTTTCAAGCAAAATATTTTTCCATTTTGATAAATGAGGTTTGGTCCAATCACCATAAATACGTTTTATAGTTGGAGTTCCATATTTTGTAATTTCCTCCATCATTTCTTTAATATATTTTGAAGGAATGTTATCACCATCAATAAGTACTGCAAGTTTTGTGTCTTTTTCCATAATTGATAAAGGTACACAAAATATTAAAGCTCTTGTTTAAGTATATTATTGAAATTTAAAATATTAAATTACTTTTGTAGAGAATATGAGTATACATAATTTACAGCCTAACAATCCATTACACGGAGTAAAATTATCAGAAATTTTACAATATTTAGTGGCTATTTATGGCTGGGAAGAATTAGGGTCTCGCATTAAAATTAACTGCTTTAATAGCAAGCCGAGCATAAAGTCAAGTCTTAAATTTTTAAGACGTACACCTTGGGCAAGAAATAAGGTTGAAAATTTATACTTAAAATCGATTCAAAAAAATGATTGAATTACTTAGAACAACAACTGAAAATAAAGATTTCTTAAATTTAATACCCTTACTTGATGCCGAATTAAAAATTAGTGATGGAGACAACCATTCTTTTTATGACCAGTTTAATAAGCTAGACTCCATTAAAAATGTGGTAGTAGCTTATGAGAATAAAAAAGCCATTGGTTGTGGAGCATTTAAATTTCATAAAAATAAAACTGTTGAAATTAAGCGAATGTTTGTTTCTCCTTTTGGGAGAAGAAAAGGAATTGCATCTAAAGTTTTAAACGAATTAGAGTTATGGGCTAAAGATCTTGGTTATACTAAATGCATATTAGAAACTGGAAAACAACAGCCCGAAGCTATTGAACTCTACAAAAAAAGTGGCTATTCCATAACTCCTAATTTTGGATTTTATGAAAACGTTGAAAATAGCGTTTGTTTTGAAAAAAATTTAATAATCCCTTAATAATATCTTTCTATATTTACACTTCAAAATTTAAAAAATGAAAAATATTCTAATTGTAGCCATTTTATTTTTTATTCAATTAACTCACTCACAAGAAGATTCCACAAGAGGATATAAAGTTAAAGTTGGTGACCAATCTCCAAAATTAAATTTTTCTTTAATGGATGGAACACCAATCACCAATGAAAATTTAAAAGGTAAAGTTGTTGTTTTACAATTCACAGCTTCGTGGTGTAGTGTTTGTAGAAAAGAAATGCCTCACTTAGAAAAAGAAGTATGGCAACGATTTAAAAATGATGATTTTATTTTAATTGGAATTGATTTAAAAGAAACACCAGAGAAAGTAAAGCATTTTATTAAACAAATGAAAGTAACCTATCCTTTTACCATAGACTCTGATGGCGCATTGTTTGAAAGCTTTACATTACCCAATGCAGGTGTTACCAGAAATATTGTATTGAACAAACAAGGAGAAATTATTTTTTTATCACGACTTTACGAAGAGAAAGAATTTGCTGAAATGGTATCAATTATAGATGCAACTTTAAAGAAACCATAATCTATTTGATAATACTGTATCTTTGCAAAAATGTTGTTTTAAACAAAACCTATGCAATTTAAAGACCTACAGTTAAACAAACCTATTTTAAAAGCAATCGCAGCCAAAGGTTACGAAACTCCAACTCCTGTTCAGGTAAAAACCATTCCTTTGGTTTTAGAAAAAAAAGATATTATTGCATCTGCTCAAACTGGCACAGGTAAAACAGCCGCTTTTGCTCTACCTATTTTACAATTATTATTTGATAAACAAGATGCTGGTAAAAGAGCTAAAAAAATACGCGCATTAGTTGTAAGTCCAACTAGAGAATTGGCTTTACAAATTGAAGAAAGTTTTAAAAGTTATGGTAAATTTTCAAATTTAAGAACTGCCGTTATTTATGGTGGAACCTCTATTGAACCACAAAAAGATATCCTTAAAAAAGGTGTTGATATTTTAGTGGCTACTCCTGGAAGGCTTTTAGATTTACACAAACAAGATTACATTCATTTAAATTATATTGAAACGTTAGTTTTGGATGAAGCAGATTTAATGTTAGATATGGGTTTTATTGATGATGTTAAAAAAATTGAACGCCTATGCCCAAAAGCAAAACAAACTCTTTTATTTTCAGCAACCATGCCTCCAAAAATTGCTGAATTAGCAAACTCAATTTTAAAAAATCCTGAAACTGTTGATGCCACACCATCATCTTCTGCTGCAAAAACTATTGCTCAAAAGCTTTATTATGTTCCAAAGCAAAAAAAAATGGAATTATGCTTACACCTCCTTAGAAACACCTTAAAAGGAAATATTCTAATTTTTAGACGTACTAAATTTGGTATTGCAAAATTGGAAAAAACTCTGAAAAAAAATAATTATAACGTAGCAAGTATCCATGGAGATAAAACTCAAAAAGACAGAGAAGCATCTTTAAACAAATTTAAAGAAGGCAACGTAAATATTTTAATTGCTACAGATGTAGCCGCTAGGGGAATTGATATTAATAATTTAGACGCTGTAATTAATTTTGACATTCCAAATGTTTCAGAAACCTATGTGCATAGAATTGGAAGAACTGGTAGAGCAGGAAATACTGGAAATGCTTTTTCTTTTTGTTCCGCTGATGAGAAAAATTACATTACTAATATTCAAAAACTAATAAATACTCTAATTCCTGTTGAAGAAAATCATCCTTATCCATTAGATCCTAAAGCAAAAGCTCAAATTCATAAAACTCCTGGAAAGAGTAAACATAAAAAAGGACGTAAATCTGAAGCGTCTAAAAAGAAGAAAAAAAGATGGTATTAATCGCTACTACAAGATAGAAGTATGAAAAAATTTTAAATTAAAACACAAAAACACTTCGAATTTCCTATAGCAGCGATTCAAAACAAACATTCGTTAATACTATTTAATTTAATTCACTTATTTTTTGAATAGAATGAAATTTCCCTTTTAACAATAAGTTCATTGGAGTACTATTACTTAAATTGTCAGATACTGGACATCTATCTTCTATTTTTTCTAACCATTCCTCTAATACTTCAATTGGAGCATCACAATCTGGTTCAATTGAAAGTTCAATTTGTTTATACCCTGCTCGTTCAGTAAATGAAGTTCCAAACAACCGTTCAGGATTTAAGTTTCCACACATTTTAATTTTCATTCCTCTTAGCTCAAAATTCATTTCTTTAGCAATTACATGTCCCATAACATTTATACATCCACAAAAAGCTGCAAGTATGTATTCCACAGGGTTTGCTCCCTCATTAGTACCGCCTAAGCTTGCAGGTTCATCAAGTACTATTTCAAAACCTCTTGCTTTTACTACTGTTTTAGTTGAGTTTTCACTATGTGCTTGTACTCTAAATTTTAAATCTTCCATTCCAATTTTAGGGTTTAACATGAATAAATTATTTCTTATTAAAATTACAATTTCTCCAAAAAATGAATGAAGTTTATTAGATGAATTTACCTATGATTTACAATGCAAAATTGCATTATTAACACGTATTAAAATGAGCTTATTTTTATTGAATATTTTTTATTTTTTACTTAAAATCAACCTCATTATTAATTCAGTTTTGATTATTTTTAAGTACTTTAATTAACTTTATTTTAAACTATGAAAAATAAACTCCTTTTAATTTTTAGTATTTGTTTTGTTCTAGTAAGCTTCAGTCAAAATGGAAAAGTGTACGATAATTTAACGATGAAAAGTTCAATTTTAAAAGGAGAGCGTAAATTTGCTGTTTACCTACCTCCTGATTATGAAACTTCGCAACGCAGTTATCCTGTTCTTTACCTATTACATGGCTCAGGTGATGATCAAACAGGTTGGGTGCAATTTGGTGAAATACTTCATATTGCTGATAAATCCATAAAAGAAGGTACTTCAACTTCAATGATTGTTGTTATGCCCGATGCAAATACTGGCAAAAAAGGTTATTTTAATTCTATTGAAGAACATTGGTTGTATGAAGATTTCTTTTTTAAAGAATTTATGCCTTACGTTGAAAAAACATACAGAATTAAAAGTGATAAAAGGTTTAGAGCCATTGCAGGACTCTCAATGGGTGGCGGAGGTGCATTTGTATATGCGCTACATCATCCTGAGTTATTCTCCTCTGCTTGTCCATTAAGTGCTTCTTTAGGACCCCTTTCTTTAGAAAGTTTTAAAGCCCATCTTAAAAAAACCAATAATAGTATTACTGATGAAACAAAAATACAAACCTATTTTGAACAACATTATGCGATTTCCTTAATAGAAAATAAAACTCTAGATGATTTAAAATCGGTTAGATGGTTTATTGATTGTGGAGATGACGATTTTTTATATGAAGGCAATAGTTTGGCTCATATTGCCCTAAGGAAAAAAAACGTTTCACATGAGTATAGAGTTAGAGATGGAGCACATACTTGGACTTATTGGAGAGAATCTTTACCCGCAGTGTTATCATTTGTTTCTGACGCTTTTCATCAACATTAGTGCTCACTAGTTTCCCATTTTAATTGCTCTTCCTTAGTTAAAAAGGTCCAAGCTATAATTCTTGTCACTTTATTCCCTTGATACATAGGAATTATTTTTATTTCTGTAGCTCCTAATTTTTTTAAGGAAGGAAACATACTTTCTGCATTTTCTTTTTTAGAAACTAACGTAGTGTACCAAAAACATTGAGTTTTAAATAATGAGCTTTCGTATAAATATGTGTGAATAAAAGCCTTTTCTCCTCCTTTATACCATAATTCCTGTGCTTTTCCACTAAAGTTTCTCCCCTCATTCATTTTTCCTAATCCTTTTAACTTTCTCAAATTAGCTTCTTTAGCATCTTCTTGTGATTTATAAAATGGTGGGTTGCACATACTTGCAGAAAATTTATCATTATTAGTTAAAATACCTTTTAAAATTTGAGCACTATTTTGTTGATATTTTAATTTTATTTGATTGGATAATTTATTTGTTTTAACAATATTATTTGCTATTGCTAAAGAGCTCTTATCAATGTCTGTACCTACAAAGCTCCAACCATATTCTGCATTTCCTAATAATGGATAAATACAAGTTGCACCAGTACCAATATCTAAAATTTTAACATTGTTTATAAGCTTTGTTTCATTCAATAAATCTGCTAAATAATGTATGTAATCTACTCTTCCTAGTATTGGAGGACATAAATTTTCATTGGGGAACTCCCAATAATTTATCTGATAATGTTTAACTAATAATGCAGTATTTAATAGTTTAACAGCTGCTGCATTTGCAAAATCTATAGTTGTAGTTCCAAAATTATTTGTAAAAACAATTTGCTTTAAATTTGGATATATCTCAGCTAATTCTGTAAAATTATACCCTTGTTGGTGTTTATTTCTGGGGTGAAGTAAATTTTGTTTTTTCTTAATTTTTGCCATAATATTTTAAAAAACAAAAGTACTATATTTTAAATTTAACATAGTTTTAAATCTACAAAATGAATGAATGTTCGTTTTGTAGATTTTTTTATGTATATTTGCAGCATTAAAATAATAAATTGAGTTTTATGGCAATTCGACAAAAATGTGATAAAAAAAGAATGGCGTTATTAAAAGCCACACTTCACCTAGTGAATAATAATGGGTTTCATGACGCTCCTATGTCCAAAATTGCAAAAATGGCTGAAATGTCTCCTGCAACTATTTATATTTATTTTGAAAACAAACAAGACTTAATCAATCAGTTGTATTTAGAAATGAAGGCTGTTTTTAGTGCTCAAGCATTTAAAAATTATAATGAAGAACAATGCGTTAAAGAGAGCTTTAAACAAATATGGTATAACATTGCTAAGTTTAAATTAAACCAAACAGAGGAATCTAATTTTTTATCTCAATGTGACAACACCCCTATTATTGATGAAAATATTAAACGTGAAGGGTTAAAACATTTACAACCTTTAGTTAACTTATGGGAAAGAGGCGTTTCAGAAAAAATTATTAAGCCTGTTTCACCATATTTAATGTATGCGTTTACAATTTATCCTCTAGCATTTTTAACCAATACTCAACATAAAGAACATTGCCCATTGAATAATGAAAAGCTAAAAGAAGCTTTTAACATTGCTTGGGATAGTATAAAATTATAATATCAAAAAAATAACTAAAAAAGTAAATTAACTATAAAAATTATGGAATTATTAGATAAATTAAAATGGAGGTACGCTGCCAAAGCTATGAATGGTGAAAAAGTATCTCAAA
>Ga0193961_1000859_pt1 | contig 11327 bp, 9 predicted proteins | sample FB_4_MG_FD_140371 | JGI IMG/M metagenome (GOLD analysis project Ga0193961, IMG submission 140371) | Microbial mat bacterial communities from the Broadkill River, Lewes, Delaware, United States - FB_4_MG | ecosystem: Environmental > Aquatic > Freshwater > River > Microbial mats | place: USA...
CCTAATATGCCGTAGCGCATCATGCGGGATATTTCTCGCACAACGTGCTGTTCATTGCGCATCAGTTGCATGAACAGGCGGTTGTTGTCGGGGTTGTTGCGAAACTCATCATTAATCAGGTGACGATGATCCCGCAGCGCACGAATGGTATCGGAGTGAATGCCAATGACGTTCGGGGTTTGAGCCGCCAGGACAAAAACGTGAAGAATCCAGCTGGGGTCGGTTGAGAACAGGGCGTTGTCCGTGACTTGCAGGTAGCCATTTTGCAGGTTGAAGTGCTGATTGACCGGGACGATGCAATCCGGGTCATCGCATTTCATGAAATCTTCGTTGAAGTGCAACAGCAGCAGGTCACAGATTTCGGTGGTGGCCAGTTGGTTGCGATAGAAGCGGGTCATGAAGTTTTCAACACCCAGGCGATTGTCGTCTTCAAAGCCCAGCAGTTCGGCAATTTCACGTTGCAGATTAAACAGCAAGCGGTCTTCTTCCCGGCCCGTCAGCATGTGCAGGGCGTAACGCACCTGCCAGAGAAAAGCAACGCTGCGAGTTAATCGGCTCTGTTCGAAACTGGTCAGAAACCCCTTGTCGGCCAGTGCTTTCAGGTTACCATCCCCAAAATAGCGGGCAGTAACCCAGCTGATGGTCTGGACGTCGCGCAGAGCACCGGGTGAGTTTTTGACGTTGGGTTCAAGGTTGTATTCAGAATCGTTGTGCTTGTCGTGACGGGACTGGAGTTCTTGCCATTTCTCTTTGAAAAACTGTTCGGCTGGCCAGAAATCCTGTCTGGATACAATGGCCTTCAGCGACTGGTAGGCGGTTTCGTCTCCACGAATCAGGCGGCTTTCCAGAAGATTGGTGATGATGGTGAGATCCTGGCTGGCTTCACGTTCACAATCTTCCAGCGTTCGGACGCTGTGCCCGACTTCCAGTTTTAAATCCCAGAGCAATGTAATGAAGGTTTGCAGAGACTCGCCGTTGTTGTTGATGTCTTGCTCTTCATTGGCTAATAACAGCAGGTCGATGTCGGAGTGAGGGTGCAGCTCTCCTCGTCCGTAACCGCCTACAGCGATCAGTGCGAGGGAGGGGGAGTCGAGGCCGCAGAATTGCCACAAAGCTCGCAGCATTTCATCCATTTGTTGAGAGCGAAAATGCACCGGAGCAATGGCATCCAGTGTGGCTCGAAAATAACGGTCAGCCTGTTCCCGGTTATCCTGCAATAAGTTGCGGGCAACCGGGATCGGCATTTCACCATCGGAAAGGCGCTGGTGGATCTCGTTATGAGGAACCAGCTCCATGGTGGGTAAGGTGACTGGCATCAGGCCGTCCAGTACTTTTCTTCCTGGCGAGCTGTCAGGACTTCAACACCGGTCGCGGTGACCAGAATGGTGTGCTCCCATTGTGCCGAAGGCTTTCGGTCTTTGGTGACGACGGTCCAGCCATCTTTCATCAGCTTGTTAAAGCGTGTGCCGAGGTTGACCATCGGTTCGATGGTGATGGTCATGCCTTCCTGCAAGGCCATGCCCGTTCCCTTGCGGCCATAATGCAATACTTGGGGGTCTTCGTGGAAGTTTTGGCCAATGCCATGGCCGCAATATTCCCTGACGACAGAATAGTGGTTCTTTTCAGCGTGTTCCTGAATGGCTGCGCCAATATCGCCCAGGGTGACGCCCGGTTTGACCATGTCGATTCCCAGATACAAGCATTCTTGCGTGATGCTGGCCAGACGCTGCAGGGCCGGAGATACCTGGCCTACAAAAAACATCTTGCTGGTATCGCCGTGATAACCATCTTTGATGACCGTGATGTCAACATTGATGATGTCACCTTTTTTCAGAACTTTGTCATCACTTGGGATGCCATGACAAATCACATGGTTGATGGATGTGCAGATGGATTTTGGAAAGCCGTGGTAATTCAATGGAGCTGGAATGGCATTTTGCTGATTGACGATGTAATCGTGGCAAATGCGGTCCAGCTCCCCTGTGGATACACCGGGAACAACGTAAGGTTCAATCATTTCCAGAACCTCAGCCGCCAGCCTTCCGGCTACCCGCATCTTTTCAATATCTTCTGCCGTTTTTATTTGAACGTTCATAGAATCTGTCAAAAGTCTGTCTCGCAACCGGTAATGTGCTGTGATGGCATGGCGGAGCAGCCACTGCTGTTATTCAGTATAGACAGTGGCAATATCCAGGATGATTTCCATAGACCATCGAAATTTGTTCGACATTGTATAATGTGTTGAAAGGATATTGAACACAGGTTCTGTTGAGTTGTCCCAGTAATCCGGACGGGGGCGACAAACTGCGGAAATGAGTTGGAAAAGTACCTGTATAATGATATAAAGCCGCGGCTCAAAAGAGCTCGAATCGCACGAAACTCTCTCGGTTTTGTGTGGTTTATATATCACACACACATCAGAACGTGATGTCGGGGTGCTCTGTCCGGTTGTTATGAACAACAGCAGGGTCGATGTGACGGATGTGTGGAGGCCTAACCCAAGTTATTCAAGGTAATTATCATGGCACAAGTTAATATGCGCGACCTGCTGAAAGCAGGTGTTCACTTCGGTCACCAGACTCGTTACTGGAACCCTAAAATGGGTCGTTACATTTTTGGTGCTCGTAACAAAATTCACATCATCAACCTCGAACATACTGTTCCTGCGATCAACAACGCCCTGGCTCAGATTGAAGGTGTTGCTGCTCGTAACAACAAGATTCTGCTGGTTGGCACCAAACGCGCTGCTGGCAAAATTGTAAAAGAGCAGGCTACTCGCTGTGGCATGCCGTTTGTTGCTCACCGCTGGTTGGGTGGTATGTTGACCAACTACAAGACCATTCGCCAGTCTATCCGTCGCTTGCGCGATCTGGAAGCACAGCAGGCCGATGGTACTTTTGAGCAGCTGACCAAGAAAGAAGCGCTGATGCGCTCTCGTGAAATGGACAAGCTGGAACGCTCTATCGGTGGTATCAAGGAGATGGGCGGCTTGCCAGATATGGTATTCGTCATCGACGTTGACCACGAGCGTATCGCTGTTCAGGAAGCCAACAAGCTGGGCATCCCTGTTATCGGTGTGGTTGATACCAACTCAAACCCGGACGGCATTGATTACGTAATTCCAGGTAACGATGATGCGATCCGTGCTATTCAGATCTACGCAACGGCTGTCGCTGACGCTGTTATGGATGGCAAGCAGCAGAACGGCCCTGCGGGCGACGAGTTTGTTGAAGTTGCTGAAGAAGCATCTGAGCAGGCTGCTGCTGAATAAGCATCGGTACTGGCTCTTGCAAGAAGAATAAGAAAAGAGGGGGGAAACCCCCTTTTTTTGAATCGGTATTTTGTTGATAAGTGAATTTAGAAGAGGAATCGTAATTATGGCAAGCGTTTCACCTAAGCTGGTTAAAGAGCTGCGCGATCGTACTGGTCTTGGCATGATGGAGTGCAAAAAAGCACTGACAGCCAACGAAGGCGATATCGAAAAAGCAATCGAAGACCTGCGCAAGAACTCCGGTCTGAAAGCTGCCAAAAAAGCAGGTCGTACGGCTGCTGAAGGTAAGGTTCGCATCATCGTTGAGAGTGGCGTTGTCGTTGCTGTTGAAGTGAACTCTGAAACTGACTTTGCGGCTGGTGATGCGAACTTCAGTGCATTCGCTGACAAAGTTGTTGCCAAGCTGGCTGAAACCAAAGAAGCGGATGTTGCCAAGCTGACCGAAGGTGAGCTGGAAGAAGACCGTATGGCTCTGGTTCAGAAAATCGGTGAGAACGTTACTGTCCGTCGCGCTTTCGTTGTTGAATCTGAAACCGTTGGTGCTTACCTGCACGCCAATGGCAAGATTGCCAGTATCGTTGCCATGAAAGGCGGCAATGCTGATGTTGCCAAAGACATTGCCATGCACGTGACGGCTGTTAACCCACGTGTTGTTCGCCCTGAAGACATGCCAGAAGAAGTTCTGGAGAAGGAAAAAGAGATCATCAAGGCTCAGCCTGATATGGAAGGCAAGCCAGACGCCATCGTTGAAAAAATGATGGGCGGTCGTATCAAGAAGTTCCTGAAAGAGAACAGCTTGCTGGAGCAGCCTTTCGTTAAGAACCCTGATCAAACCATCGCGCAACTGGCTAAAGAAGCCGGTGCCGAAGTTGAATCGTTTGTTCGTATCGAAGTTGGTGAAGGCATTGAAGTTGAAGAAGTTGATTTTGCTGCCGAAGTTGCTGCTCAGCTGAAAGGCTGATTCTGCTACAGGGCAGAGTTTTCTCTGCCTGCTATATCGTGTGCCGGGTCCTGCCCGGCATACTTGTATCTATCGTAAGCAAATGGAGTCTGTCATGGCGACGCAAACAAGCCCAAAGTACAAGCGTATATTATTAAAACTGAGTGGTGAGGCCCTGATGGGAGACCTCGAATTCGGTATTGATCCTAAAGTGCTGGATCGTATGGCTCTGGAAATTGGTCAGCTTCGGGGAATTGGCGTTCAGATCGGGCTTGTGATTGGCGGTGGTAATCTGTTCCGCGGCAAGCAGTTGAGCGAGGCGGGCCTGGATCGGGTCGCGGGTGATCACATGGGTATGTTGGCGACGGTGATGAACGCCCTGGCCATGCGTGATGCTCTTGAGCGCGCTAACATGACAACTCGAGTGATGTCGGCTATTCCCATGAGTGGCGTGGTTGATCACTATGATCGTCGCAGTGCCATTCGGGCATTGGACAGCGGTGATATTGTTATCTTTGCAGCGGGAACCGGTAATCCATTTTTTACAACCGACTCGGCGGCATGCCTGAGAGGTATTGAGATCAATGCCGATGCGGTATTGAAAGCCACTAATGTCGATGGTGTGTATACTGCAGACCCGAAGAAAGACCCGGAAGCATCCAAGTACGATACCTTGACGTATCAGGAAGTGCTGGAGAAACAGCTGGGTGTGATGGACCTGACGGCGATTTGTCTGGCGCGGGACCATAACATGCCATTACGGGTTTACGATATGAACGAATCAGGTGTGTTGGCTCGGCTGGTTACTGGCGGCAATGATGGCACGCTGATTGTAAGTGAGGAAGCGTAATTATGATCGATGAAATCAAACAAGATGCAGAAGAACGCATGACCAAAAGCGTGGGTTCTCTGCTGGAAGCATTCAAGAAAGTACGTACGGGTCGTGCCAATCCAGCGATTCTGGATAACGTCAAGATTGATTACTACGGTACTGAAACACCGATTGGTCAAGCTGCCAATATCATTGTAGAAGATGGTCGTACTCTGGCCATTAATCCTTGGGAAAAGAACCTCGTGCCTATCATTGAAAAGGCCATTCTCAAGTCTGATCTGGGTCTGAACCCATCTACTTCCGGCGATACCATTCGCCTGCCAATGCCAGCTCTGACAGAAGAGACGCGTAAAGACTACATCAAGCAGGCTCGTGCAGAAGCTGAAAAAGGGCGTGTCTCCATTCGGAATATTCGTCGTGATGCCAACAGCAATATCAAAGAGCTGTTGAAAGAAAAGATGATTTCTGAAGATGAAGAACACGGTGGTCAGGATCAAATCCAGAAACTGACGGACAAGTTCATTGCTGAAATGGACGCGCTGCTGGCGGGGAAGGAAAAAGACCTGATGCAGGTCTGATTGCTTATGTCGACCAGAATAGAAGAAAAAGAGGGAGCCGATGGAACGGTTCCTCGTCACGTTGCCATCATTATGGATGGCAACAACCGCTGGGCCAAAAAACGTTTGATGCCGGGTATTGCCGGTCATAAAGCAGGTGTCGAAGCGGTTCGTAGCGTTGTTGAAGTCTCCGCGCGTGAAGGCGTTGAAGTACTCACCCTGTTTGCTTTCAGTAGTGAGAACTGGCGTCGCCCTGCGAAGGAAGTGTCTGCTTTGATGCAATTGTTCACGATGGCTCTTGAGCGTGAAGTGCGTCGTTTGCGGCGCAACAATCTGCGTTTGAAAATCATCGGTGATACCACGGCTTTTTCAGCCAAAATCCAGAAACTGATTGCTGAAGCGGAAGCGTCTACAGCGAACAATACCGGAATGTTGTTGGTGATTGCTGCCAATTACGGTGGGCGTTGGGATATTGCGCAGGCGGCTCGTCGACTGGCTGAATCGGTTGCTGATGGACAGTTGAAAGCGGCTGCTATTACAGAAGACATGCTGCATGAGCACACCTGTCTGGCTCAATATCCATCCCCGGATTTATTGATTCGCACCGGCGGTGAGCAACGCATCAGCAATTTTCTGTTATGGCAATGCGCTTACACCGAATTCTACTTTTGTGATGCGTTCTGGCCCGATTTCCGGGAAACAGAATATCAGAAAGCACTGGCGGCTTTTTCCAGTCGTACCCGTCGTTTTGGGCGTACGGATGATCAATTAAAAGGTGCTGTCAGTGATTAAACAACGTGTGATTACGGCGTTGATTCTGGCGCCGTTGATGATCATTGGCATTTTCTTTCTGCCTTTGCATTTCTTTGCTGTTTTTATCGCTGTTATCGCGGCGGTGGGTGCTTGGGAATGGGCCAATATGGCTGGTTATAGCGCTCAGGGGCAGCGCGTCGGCTATGCCGCTGTGGTATTGCTCTGTCTGCTCACCAGCCCGATGGTTCCGGATTTCCTGATTTACTATCTGGGTCTGGGTGGGCTGTGGTGGCTGCTGGCTTTTGTACTGGTCAAGCGTTACCCCGGTGGCACCACGGTCTGGAAATCAGCCTGGATACGGGCTGTGCTGGGGTTGTTGGTGTTGATTCCCATGTGGGGTGGATTTGTTTACCTCAAGCAGGTGGCTCACAGTTCGTTGTTGATCCTGCTGGTGATGCTGATCATCTGGGGAGCGGATACCGGAGCTTACTTTGCTGGCAAAAAATGGGGTAAAGCCAAACTGGCTCCGAATGTCAGCCCTGGTAAATCGTGGGCTGGATTTTGGGGTGGAATGGCGACGTCTCTGGCTGTTGGCGTGATCTTTGGCTTGTGTATCGATCTTTGGGTTCACCCTCTGGCAATACTTGAGCAAGTGCAGTTGTTGATGGTTGTTGCGCTCACAACAGTGGTCTCCGTACTGGGTGATTTGCTGGAAAGTATGATGAAACGCTATCGGGGTATAAAGGACAGTTCAGCCTTGTTGCCGGGGCATGGTGGTGTTCTGGATCGTATTGACAGCATGGCTGCGGCCGTACCTGTCTTTGCCTTGTGTGTGTACTGGATGAATTGGGAGTGGATGTCGTGACGCTCAAATCAGTCACTGTGCTGGGATCAACCGGTTCTATTGGATGCAGTACGCTGGATGTTATTGCTCGTCATCCTGACGAATACGCTGTATTTGCACTGGTTGCTTCAACCAGTGTGGCTGCCATGAAAGATCAGGTTGAACGTTTTTGCCCTCGTTTTGCGGTGATGGCTTGTGCGGATGCCGCCAGGGAACTGCAGGATTGCCTGGGATCAGACACTGATACCCAGGTTCTCAGTGGTACCGAGGCTATGTGTGAGGTGTCCCGGCACCCGGATGTGGACATGGTTATGGCCGCTATCGTGGGAGCGGCTGGCTTGCTACCGTCATTGGCTGCGGCTGAAGCGGGCAAGCGAGTGTTGCTGGCCAATAAAGAAAGCCTGGTGATGGCTGGGCCGTTATTTATGGAAGCTGTCAAACGAGGTGGTGCAGAGTTGCTGCCAATCGACAGTGAACACAACGCCATTTTCCAGGCCATGCCGCACGATTACAGCGGTGACTTTGAACCTCACGGTATTCGCAAGATTTTATTGACTGCTTCCGGTGGGCCATTTCGTGGCAAGTTGTTATCCGATTTGGAAGCTGTCACACCGGCACAAGCCGTTGCTCACCCAAATTGGTCAATGGGGCAGAAGATTTCCGTTGATTCGGCGACGTTGATGAATAAAGGGCTGGAGTTAATCGAAGCCTGCTTTTTGTTCAGTTGTCAGCCGGAGCAGGTACAGGTTGTTGTTCACCCTGAAAGTGTTATTCATTCGATGGTGCAGTATCGGGACGGTTCTGTTATTGCTCAATTGGGGCAGCCAGATATGCGTACACCCATTGCCTATGGTATGGCATGGCCACAGCGTATTGATGCCGGGGTCGAAAATCTGGATTTGTTCGACATCGCACAATTGAACTTTGAAACGCCCGATGAGCAGTGTTTTCCTGCATTGGCCTTGGCTCGTCAGGCATTTTCCGTCGGCGGCACTTTGCCCGCTGTCTTGAATGCGGCCAATGAAATTGCGGTTCATCGTTTCCTGAAGGAACAAATTCGCTTTGTTGATATCCCAAATCTCGTAGCAGAGGTTATGTCGTCACACGAGGTTTCGTCTGCTGACAACCTGGATGTGGTACTGGCGGCTGATCGCTGGGCCAGGGAACAAGCAGAGCAATTGGCAGACCGTGTATTTGCTATTGCTCGACAGACGCATGTGGAGTGATCGTTGACCCTTCTTTATTTTCTTGTTGCTATCAGTGTTCTGGTTGTCGTGCATGAGTACGGCCATTTTTGGGCGGCTCGTCGCTGTGGCGTACACGTCATTCGATTTTCTGTCGGATTTGGTAATCCTCTGTTTTCTTTTAAAGATAAATTAGGCACGGAATATTCGGTCGCGCCCATTCCATTGGGTGGCTACGTCAAGATGCTGGATGAACGTGAAGGTGACGTGCCAGAAGCCTTGCTGGATCAGAGCTTTACGCGCAAAAGCGTTACGCAGCGTAACTTCATTGCCGCTGCTGGCCCATTCGCCAATTTTATTTTTGCGGTCGTTGCTTACTGGTTCTTGTTTATGGTCGGTACCCAGGGCCAGGCTCCCGTATTGGGAGAGGTGTCAGACGCTTCTCCCGCTCAGGTTGCAGGCTTGCAGTCGGGGGATGAAATTGTTGCGGTGGATGGTGAAACAACATCAACCTGGAAGGACGTGAGTTGGCAGTTGCTGCCTTATATTGGTGAAACCACATCAATTGCTCTGGATATTCATCGTGATGGTGCTCGTCAGCAGGTTGAGGTCAAGGTTGAGCGATGGCTTTCGGAGATGGAAGGCCCGGACCCGTTACGAGGGTTGGGTTTTACACCGCGTCGAATCCCCGTCCCGGCACGAGTTGGTGAAGTTGTCCCTGAAAGTGCGGCTCAGGCCGCTGGTTTTCTGGCTGGGGACAAGGTGGTCGCTGTTAATGGCGAGTCGTTACCGGATTGGTATGCTCTGGTTGAGCATATCAAGGCATCCGCCAGCGCACCCATGCTGATTTCGATTGAGCGATCAGGGGCCCGTCAAGAGTTGATTCTGACCCCTTCAACTCGAAAACTGGACGATGGCAGTGTCATCGGCTTTGCGGGTATGGCGCCACAAGCGGTTGAATTTCCTCGGGAATGGATACGCACCAGTCACGCGGGGCCTGGCGCTGCATTCTTGCGGGCATTGTCACAAACCGGTGATCTGATTTTCCTGACGCTGGATTCTCTCTGGAAGATGATTGCGGGTGATCTGTCTGTAAAGAACTTGAGTGGCCCTATTACCATTGCTAAAGTAGCCGGCAATTCGGCCTCGAATGGATTGGAAGCCTTTGTGCAGTTTTTGGCATTGCTGAGTGTATCGCTGGGTGTGTTGAATTTGCTGCCGGTTCCAATGTTGGATGGCGGCCATATATTGCTCAATACCATCGAGTCAGTGCTGGGTAAGCCCTTGCCTGAATCGATTCAGATAATGACACTGAAATTAGGCATGGCAGTACTGCTGAGCTTGATGTTAGTGGCCTTCTATAACGATATCAGTCGACTTTAATTCGTCGAATTTACTTGGATTCCTTATTTCATGCGTTCGTTGCTGTTTGTTCTGCTTCTGGGTGTGCTGTCGGTTGCTCAGGCCGAATCCTTTATTGTTGAAGACATTCGTTTGGAAGGGCTGCAACGTGTTTCAGCCGGGACTGTATTTGAACAGTTAACCATCAATAAAGGCGATCAGGTTAATCAGGCTGATCTGGCTGCTGTCTCCAAGCGCTTGTTTGGTACGGGCCTGTTTAATGACCTGCGTATTTATCGTGATGGCGGAGTTGTGATTCTCCAGTTGGTTGAATTGCCAACGATCACGGAAGTGGAGCTGGAGGGTAACAAACAGCTTCCCGATGAAGCATTGATGGATTCGTTGAAGCAAAACGGCATTGCTGAAGGACAAGTATTCAAGCGTGCAACGCTGGAGCGCATGATCCTGGAAATTGAGCGTGTCTATGCTGCTCAGGGGCGTTACGATGCGGGTTCCGAGATTGAAGTCACTCCATTGCCTCGTAACCGGGTCAAATTGCTGATTCGTATTAAAGAAGGCTCTGTTGCTGAAATTGCTGATATTAATATTCTTGGTAATAACGCTTTTTCAAACGACGAGTTGCTGGGGCAGTTGTCTCTGAAAAGCGATGGCTTCTGGTCCTGGTATTCATCGGATACCAAATACAACCGTGAAAAACTGATGGCTGACCTGGAAACCTTGCGTTCCTGGTATCTGGATCGTGGTTATATCCGTTTTAATATCGAGTCGACTCAGGTCGCCCTTTCGCCGGAAAAAGACGGTGTCTATATCACGATCAATGTGAAAGAAGGGGATGTCTACACGATCAATCGTATTAATCTGGCAGGCGATTTGATCGTTGATGAAAGTGAATTTCAGGAAAAGCATCAAATCGAAGTCGGGGATGTTTTCTCTCGTCGTCAGGTAACGTCTACCAGCGACAAGATGACCCGAATATTGGGCAACGAAGGGTATACGTTTGCCAAGGTGAACGGTATTCCCAAGATTAACGACGAAGCGCTGGAAGTGGATTTAACCTACTTTGTTGAACCCGGTCGTCGCACGTACGTACGCAGTGTTAACTTCTCTGGCAACGAGACCACGCGTGATGAAGTACTGCGTCGTGAAATGTTACAGATGGAAGGTGGCTGGGCATCCACGGACAAAATCGAGGTGGGTAAAGCCGAGTTGAATGCTTTGGGCTTTTTCAAAACTGTCACTGTGGATACGCCGCCCGTACCCGGTCGAGATGATCTGATTGATGTCAATTACCGTGTTGAAGAACAATTAAATGGTACGTTGAATTTCAACATCGGTTATGCCGGTGGGCAGGGGATGATTCTGGGAGCAAGTGTCAGCCAGAATAACTTTCTGGGTACTGGCGATCGCATGAGTTTGAGTGTGAACAAGACCGATACCCAGCAGTCTTATAACTTCTCTTTTACCGACCCTTTTTATACGATTCACGGCGTCAGTCGCGGATTTAATCTGTTTTATCGTGAAACAGATTTCAATAAGCTGAGCACAGTCAGTGATTATCAAACCAATACCAAGGGTGCCAACGTC
>Ga0193961_1000860_pt1 | contig 11317 bp, 12 predicted proteins | sample FB_4_MG_FD_140371 | JGI IMG/M metagenome (GOLD analysis project Ga0193961, IMG submission 140371) | Microbial mat bacterial communities from the Broadkill River, Lewes, Delaware, United States - FB_4_MG | ecosystem: Environmental > Aquatic > Freshwater > River > Microbial mats | place: USA...
ATCCATAATTTTGAAACGTGTTTTGATCCGTACAAATACTTTCAAAAAAACATTAAATATGTTATTCGTAATAATAAAAATAACGTATTTAAGACATTGGTGTCGAAAAAGTACTATGAACCCAGCCAAAATGATATGAAAATTGTATGTAGACACGGTGCGACTGACATTTTCTTATACCTCTTTAAAGAACATTTTAAAGGTGAATTTACAATTGAAGAATTATGCACACATTTAAAGTCAATTTCTAGTCAGATTATCCCCTCCGCTGCGCGGTCGTTAGAGTGTTTTGAAATAGTGTTGGAATCGTTAAATCAAATGGAAGAAAAGGTTTATGTATCTTCTTTCAAATACACAATAAGGAATGTCTTATATCAATGTATTGTGAATAATTCCTTTGAATATATTGTAAGGATTGTTCGATTTTACATTCGATTTTTGAATAAAAAACGCAAACGGGAAAACAATAAATATTCAATTCGTAAAATTCATTTGAGGGGATTACTTTCACCTTGTATTGCATGTGATCGTTTTGAAATATTTAAATATTTTTTAAGTGTTATTACCGCTGAATCTCAAAAATCGGATGGTCGTTTTGTTATCACAAGTCTTTCAATGGTATCGAATTTAAGATATGTAAAATATCTGTTTTCAGAAAATAAAGCTAATATTCGGAAAAATTTGGTAGCCTTATTACAAGAAGCAATTTTAAATGCAAACATTGTGTTGGTAAAATTTATCCTTGATACCGCTTGTAGTAGCTCGCCGAAGGCGAGTAAAGAAGAAGAAATGGTACGTAATTTATTTAAGTTTGATACAAAATACTTGAAATTTATAAAAAAAGCGTGTGAGGAACCCGAACTTAAATACAACCCAGGTAATTCAACATTTAGTCATTTTTGTATCAGCGAATATGAAAGAACAACTTGTAGAGAGTATGAAACATATTTTAATAAAATCATTCGTTTATTATTGGATTATGATATTGATTTATCTGATTATTTTTATTTGATTTTACCTTATTTGAGTAAAAGAAATGATATCGAATTAATTAAACAATTATTAGAACATAATTCTTCAAAAGTATCAAATTATATTATATACAATTGCTTTTATTTCGCAATTAAGAATGATAACTACGAATTAGTTGAATATTTCTTATGTTTAGGTTTTAGTCCCGACTGCAAAATGTATTATTATCATCTTGATAAAGAAAAAAAGTATGAATGTATATATTTTTTTAACGAATTAAGTGATATTGAAATCTTAAAAAATTATATTGATCTTAAAGACGCTGAAGACGAATATGATGAAATAAACTATTATAATGAAAATTTGTTAACATTTGCGATAATGGAATGTAGTATTTCTATTGCTCGTTTATTATTAGAAAACGGTGAAATTAACCCTTCCGATAACAATTATATGTTAATGGTTCGTTATTCGATATTCCCTTATAGTCAATATTTAACAACTTTATTAATTGATAATGATATTATGTTTAATAGTATATGTGAATGGGTAGAACATTCAATGGAAATTGTTTTAAATGGTTTAATACAATATCCTCGTGATAAAGAAACAAGATTTCAAACTATACTTGCGTATACTGAATTATTTAGACCAATTTGTCCACCGGTCGCCGAAGGCGACGTCGTAGGGGACGCCACGGGGAATTGCTTTTGTTTATCTGATGATTGCCCCCACTATGAACCGTCTTCGAATTATTTTATTCGATGCGGTAAATGTAATAATTCAATGCATTTATTATGTGCTTACAAATGGTTATATGATAAAATGAATCGTACATTAAACCTGTACTACAATGGACAAATCGAACATTACCCAGTTGAATATGAAGATAAATCAATGCATTTCTCTTGTCCATTTTGTAGAGACAGTATAAAGTTAATCCCTGAAACGGAACGTTATAAAATTTATTGTACCGCTCCCTTAGAAACTTAAAGTTAATTCGTTTATATTTAATTAAAAACAATGTTATAGTATTTAAAAATAAAACAATTAACATTAAAATGAATAAAGTATGTGAAACCGAAGGTTCCACCGCAAAGCAGTGTACAAAGTGTAATATTGAAAAAACAATTGATGAATACTCTAAAAAAGGCAAAAAGAAAAACGGTGATATTCGTTATCGTAGTGACTGTAAAGCTTGTGAAAAACAATACCGTGAAGAACATAAAGATAAAATAAAACAACGTTATCAAGATAATAAAGAGGAACGATGTGAATATGGTAAACAATACCGTGAAAACAATAAAGAAGAATTAAGTGAATACGGTAAACAATATCGTGAAAACAATAAAGATAAAATTAAACAACGTTATCAAGATAATAAAGTTGGCATATTAGAATATCAAAAACAATATTATCAAAACAATAAAGAGGAAAAATTAGAATATCAAAGACAATACAAAAAAAATAAACGAGCAACTGATTTAGAATTCAAATTAAAAGATAACATAAGAACACGTATCAATTGCGCAATTCATAGTCAGTTAAATAACGGTCCGCGTAGCGGACAAAAAAGTGCCCGTACTCACAAATTGTTAGGAATATCAATGGATAAATACATAAGATGGATTGAATTTCAATTAAAAGACGGTTGGGCTTGGGATAATTGGGGTTCTGATTTCCATATCGACCATGTTTATCCAATTGCAAAGCACGACCTTTCAAAAAAGGAAGAACAATTTAAAGCATTCAATTGGAAAAACACTCGACCAATGTGTAAAAAGGAAAACATGGCAAAGGGCGATAAAATAATACCGGGTGAAGTTTTTCAACACAAAGTTACTGTCTTAGCATTTTTGTTTCATGAGATAAATTTTAAACAATAATTAAATTAATATAACCCCTAATTTCCAAACTTAACTTCTTTAGCTTGGCGTCAATGAAGCAAATTTATTAGAGTAATATGGCATTCCGGTGTTTGGATTTTTCATGACCGGCGGGGGATTGTACGGATTGGATATTTTAGGTAGAATATTGTTCGACATAAAATCATTTCTTGGGTCATTGGACGCCATTTGTGTTGGAACGACCAGCTGTGGACCAGAAGCAGCAGCACCAGCCGCCACGACTTGCTGTGATGTCACACGCCTAGGTGGTGCTGCTTTACCAATTTGAGTACCCGTTGTCCCGGGCGACATCCATTGAGAACTAGGTAAACCTTTTGGTAATCTCCCCCACTCCGCTTCTAGTTTATCCTTGGTGAATGGTAACCGTGTGAAGTACCCATTTACCTCAGAACAAGTCTTACCACAAGCCCTATCCGGGTCTAGGTAATAATTACATTGATCCGAGTAATAAGATTGTTTAATTAAATTACTTGTATTCAAACCACCTCTCTGGGCAGCACCTGCAAATACAATATGATTTAAGTCTTGTGGAGGGTTAAACTGCTCCGGTTGGAATACAAGAGGTAAGTAAGATACAGCAGATAAATCAACTGCGGATTTCTTTTCCTTAGAATAAATAGGTTGTAATCGATTAGTATTTTTCTGATTCTGGTAGGTCAAGGGTGGTTCGTTCGCTTCGTCTAATGCTGGTATTGGTGGATTACATTTCGATAAAATATCATCGCGACCAGACAAAAATGAATCAATATTAATTACATCAGGTCGTACGAAATTACTTTTAGCATTAACACCAACCGTACCTATTGGAAAAGTATTATAATATTGACCTTTTTGTAATATATATTCTAATGGGCTGGCAGCTTGGTTGTAGATACAGAATGAATCAGATTTTAAATCGGTCTGAGACATTTTCTATTTTTTTATTAGTGTAAAATATTTTTATTATGAATATTATTTCTTATTTATCAGAAGCTTTTAACAGTTTTTTATACGACTCAACGCTTGATTTAAGATCCTTTTTATTCCAAAGAATATAACGTTCAAGAGCTTTCCTAGACATCAAATCAATGTTCTTAGGAAGTGGATGACGTTTTAAAATGAATTCCTTATAATTTTTATCTTGAATATCTGGATAATACTTTGCGGATTTCGAACCGAATGAAACAACCCTTTCTTTATCGTTTTTTGTATTAATAAAGTAAGCGTCGTACTTTGTACTCGCACCTTCTTTTGATGCCTTTATCTTTTTAAATTTATAATTTCTGTATGTCTCGGGCGCCTTCGGCGCCTTTTTTGAAATAGTTTTTTTTGTAACGGTTGTTGTACGTCTTTTTTTTGTCTCAGAAGTGGACTTTGTCCCCGTAGGGGACTTTGCTGTCAAAAATCTACTCTTCTTTTTTTTATTGGTACTACGAGTACTACGAGAATGATGATCATCTGAAAACATATCATAGAAATCCAACATATTTGGTTTTAAGTTTTTTTTATTCTTTACATATTTTTAAATTTGAAGAAAGCAAACGTAAAAAAATAATAATGTATAATAATAAATTATAAAAATGACAACTTTAACCGAACTAACTAAACCTTTTACAATCGTTCATAATGAACCACATTCTGTTCGGGATAAATATTTAGAGGGTCAACCGTATAAAAATCAAAATTTTCCGGGACCCTTTCAGGGAATGTCAAAGCAAGGGGTAGACAATTATATGTCGAATCAACGTGAAACAGTACAAAATTATCATACCATTGCTGAAACACCACTTCCAATAGAAGCTTTAAAGTATTCTGAATTTAATAAAGGAACTCCAAGTTGTCCGTCGCAACAAGGTCCTACTGTTCCAATGGTTCCTGTACCTGGTGTTCCAGCTGAAAAGGCAGGTGGATCAACGAGAAGTGTACACTTCGGGGACCACCAGGGCGGCTTCGCCGCGGAACACTTTTCAATGCCAAAAATCCCTGAAGGAGAACCAATTGATGATTTTAAGGATAATAATTTAAGCGACCCATGTAGTGAAACGGGATTTGGACAAATCGTACCTCGATTTAAAGCAAATTCGTTCTCGGGAAAATGTAGCGCAGAGGGTAATCCTTTATTAAATATAAACAATCGCCCAGTTGACCAATTTTCACATAATAATATGGTTCCTTATTATGGTGCAAAAATAACACAAAATATGTATTCAACCGGTGTTCCACAAGCAGGTGATAATAATGATTGTAAAAACAGTAAAGCAGGATTTGCAGACGTTACTCCTCATCGTGATAAGTTACAAACATTTACAGGGTGTGATGAAATGTATATGCACAAAAGAGAAACAGGACCATTATTTAGTCCTGCGGAGCAACAAGATGGGTGGGTATTTGGTACACCAAGTTTCAGACCCAACCTCGATCGTTACAAACAATCGATTAAAAATAAAACTAATGAATCACCCGTGGAAAAATTACAAGTTGGTCCCGGTATTGGGTTAGATTATACTGCACCAGCGGTTGGTGGATTTCAACAATATACAAGAATTTTACCAAACAATATTTCAAACTATAAAGCAAATCAATTAGAAGGAAGAGTTTCGGGAGGAAAATGGTATGTGAATCATCCAGAAAGTCAATTTATACACGGCGTACAAAGTAATAAACCAAGCACGTACATCACACAAGCACGAAGACCGACCATGCGGTCTAAGTTTTATACAGAAGCACCCAGTGCAGATAGTGCTCGTCTTACTGATTACAATCTATCTACAAGTAAAGGAAAACAAGCAAGGTCGGACACAGAAATCAGTGCAGGTTATGGTCAAATTGACGACCCTACCACAGGTGGTAGTGGGAATAATTGCGTATCCTACGGACAAGCACCCGTTGGGAAGGTTATGGGTTCACTCGTACCGCAACAATCACAAGATATGGGTTCATTTAACACCATCAGAGAAACATTTAAAAGAGGTGCTGCGGGATATTCTGAAAAAGATGGTTTTTGGGAATGTACGGATAAGCAGCAGGGTTCAGAACGTTGGGACCTGTGGGGACCTGCACGCGGTGTGATTCCGAACACAGAAACACGTGAAGGTGTATATGTAAATTATACCGATCGCGGTACAATTAATCCTTTTATCATTAACGCTACGGGGACCGCCCAGAATAAGGGTGGGGTGTGGAACCCTAACTCATTTCAAGACCAACAGAAGACCACTCGTAAAGAAACGACGAATTATAGTTATACCGGTAACGTGAAGGGAGTAACGGATAACACGACATTAAACCCATTTAATGAACAAGATTTAAGAGTCACAAAGAAACAGACGAATCAATTTAGTTATACCGGTAACGTAAAAGGATTGACAAATAATACAACATTAAACCCATTTAACGAACAAGATTTACGTACCACCCGCAAAGAGACGAATCAGTACGCTTATCAAGGTAATGCTGCGGGTGGGATACCCATGGATACAAACCGACAAATGTTTACGGGAAGTTTTAATTAATCAAAAATATTTTTTAATTAAAGACAAAAAACTTAATGTATTTAAAAAGCTTTTTTTTCAAATTATTCATGAATAACACAACTATCGATATTGTAAACTTAATTGAAAATAACCCTTTAACTAGATTAAGCTCGTCGTATAAAACCAAACTTGTATCTAAGATAAAAGATAATTTTACTAACACACAACAACAACTCTTCCTTGCTAGTTTTTATTGTTATCTTAACTGTAATGCTCAAGAGGATTTTGTAATTGATTTAGATACAGTGTGGAAATGGGTAGGATTTAGTAGAAAAGGTCATGCTAAAACAGTCTTTCAAAAAAATTTCATTGAAAACATCGATTATAAGGTTGTTCATTTGATTTCCGCATCCGCGGAAATCAAAAAGAATGGTCGTGGTGGAGATCGAAAGTCAGAACAGATTTTGATGACAGTGAGGACATTTAAGAAATTTTGTATGAAAAGCAAAACAAAAAAAGCGGATGAAATACACGATTATTATATACAATTAGAAGAATTAGTGCAAGAGTTAGTAGAAGAAGAATCACAAGAATTAAGAGAAAGATTAACGGCAAGTATTAAACATAAAGAAAACAATATATTAACAAATTTTGAAGATAAACCTGTTGTGTATGTTGGTTATATAGATACGAATTTAGTTAAATTTGGATATTCAAATAATATTAAACAACGTATCAAAAAACATAGAAGAGAAATTAAACCAGATTTTACATTTGAGTATGTTTATGAATCGTATTATAATAGAGAAATAGAGAAAAAAATAAAAGAACAAATAAAATCAAACATAACAAATAAAAAAAATAAAACATATAGAAAAATAACACCGAATGTAAAACATTTAAGTATATTACATATCATATTATCGAGTGAATATTTTAAATATTATTTAAATGATACTTATTTCAAACGATTAAAAATGACAAAAATACACAAAATATTTTATAAAATTCCAGGAATTTGTACAAAAAAAAAAGATTGCAATCAAAATAAAAGCTCAATGGAAATTGATTTAAATATCGTATGTCCATGGATTTTTTCCAATTTAAACATTTCTAAAAATACTGAGAAATTATTAAAGTTTTAATTAATATTTTTGACCCTCTTGTTTACGACTGAATTCTTTAATCCCTCTTTGTATATACGGTGGTTCAAATATTTTACGTTGTTTCTCAGCTATTGTTAAATACCGACCATAACCTATTAAACAACGAGAAAGTATCCACTGGACATAAAATTTATAATATGCAATATAACTTGAATAATGTTTAATTAATAATTCAAGATTAAATTTTGTTTCTTTATTATTCTTTAAATTTTCCCAATATTCGTCTTCAAGTCTTGTATTTTTTTTTTTCGTTTCGGGTTTATCCCGTAAAATAAAAACTTCTATCATTTTATTAAATATAAATTCATAGTGGTCTTTTTCATCGCGGGCTAATTCAGCTAATTCTTTATAATCTGAAACATTTATCCCGTTGATATATTTTTCACTTGTTTCTTTGTTAAGTTTTTTAATATGTAGTGCTTCGTCTGTGATAAATTTTGGCATTACTTCTTTAATAAAGTCATAGATTATAATTCAAGTTCATAAAAACCAGCAGCAGGACTATTTAAAATTCCACCATAAAACGAGACTGGGTCGAATAATTCACGTTGTTGTTTACTTAATTCTACGTAGTCATCTCTTTGTAAACAGTGTTCGTATATCCAATTGATATAAACTTTATAATATGCGATATAACTCACATAATGTGTAATTAAAAATTTAACCTCATCTTTAGATGCCTTTTTCTGTTCAATTTTTTCTTTGATTTCATTAACATGGTTTGATTGTAAGGGTTTTCCTATACCAAGTACATTCACGTATATATTATTTCTTAACGAATCAAAGTCTTCCATTTTTTCAGGCATCATTATACGAACGATTTCATAAAATATATTTTCATACGTTTCTTTTTCTTTCTCGGCGAGTACAATTATCGAAATTACACCCAATATATCACTTGGTTTAAACGGTATTTCTGCTGTAAAATATGTTTCAATTGAGTGGATAAGTTTATTTTTTTCGGGATTCGGTCCTATATTTTTAAGATTGAATAACTCGGTATATTTATTCACAGTTTCTTTGTAATTTGTTTCAATATGGTATTCTGCTTCTCTTTTTCTTAAATTTTGCATAATACTTTAATAAAGTCATAGATTATTTAAACGGACACTTTGCGTTTGGTACATGTGAACCAAATAACCCCGCAACATTTCCTTTGTCGTAATTACAAGTAATAATCGAACCTTCCGCAGCACGTATAACACCGTTTGAGTCCCGAATATTTTTGGGACAATCAATACGAGCGCATCCAATTTCATTGGTATTTTTCCAAACCATTTGTGTAAAATGACCGACCTTACTAAAATTACTCGGCACACCGCTCCCTTGGAGTGGCGGACCCCCTCGGGGGTTCACGTCTTGTCCCGCCTTCGGCGGGACGTAATCCAAACATTCATCGTACCACGATTGAACTGCCATTTCCGCATTGCCTGGGTCAGTTGGAAAACCATGAGATACAAATAAATTTTGACCAAAGTGTCCTGGAAGATATTTTTGTTTCTCAGACAGTGAACGTGTAGGATGACGTATGGTACAATTCTCTTGGTTTTTTAAATACGTGTTCCATTCGGCTGCTTTTTTTGCCAAGTTATCGTTCCACGTTAAGTTATTTAACCCATTCATTCGTCTTGCTTCGTTTGAATAAAAGAGAACATTGGTTTTAAAATTCGTGCCTTCTGGGGCACTACGCTGCGCGTCATTAATCGGTGTTTTTGTCCCCGAAGGGGACCCGGGTGGCGACTTTGTCACCTCCGGTTTAGAAAACAAAAAACCCATTATTGATGCTTTTAATTATTATAAATAAATTAAATTATTCGGGCGGCGAAGCCGCCTACGGACCTACGGTCTAACATCTACGCTTCTTTCTTCTGCGTCCGAATCCAAGTGCTTTACCGAAACCGGCAAATGGGTTTCGTGGCATAACACCTCTTACTCGTCCAGCTGCGTTGGAGCACATATCAAAATTAGCACAAAGAATAACTAAACAAAGAATTGCCAAAATAATACCAACAGTAAAGTTAATTCCCTTAACAACTCTAATTTCTTCTGGAACATTTTTATCTTCCAGTGTTCCATCGTGAACTGAAGCCGCGGAATCACCAAGTAGTTGAATAGAAATAAATGCTGCGATAATAAATCCAGCAATACTCATCGCGTGTTTATTCAATATTTCACTGAAATTTGGCTTGGTCATGTTCATTCTAAGTAAACCCACAGCAACTAATATAAGTACAACAACTATGATAAGTGCAACAGATTTACCAAATTCGGTATTTACCATAAACTCAAGTGAAGACATATTTTAATCGTATAAAAATTTATTTATTATATCAAAATATTTTTTTTTTTTCGAATTAAATTTAATTCAAATGTCAACAACAACTGATAAAATTTGTCAAAAATATTAACAGCACTCATTTAATTATATATATTACGTTATTAAAATAATTTATTCACGTGATAAATATATTCGATTTGTGCTTGAATGATTGGTTTTCCTTTATTTGATTCGTGTGCATCCCATTTTGCTTTTTCTTTAAATTGAAAGCTCCACGGCGCATCTGTTAAATTATCTCCAACTGTTGATTGTTTGTACAATCCGTATATTTTCAACTTGTCTTCATTTGAAATATTTGGATTAACTTGTGATGTTGATACAGTATTACACAAGTCTAGAAATAATTTGTTGATTTCAAAGTTGCTCAATTGTTTTAAGTCGGATAAACTCTTTTGTTTCATTGTTTAAATTATTTTATGTTATTATTAATAAATAAAGAATAAAATTTCACAATGGGGGCGCAAACTTCAACAAATGTAAATGAAAATGTAAAAAAGGCAATTACCGATATGAGTACAGAAGCACTTAGTGAAGTACTTACATCAAATACTAATTTCGTACAAGCTTCTCAGATACAAGAAGTAGTGTATTCGGGAAAAATTACGTGTGATGTCACAATAGAACAGAATGCAACCGTGGAGAACACGGTGTATAATGAAATGACAGATGAAGAATCCAATGATTTCCAACAAATATTAGAAAATAAACTAAGTGATTCTTTTGAAAACCTAACCCAACAACAACAAGAAGACCTTGTTTTATTCCAAGCCAATGTATCGGTTAATGTTAATAAAACTAGACAAGAAACATTTAATGACCTAAGTACTCTAATTTCTTCAACCACACAGAACGTCTTAAATAATCAAATTCGTGTAAACCAACAACAAAAAGTTACTTTTATTGATGCAGAAGTGTTATGTGAAAATGGGTTTCTAATTGGTCAAAACGTAAGTATTAAAAACGTGGTTGAAAATGTAATGAACTCTGTCTTCGAAAATATAAAATTTCAAAGTGCATCACTTGCGCAAGAATCAGAATCCCTAAACTCGACGATTCAAAAACAATTAGGAATAGGGTTGGATGATTTGTTAATGGCTATTATTTTACCGTTTATATTCATTGTTATATTTATAATTTTGGGTTTCTTTTTGTTTGCTTGGTTGAGACCCAATTCAAAAATAAGAAAATGGACAATATTTCGTTGGGTAACGTGGCCCGCAGCAAAAACAACAGCAGCATACGGGCGTCGACGATTACGAAGAAGATGATTTTGATAAAAGTTGTTTGATTCTTCTCATGATATCGTGTTTCATAACAGATGGATTTTTTGGTAAATTTGTTATTCGTAATGTTGGATCTTGTTCGTATGTAGACACTATTAATTTTAATTTGTTTAATCGAATATTAAGTATTTTTCGGTGTTTTTCTTCTTTGATTAACGGTAATTCGTTTTCTTTCACGTTTTTAATAAATTCGTAATAA
>Ga0193961_1000862_pt1 | contig 11262 bp, 9 predicted proteins | sample FB_4_MG_FD_140371 | JGI IMG/M metagenome (GOLD analysis project Ga0193961, IMG submission 140371) | Microbial mat bacterial communities from the Broadkill River, Lewes, Delaware, United States - FB_4_MG | ecosystem: Environmental > Aquatic > Freshwater > River > Microbial mats | place: USA...
GAGAAGGAAGTTTTTATAGAGTAATTTTTTTTATTAAAAGAATAACCTACAATATAACCTAAAAAACCTTTAATAATAAATGTTGGCAAAATCCATTGTTGATAACCTCCTAATAAATCGGCTAATGAAGAACCAAAAGCACCAACGATTGCACCAATTGGACCACCAAAAAGCATTCCACTTAATATTATGATTGAATCCCCAGGATGAATATAACCTTGAACAATTGGAAGAGGTATTTTTATTAAAAATGTTGCGGTAAATGTTAAAGCTATCAATAAGCCTGAATATATCCATCTATATAATTTAATATTTTTATTCATAATAACTCCTTTCTAAATTTATATGATACAATCATTGTAGAATAAAACTGTACTGTTTGAAAGGTACACTTTTAAATAAAAAGGAGGGGCAAAATGAAACAGCCATTTTTATGGATTCCAAATTGTAATAAACCAATTTATATTCAATTATACGAATGTATAAGGAAAAGTATTCTAAAAGGAGAATATAAAACAAATGAAAAAATGCCTTCAATAAGAAGTATGGCTAAGAATTTAAATATTAGTAAAACTACAGTTGAAACATCATATCAACAACTTATTATGGAAGGATATATACGAGGAATTGAAAAAGTGGGATATTTTGTTGAAAAATTTGATGAAGAAATTTTTAAAATGGATATAAACGAAGAAATATATTTAAAAGAGCTTAATAATGAAACTTTCACAAATGAAAAATTTGATAAAAATTCATTTGACCTAAATATATGGAAAAGATATTTAAGTAAGGGAATTAATGAAGAATTAGTTTCACTATTTCAATATGGTCATCCACAAGGAGAACGAAATTTAAGATGTGCCTTATCTGAGTATGTTAGAAGTGCTAGAGGAGTTATTGCATTTCCTGAGCAAATAGTTATTGGGGCAGGAACGCAACAACTTCTATTTGTTCTTTCTGAATTATTAAAAGAAAAATATAAATCAATTTACTTTGAAAAACCAATATTTGGGAAAGCAAGTCATATTTTCAATGCGGTAGGTTATAAAACTTTTGGAGTGGACAATAATGATTTGATTTTGGGTAATTACGGGGAAAATAGAGAGAAGAATATATTATATGTTAGTCCATCACATCAATTTCCATATGCCAATACTATGTCAATAGCCAAAAGATTACAAATATTAAAATGGGCACAAATATCAGATGGATTAATAATTGAAGATGATTATGATGGGGAATTAAGGTATCAAGGTCAACCTATACCATCATTGCAGGGCATAAATAAGGGTAAAAGGGTTGTGTACCTAGGTGCTTTTTCTAAAATATTGCTTCCTTCGATTAGAATTGGTTTTATGGTGTTACCCGAAGACTGGGTTTATGAATATCAAAAAGTAGCTCATAATTATTCACAAACTGTTTCTCAAATAGAACAATTTGCATTGGCTAAATTTATTGAAGATGGTAGTTTAGAAAGACATGTTAGGAAAATTAGAAATCTTTATGCAAAAAAAAGTAAAAAGGTAACAGAAGAGTTAGTAAAAACATTTGGAGAAGATATAGAAATATTAGCAAGTGATACTGGTCTATATATTGTATTTAAATTTACAAAGAAAGTAGATAGTGAAAGATTAAATAATGAATTAATAAAGTGTAAAATTAAGATGAATATTTATGAAGATAATGAAAAAATATTTATAATGCCATTTAGTGGGATTGAACTTAATGAAGTTAAAGATGTAATCAATAATTTAAATAAATGTTTTTACCGAAGTGTGTAAAGCTAAATATTAGATTGAAGATATCAAAAAAGTCATTAAATATATTTAGTTATTTTTAATATTTAATTTAAATACTAAAATCAAAAGCCTTAGGGCTTTTTTTTATTCAATATATTTTGATAATTATTTTCTAAATAGGGTATAAAGGAAAAGAAATGTAGAATAAAAAGACAAATATCGTAGATAGGAGGAAAAAATGAAAAAAGCAATAGGAATAATAACAAAAAATATTTCTGATATTTTAAGTTTAGATGATTTTTTAGATAATGCAAAAAAGTATAATCATAAAATTGATTATGTGATTATAACATATTCTAATAAATACGATGCAAAATTTATTGATAATCTTAGAAAAAGAGTTAACGTAGTGGTTCATAAAATTAATCACTTTGACATAAATTATTTTTCAAAATATAAAATCGAAAGTAAAAATATTGCAAATTTATTATTTTCAAAAGAATTTAAAGAATATGGATTGGTTCCATATGGATTTAATAGAAATACGGTGCTATTAGCGTCAATTATGTTAGGAATAGATTATCTATTTTTTATTGATACGGATGTATATCCATATGTATTAGAAAAACAAGGAAATGAAAATATAAAAGGAGAAATTGATTTTTTTGGTAGACATATTGAATATTTAAAGGAAGAGGATATTGCAGTAACAACAAGCGATTATTCAGGATATTATATTGTACCTCCATTAAATGTTGAAAAAATGGGTTCTTTTTTTGAGGGAATTCAAAAAGAAGGGATGCGAGATTATTTAAGCAATGCAAATAAGCATAATTGCTTGAATTTTGGAAATTCAAAAAAACAAATTATTAGAGATACAGGGAAAATACTAGGTGGAAATTTAGGATTAAAGGTAGACGTCATTAAAAGATATATTCCATTTTTTTCTGATTTATTAAAAGTAGGAGGAAATGTTTATTTAACAAGAGGAGAAGACACAGTATTAGGTTATGAATTAAATTCTGCTGGATATAGATGCGTAGATATTGACACTTTAATTTTTCACGATACCTTTTCTACATTTCCCAATAAACCAAATATAATAGATGATTTAAGAGTAAAGGATAGATTTTTTTATGCAACTATGGGTTGGATTGGCAGAAATCCAATGTTAAATTGGCTTCAAAACAAAAATTTGCATCAGGTTTATAGAAGACAAAAAAAGGCGCTTGAAAAATCAGTTGTTCAGGTTTCTAGATATTTAGATGATTCTAGATTTTTGCTTTTAGTAGATGCAATTGATAGGGCATATGCTCAACTTCCGCAAGTTATAAGGAATTATGAAAATACGGTAAATGCATGGAAGTATTTTAACGATGAATGGAAGAAAGGATGGTATGATGAAAATATTATTGGTTAACCATTTTCCACTAGAGGGTTCGGGAAGCGGGATTTATACAAAAAATTTAGCTAATATTTTAACTGAACAAGGGCATAAAGTATGTGTTATATACCCAGAAATTGAAAAGGGTTCAAAACAGAAATTTGATACAAAGGAAATTTATTTTAATGGTTTTTCTAAAGATGGATTGAAATATAATTTCCCGTGTTTTACAAGCCATCCAAGGTCTAACAATACCTTTTATTCACTTAATGAAAGTGAAATAGAGGAGTATGTTGAAATTTTTTGTAAAATTGTCAAGGAAACTGCAGATAAATTTAAGCCTGATATTATTCATGCTCAACATTTATGGATAACACCATATGCTGCTCTTAAATCAGGATATCCATATGTAATAACTGCACATGGAACTGATTTAAAGGGATTTATAAAGGATGATAGATATCATAAATATGCTTTAGAGGGTGCAAAGAATGCAAGGAATATTATAACTATTTCAAAACAAGTAGATAAAGATACAAAGAAATTATTTAAATTAGATAATAGTAAAACTACGTTAATATTAAATGGCTATGATACAAATGTTTTTTATAAAAAAGAAATTAACAAAGTTAAGGTATTAAATAAATATGAAATTGGAGGAAATTATAATCATATTGTAATGTTTGTGGGAAAATTAACACATTTTAAAGGCGTAGATGTGCTATTAAAAGCTGCAAGAATTTATGAAAATAATTTATCAAATGTTTTAACTATGATAGCGGGCAATGGAGAGTTATATAATGAGTTAAATATTCTTAAGAAAAAACTTAATTTAAGAAACGTATATTTTCTAGGACATATTTCTCAAGAGGAATTAATTGATCTTTATAATATAGCAGATGTAAGTACGATACCTTCAAGAAAAGAACCATTTGGATTAGTTGCAATTGAGGCTCTAGCTTGCGGAACTCCAGTTGTTGCAACAAATCAAGGAGGGCTGCCAGATTTTATTACAAAAGAAGTTGGCTATTTAGTTGATGTAGATGATGATATTGATCTAGCAAATGGTATAGTAAAAACTCTTTTAGAGAAAAGAAAATTAAAAGATGGATTACAAATTGAAAAGTTTGCAAAAGATAAGTTTTCATTAGAAAATTCTATTAGACAAATCGTAGATATTTATAAATCACAAGGGTAAAGATAGGAGGATGAAAATGAGAGTTACAATGGTTATACCTACTTATTGGTCAAGAAGTAAAGAGATAGGTTGGAAAGAAGGCGATGCAATTTATGATCATCCTACGCCTATTGATGAAGATGGAACACTACAAAGAACACTTGAAAGCATGAAAATTTTAGACAATAAAAATTTCAAATTAGTATTGTTATTGTGTCCAACAAATGAAGAAATATTACCTCAAGCATTAGATAAAGTAAAAAATATTGTAATAAAATCTGAAATTGAAAAAGAAATTGAAACATATATTTTCACTCCAAATGAATTACATGAGATGCAAAAACTACAAAAGAAAAAATTTAATCAAGACAGTTTAGAGTTAGTTAAAATAAAAGGATATTCAAGTGTTAGAAATGCATGTTTATTTTCTGCGCATGTACTTGCAGCAGATTTATGTGTTTTAATAGACGATGATGAAGTATTTGAAAATAGAAAATGGATAGATATGTCTAAGGAACATATAAATAAAAGAATGTATGGTAGGACTGTTTATGGAATTGCAGGATATTATTTAAATAAAAAGGATGAATTCTATGATGATGTTACTATGAAACCTTGGATGACTTATTGGGATAGATTTGGTTCAAAAACAAAAGCATTTGATAAAATAATTGCATGTGAGCCAAGAATTAAAATAACTCCATTTGCGTTTGGGGGTGCAATGGCAATTCATAAAAATATGTTTAAAATTGTTCCATTTGATCCTAATGTAACTAGAGGAGAAGATATCGACTATTTAATCAATGCTAAAATGTTTGGATTTGATTTTTTCTTAGATAACAAATTATCTATTAAGCATTTGCCTCCTAAAAAATCTCATCCAATTTGGAAAAGATTTAGAGAAGATATATATAGATTTTTATATGAAAAATCAAAATTGGATAATCAATATGAAGTTAGCAATATGAGTTATGTAACAGCATCTCATTTTTCACCATATCCTGGAGATTTTTTAGAGGATGATTTGGAAGATAAGATTTTTAAAGCAAATGTTATGCTTGCGCTTGATTATATTAGTCAAAATGACTTAGAAGGTTGTAAGGAAACAGTTGAAAATATTTATTTAAGTAAATATGAAGCTGTTCCTAAATATGATACTTTTACTGAATATAGAAAAATTCAAAAATCTTGGGAAACTGTAATATCATTTGTTTCAAGGAATAGAAGAGAACTTAGGGCAATAATGGAAAAAGGAAATTTATCTAGTATAGAACAAAAATTATTTGAACAAAAAAGAGTTAGAATTAAATCTGAAGATATTGTTAGATTATTATCTGAAATGGAAGAGTTTAAAAATTTCACAAAAGAAGAATTTAAATTATTAGAGCCTTTTATTAAAATTAGATTTTATGAAAAAAATCAATTTATTTTTAAAGAGGGAGGAAAAGATTCAAAACTTTATATAATTTTAAGAGGTTGCGTAAGAATTATAAGGTATACTGAAGAGAGAGAAGAAATTCTTATTGCTAATATATGTACAAGAGGTATATTAGGAGAAACAGCAATAGTAAATGATCGTTATTTTGTTTATGCAATAGCGGATGAAACTGTTGAATTACTAATGGTAGAACAAAAAGACATAGAAAATTTAATTGAAGAACATCCAGTTTTAGGTAATAAATTATTAAGAATGTTGCTTGAAAAGTTGTATTTTAAATTATCGAATAATAACGATTTATTGCAAAAAACATTAAATCAAAACACACAAATTAATGACTAGGAGGTATTAAATGAAAGTTAGAAAAGCAGTAATTCCTGCAGCTGGATTAGGAACTAGATTTTTACCTGCAACAAAAGCGATTCCTAAGGAAATGTTACCAATATATGATAGACCTACAATTGAGTATATTGTTGAAGAGGCAGTTAAATCTGGAATTGAGCAAATTTTAATTATTTTAGGAAGAAATAAAAATAGTATTGAGGATCATTTTGATAAATCTTATGAACTTGAGAAAATATTAGAAGAAAAAGAAAAGATAGAATTACTTGAAAAAGTAAATAAAGTGAGTTCAATGGCTGAAATACATTTTATGAGGCAAAAAGAAGCTTTAGGATTGGGTCATGCGATTTTATGTGCAAAAAATTATATTGGAGATGAACCGTTTGCAATATTATTAGGTGACGATATTGTAGATTCTAGAAAACCATGTTTATTACAGTTAATAGAGTCATTTAATAAACATCATAAGTCAATTTTAGGAGTTCAAAAAGTTGACGATAAAGATGTAAATAAATATGGAATATTAGATGGGAATCAAATAGATGAAAATACTTGGAAAGTTAATAGTTTAATTGAAAAACCAGAAATTAATGTGGCGCCATCTAATATTGCAATTTTAGGAAGATATATACTTACTCCCAAAATTTTTGATTTTATAGAAGAAACTAAACCAGGAAAAGGTGGAGAAATTCAATTAACAGATGCTTTATTAAAATTAGCTCATAGTGAAGGTATGTTTGGATATGTGTTTGAAGGTAATAGGTATGATGCAGGTGATAAATTAGGTTTTGTTAAAGCTACAATTAATTATGGATTAAAAGATTCTAAAATAAAAGAAGATTTATTAAAATATTTGAAAAATATTGTAAAATTATGATAAACTCATGATAAGGGAGGGGTGAATATGTTTGGATGGCCAATTCAATATTTATGGTTGGCAGTATTAATTATTGGTGTTATTTTAGAGGCAGTAACACTTTCATTGACAACTATATGGTTTGCAATATCAGCATTAATTGTCTATGTATTTGCACTAATAGGAGTTCCGTTTTATATTCAAGTAGTTCTTTTCTTTGTAATATCAATTGTATTATTGATTTTTACAAAACCAATTGCAAAGAAGTATCTTAAGATTGGACATGAAAAAACAAATGTAGATAGTATCATTGGAAAAATAGGAATAGTTGTAGTACCTATTGATACTATGAAAAATCAAGGACAAATTAAAATTAAAGGACAAACGTGGTCTGCAAGAACTAAAAATGGTGAATTGATTGATATTGATAAACAAGTTAAAATTCTTGCAGTTGAAGGCGTTAAACTAATTGTTGAGGAGGAGAAATAATGGGAGGATTTATAGGGCTAATTGTTGTATTAGTTATACTAATATTATTGGCAGTATCTAATATTAAAATTGTTCCACAAGCACATTGTTATGTTATTGAAAGATTAGGTGCATATCATAAAACTTGGGAAGTAGGACTTCATATGAAATTACCTTTATTAGATAGGGTTTCAAGAAAAATTGTGTTAAAAGAACAAGTAATTGATTTTCCACCACAACCTGTTATTACTAAAGATAATGTTACTATGAAAATTGATTCAGTAGTTTATTATCAAATTACAGATCCAAAGTTATATACATATGGAGTTGTAAACCCAATGTTAGCTATTGAAAATTTAACAGCAACTACTTTAAGAAATATTATAGGTGATTTAGAATTAGATGAAACATTAACATCAAGAGATACAATAAATTCTAAAATGAGAATTATTTTAGATGAAGCAACAGATCCTTGGGGAATTAAAGTCAATAGGGTTGAACTTAAAAATATAATTCCACCTTCAGAAATTCAAGATGCAATGGAAAGACAGATGAAGGCAGAACGTGAAAGAAGAGAATCTATATTAAGAGCAGAAGGTGAAAAAAGATCTGCGATATTAGTTGCAGAAGGTAATAAAGAATCGGTAATATTAAATGCAGAAGCAAAAAAAGAGGCGGCTATTAGAGAAGCAGAAGGCCGTGCAGAGGCAATTTTAAGAGTTCAAGAAGCGACTGCAGAAGGTATAAAACTTATTAATGAAGCTGCTCCATCAGAAAAAGTATTAGGTCTTAGAGGAATTGATGCTTTAAAAGATTTAGCAAATGGAAAGGCAACAAAAATTATTGTTCCATCTGAAATTCAGAGTTTAGCTGGATTAGCAGTATCATTAAAATCAGTTATGGAAAAAACTGAAGAATAGAAATTTAAAAATATTACTAAAAAAACATTTGTTTCAATAGAAACAAATGTTTTTTTTATAATGTGATTTCTTTATTCAGCCATTTTTTCTTAGAAAATAATATTAAAAGAATAAAACTTGCTATAGTAAATGAAAATAATTCCGATAGCCAAACACCTTTTAAATTCATAGATTTAACTATAATAAAATAATAAGTAAGAGGTACATTTATTATCCACAGTCTAAAAATTGTTAATAACATAATTGAAAATGTTTCGCCAGCACCACGTATTGCACCAGATGTTGAAATAATATAATTTAAGAAAGGTTGATTTAACCCAGCAATAAATAGAGTAGATATTCCAATTTCAATAACTAATGGGTCATTTGTAAAAGCATAAAGAAGTGGCTTGGGAATAAAAATAAATAATAAACCTACAGAAATTCCCCAAATAACACCACATAAAGCTGTTAATTTACCAAACATATAAGCTTTAGATTTGTCTTTTTCACCTAAAGCTTTACCAGTTAGAGTTGCAGCTGCTATTGATAAGCCAATTGCAGGCATAAAAGATAAAGATTCTATATTCATAATAACTCTAAACCCTGCTTCATTTGTTGTATCTAATTTTGAAATTATAACGCCTATTGTAAGAAAACTTAGTTGCATAAGAGTTTGTTCTAATGCACTTGGCAAACTTATTTTTATAAGTGGTTTAAATACTTGTTTTGTAAAAAACATATTTTTAAAATTAATGTGAGGTTTATTATTACGGTTAAGTAAATATTTACCATAACAGATAAATGCAAATACTCTAGAAATAGTTGTAGAAATTGCAGCTCCTGTAATTCCTAATTCGGGAAAGGGGCCAAATCCAGTTATTAATACATAATTGCCAGCTATATTTAATAAATTTGATATAAAAGTTATTTTTAGAGGTGTTTTAGTGTCACCACTTCCCCTAAGAATAGCAGTCATGTTCATATTTAAAAATAAAGGTAGTATCCCAAATGCGATATATTTAAAATAATCGACTTGAAATTTTCTAGCAATTACTGATAAGTCAAAAATTGAAAATAATTGGGTTTTAAATGTAAAAGCAACTATTGTAAGAATTATTCCTAAAATCAAATTTAGTAAAAAAGATTGACTTGCTACTTTATTTAGCATTTTATAATTTTTTTCACCATAATTTCTTGCAATTAGCGCTGTGGCACCAACATTAAATGCTGTAAAGATAAAAATTAATGTAAAAACAAGCTGATTTGTAAATCCAGAAGCTGATAATGCAGCTTTTCCCAAAAAATAAGAAATCATTATAGTGTCTGCAATACCAAGAAGAGTGTTTAAACTCATTTCACCAATTACAGGTAGAGAAAGTGTGAAAAGTTCTTTAAGATAATCTTTTTTATTATATTTTTTCATAAAAGCTCCTAACTAACAAAAATGTCAATAGATATAAGAATATTATCATATATAATTTATAAATTTATAGCAAGCTATAAAATAATTAAAGTTATTAATTGTATAAAAATATATGTGTATATTAGGAAATAAAGCCTAAATAATTTACAAAGATAATTAGATAGGCTTTAAGATTACTACAATAGGTCTATATTATTTTCATAACAGGTTTTAATTATTTCAGGAGTCCAAATTGAACTTTGCACTTCGCCAATATGTGCCTTTTGCAAAAAAAACATACATATTCTAGATTGGCCGATTCCACCGCCAATTGTTTGTGGTAAATTATTATTTGATAATTCTTTATGAAAACTAAAATTTAATCTATTTAAACAATTTTCTTTTTCTAATTGATGTTTTAATTGAGTGGAATCAACTCTAATACCCATTGAAGATAATTCAATTGAAGTATTAAGAAGTGGATACCAAAAAAGAATATCGCCATTTAAATTCCAATCATCATAATCAGGAGCTCTACCATCATGTTTTTTACCTGATTTAAGTGTATTACCTATTTGATGTAAAAATACAGCTTTATGTTCTTTTGTAATTGCATGTTCCCGTTCTTTAGGAGAAAGTGTTGGGAATCTATCTTCAAGTTCTTGAGTGCTTATAAAGTAAATATCATTAGGTAGTTTTGGAGATATATTTTCATAATTAGAATTAATAAATTGTTCTGTATTTTTAAATACTTTATAAATATCTTTTACAATTGCTTGCAAAAAATTAAAAGATCTATTTGAAGTTGAAATTATCTTTTCCCAGTCCCACTGATCTACATATATTGAATGAAGATTGTCTAGTGTTTCAGCTGTTCTAATAGCATTCATATCTGTGTAAAGACCCTCATTTTCTAAATACCCATATCTTTTTAAAGCTAAACGTTTCCACTTTGCAAGAGAATGGATAATTTCGATTTTTTCATTAGGAAGAGCATTTATATTGAATTCAACGGGATTTTCATATCCATTTAAATTATCATTTAATCCACTATTTGTTGGTAAAAATAATGGAGCAGATACTCTATTAAGATTTAAAGTTTGAGCTAAGTTTCTTTCAAAGAAATCCTTTAAAGTTTTAATTGCTTTTTCTGTTTCAATTAGAGATAGTAATGGTTTATAGTTTTTAGGTAATAATTGATTTTTCATATAATCCTCCTTAAAAAAGTAATAAAAAAAAGCCTTCATCCGTATAGGGACGAAAAACTTCGTTATGCCACCCAAGTGCAAAAGTAATCAGTACAATAATACTGTTCCAAAGATAACGGTTTGGGTCCGTTTAATTCTACTTGCAATGCGTTCGATTAAAAGCTCAAAGGAGTTTTTCTATTATACCATCCATATCGATCTCTCACCATTATCGACTCGCTGTGATTTATTGTAAAATATACTCGCCTTATCTTCGCTATATATTGTTTTATAGTATAAATAATAAAATACAATTTGTAAAGGATTTTTTTGAAAATTATGAAAAATTGACAGATGTTAAGTTAAA
>Ga0193961_1000864_pt1 | contig 11246 bp, 8 predicted proteins | sample FB_4_MG_FD_140371 | JGI IMG/M metagenome (GOLD analysis project Ga0193961, IMG submission 140371) | Microbial mat bacterial communities from the Broadkill River, Lewes, Delaware, United States - FB_4_MG | ecosystem: Environmental > Aquatic > Freshwater > River > Microbial mats | place: USA...
ATCAACCGCTTGATGAACCGCGCGGCAAGCTCATCGCTGAGTGATGTGAACTTAGTATTTTTTGTAGTGGATGGTACGCATTGGACCAACGACGACGAAATGGTACTTAACAAGTTACGCAACGCGAACTTCCCAGTGGTACTTTGTATCAATAAAGTTGACGTGGTGACCGATCGTAATGATGTGATGTTACACATGGCGGATTTGTCGAAGTTGATGGATTTCGTCGACATCGTGCCAATTTCAGCTAAGCATGGTAAGAACGTCGAAGTACTGCGTAAGCATGTGCGCGAACATCTACCTAAAGCGGTGCATCACTTCCCAGAAGAATACGTTACTGACCGTTCTCAGCGTTTTATGGCGTCTGAAATTGTGCGTGAAAAGCTGATGCGATTCACGGGCGAAGAGTTACCTTACTCAGTAACCGTTGAAATTGAACGTTTCGACTATAACCCTGAGACAGACGGATTCCATATTAATGCGCTGATCTTAGTTGAACGTAGCGGTCAGAAGAAAATGGTGATTGGTAAAGGTGGCGAGAAAATCAAAACTATCGGTCGCGAAGCTCGTCTAGATATGGAAGAGTTGTTCGGTCGCAAGGTTTATCTTGAAACTTGGGTTAAAGTGAAATCGGGCTGGGCTGATGATGAACATGCACTGCGTTCTCTTGGTTACATTGACGATTTATAACTAAGTCAGGCGATACTGCTTCGCTCCGAGTTAGTCTTTAAAAGGAGCCGAAAGGCTCCTTTTTGCTATGGAATACGTATAGAAAACTATGTCTTCAGAAGGCTTACAGCGCTGTTTTGTACTTCACCGTCGACCTTACAGTGAATCGAGTTTAATTCTCGATGTATTCAGTGAGGAGTACGGTCGCGTTAGTATTATGTCGAAAGGTGCGCGCAGTAAGCGATCGAATCTAAAAGGGGCATTGCAACCATTCACTCCTTTGTTACTCAAGTGGTCTGGCAATAGTTCAATGAAGACACTTCGCCAAGCTGAGCCAATAAGCCTTGGCTTGCCATTGACTGGCATTTATCTCTATTCAGCCATGTACGTCAATGAGCTTCTTGGGCGAGTTTTGATGGCGGAAGTGCCAATGCCAGGGTTGTTTCATGATTACTTACATGCATTGACCGAGTTAGCCCAAGCGGACAACCCTGAACCCGCGCTAAGACGCTTCGAACTCGCACTTTTAGCTGCTTTAGGCTATGGTGTCGATTTTTTGCACTGCGCAGGTAGCGGAGAAGCGATAGATCCTTCGATGACTTATCGTTATCGTGATCAGAAAGGGTTTATTGCATCGGTCAGGCTTGATAACCTCTCCTTTAAGGGTGATGAACTGATCGCGATAAGCGAACGTAGATTTATAACCAAACAACAATTACAAGCCGCAAAGCGCTTTACTCGTATCGCGCTAAAACCTTACCTTGGCGGCAAACCATTAAAAAGTAGGGAACTGTTTATCTCAAGCATTCCCCGAGCACGGAGTATTAGAACATGAGCTCAATCTACCTAGGTGTTAACATCGACCATATCGCTACGCTACGTAATGCACGTGGTACTAAGTACCCAGATCCTGTGCATGCAGCTGAAATCGCTGAGCGAGCAGGTGCTGATGGTATTACCGTACACCTACGTGAAGACCGCCGTCATATTAAAGATCGTGATGTACGTATTCTACGTGAGACGCTACAAACGCGCATGAATCTTGAGATGGCTGTGACTGATGAGATGGTAGAGATCGCTTTAGAAACTCAACCAGAATACGTGTGCTTAGTCCCAGAAAAACGTGAAGAATTAACCACTGAAGGTGGCTTGGATGTTGTTGGTCACTTTGAAAAAGTGAAAGCAGCGACTGAAAAACTAACGGCTGCAGGCATTAAAGTATCACTATTTATCGACGCAGACCGTGCACAAATCGATGCAGCGAAAGCCTGTGGTGCACCGTTTATCGAGCTTCACACTGGTCATTACGCTGACGCAGAAGTGGAAGCAGAGCAACAAGCTGAATTGAAGAAGATTGCAGCAGGCGCAAGCTACGCTGCCGGTCTAGGCATCATGGTCAATGCTGGTCATGGTTTGACTTACCACAATGTGGCAGCAATTGCGGCGATTCCAGAGTTTTATGAGCTAAACATTGGTCACTCTATCATTGGTCGCGCGGCGTTTGACGGCTTAGAAAAAGCAGTTAAAGAGATGAAAGCGCTGATGGTTGAAGCGCGTAAGTAACCAATGGCAATTGTCGGTTTAGGGACAGATATTGCTGAGATTGAGCGAGTGGAAAAAGCACTCGCTCGAACGGGTGTCGCGTTTGCGAATCGAATTTTGACGGCTTTTGAGATGGAAAGTTTTCATCAGACGAAGCAACAAGGGCGATTTTTGGCTAAGCGATTTGCCGCAAAAGAAGCCGCCTCAAAAGCTTTAGGTACCGGTATCGCGATGGGAGTATCCTTTCACGACTTTACTATAAGTAATGATGCCTCAGGTAAACCCTGTTTAACCTTATCAGGTAAAGCGCTAGAAATAGCTACTAGCAGGCAAGTGCTTAGTTGCCACATTTCCATTTCTGACGAACGGCATTATGCAGTAGCAACTGTAATTCTTGAAAACTAAGCGGCTAATAGCCGCTTTTTTTATGCCTATCTTTTGTTTTGTGTTATCGATTACATCTAGTTGTTTATTTTATTGTTATGATAATTATCATTAATGTAAATAATAATAATACTTCAGAAGCATTAGTGCTAAGGACTGCATTATATGTCCAAGTTGAATCGTGCGTTGTTGCGTAGTATCTCTTTTATTGGCGCCGCTGGGTTTTGTTCTTATAGCCAAGCGGTAGATTGGACTGTTTCTGGTTTTGGCACATTCGGTTACACCTATGAAAATGAAGACGATCTCGCTTATCGTCGCGATAGTAGCCATGTAGGAAAACTGGAGCGAAATGGTTCTTTTGCCAGTGACTCTAGGCTTGGGTTACAACTGGATGTGAGCGTCAACCGTCAGTGGTCTTTAACGACCCAGCTACTGTTCGATGAGAGTGCTGGACATGAACTTAAATATATAACAGATCTGGCATTTGTTCGTTATGAACCCAATGCTAATTGGAATTTTCGTGCCGGACGTGTTGGTGTTAGTGCGTATGCTGCGTCAGATAGCCGTTATATTGATTACGCACATCTTTGGGTTCGTCCTCCTCAAGAATTATATAGCAGCATCATATTTAACTCCTTAGATGGGGTTGGCATGAACTACTATTCAAACAATCCCGATTTTAATTGGTCCGTGAGCTTAGAGTATGGACAGAGCCATCAAAAACTCGAAGTGCCCTCTAGCCATGAAAAATACCGTACAGAACTGGATGATATAGTCAGTATTTCTTTTGAAGTTGATAAAGCGTCATGGCACTGGCAACTCTCTTATGCCCAAGTAGGTTCGCTCTCGGTTAAGCACGGATCCTCTACCCAGATGTTACAAAAGCAGCTGGAGCAACTTGCGGGTACGAACCTACCTACCGTTAGCGCGGATGCAGCGACACTTTCTCAAGCCTTTTATGTCTCTAATGAGCGGGTGAAATATCTGCAGGCGGCTGTGAGTTATTTTGATGGTGATTGGACGATGCAATCGGAGCTGTTCCATATCCATGCTGAAAAAGAAAGTGTCCCTCACGGCTATGGTGGTTACCTCTTAGTGGGGAAAGCATTCGCTCAGCTAACACCTTATGCCATTTACAGTGAATTCAAACCCTCTAATCCTTCATTTCACCAATCAGTTGATTGGTCTTTAGTTAATCCAGCGCTTGGTCCTCTACAAATTGCTGGGCTGCAGGGCGTAAATGCGATTCGAATCGATCAATCGACCTATTCGCTCGGTGTTCGTTGGGATATAGCTCCTCAATTAGCGATTAAAGCTCAAGTTGATCATGTAGAGATTGATGATAAGGGTTATGGCTTATGGGCTGCATCGCTTTCAGATATAAATCAAGCACAAGATGTACAAATTTATAGCCTGCATTTGAACTTTGTTTTTTAGGGGAGGGATGAGATGAAGTATTTCGGCCTCTTAATATTATTGATATCACAGTCGGTATACGCTGATTTTTTTATTGTTGTTAACCAAGAGAGTAAAGTCCCAAGCTTAAAAATTGAAGATATTTCAGATCTCTACTTAGGTCGAAAGAAGGTGCTTGGTACGGTATATATCGATCAAGTGCTCGATAGAACCGGAAAGGAGAGAGAACGTTTTTTTGCTAAGGTAGCGCAGATGAGGATCAGTCAAGTCAACGCTTATTGGGCGAGGCTGAAGTTCTCCGGAAGTATGAGAGCACCAGAAAGAATTTCATCGACACAGGTGTTAATTAATAAACTACGTCAAAATCCACAAGCTATCGGTTATATGGTTGAGTCTCCACCGGAAAATTCAGGAGTTAAGGTAGCCTTAAAAATAGATGATTAAATCACGTTCAGATTCACTTATTAGTAAGTTCATTAAGATCATAGCCATACTGGCAATGGTATACCTCACTATTATTCTACTGTTTATCGTACCAAGAGGTTTTGAACAGGCGGACAATAGTCACAAAGAGTTAGAGCAGAAATTAGCGTTATCTTTGTCTAAATCTGCGGCGATCGCTATCTATGTCAATAATAGTGAAATCGCTAATGAAGTGATTGATGCTTTGCTGCTCCACGAAGAGATAGATGCAGTGAAATTGGCAAGTGATGATGGAGTCGTATTCACTTCCAACGCACTATTATTTGCTCAATCTAGTGCTACAGAGAATATTAATCGTTATCGTATTTATTCTCCTATTGATGAGCAGCCAATTGGTGAGCTATTGATTCATAATGATGATCAAGTGCTACAACAGAAGGCACTATCTCGCGTGCTCTATCAAGTTGGATTTATCTTGGCGCAGTTTTTTTTCACCGTTGTTGTATTGGTATTGGTGCTTAAGAACATTGTTGGTCGACCATTGACGGCACTCTCGCAAGCTCTTTATTCGGTCACTCCTGGTCATAGTAAAATAATCCCAATTAATAAAGAAAATGAACATAACGAGATCGGAGTCGTGGTTCACAGTGTGAATACTTTTATTAACAATGCTCATCAAGCAATAGAACGAGAAAGAGAGCTGCGTGGGCAGATTGAACATTGGGAACAGTACTATCGGAATATGGCAGAGCAAGACCCTCTAACTGGATTGAAAAATCGATTAGGGTGTGAAAAATACATAGAGAAAGCCTCTCTAACCAACCAGTATATTGCACTGCTACTCGTCGATTTAGATGGTTTTAAAGTCGTGAATGATCAGTTCGGTCATGCTGCAGGGGACTTTACTTTGGAAGAGGTAGCAAGGCGTTTTTCTACGCTACTAAAGGAAAGTAATCTTGCTGGGGTGGTTGGTCGAATCGGCGGGGATGAATTTGTTATCTACCTTGCTCTACATGACAATGCCCCTGAGCCATTGCAGAGCTTGGCGCAAAAGGTTGTTTATAGCGCTAACTTACCGATTGGCTATCAATCCCATTCAATACAAGTAGGATGCAGCGTCGGTATTGCTGTACATGCTAGTCAACAGTTAGATATTGATAAGCTGATACTGCATGCCGACAAGGCAATGTATTCAGTAAAGCAAACTCACAAAAACGACTTCAGTTTCTATCAAGAAATCAGAGAGAAGTCGTCTTTGCTCTAGTTTAAGTAGGGTTCGGCACTAGCGGTTACTTTTTCCATTTCATCTTGTAATTCAAATAGCTCTGGTTCGATATCTTCGATGGTTTTCCCTGAGCGTAGGGCTTTCTCTATGGTAGCGCAGACCTTCTTCAAGCGAGGGACGCCTGAGTATGAACAACTACCATGCAGTTTATGAACATGATGAATGAGTTGCTCTAGATCGAACTCATCCATTTCTAGGGCTTGCTCAACCACGCCATTCACTTCCGGGATATAGTCGATCAACATTTGCAGCATGTCTTTCGCCAGATCTTCTTTATTGGCAGCTTGCTTGAGTGCAGACTGCCAATCAATGATCATCGTACTGTGTTCATTATTCGTGTCATGCACTTGAATAATCGGCTCACCTTGAGCAGGTAAGTCGAGTCTTAGTAGTTCATGATCTTTGGTGTGTGGATTCCAATGCATCAATACTTGTTGTAATACGTGCTCTTCAATGGGCTTAGTCAGATAATCATCCATACCCGCAGTCAGTAGGCGGTCACGCTCTCCGCTCATGGCATGTGCTGTTACCGCAATGACAGGGGTATTGGCGTTGAGTGATGTTTTCTTTATCTTGCTACACGCGGTGACGCCATCCATATGAGGCATTTGGATATCCATTAAAACAATATCAAAATGTCGTTGTTGGGCTTGAGTTAGAGCATCTTGACCGTTAGTGCATGAAATGACGTGTTCGACTCGCTCTTCTAGTAGCGCGCTGATTAGCTTTAAGTTCGCTGGGTTATCATCCACCGCCATAATCGTTAATGGCAATTTTTCACTGTAGACCACCTCTTGTTTGATCTCTGGCAGGCTCTCTTGGTTTGCTGCCAAAGTTTGTAGTAACTTCTTACGCGACATTGGCTTAGTAATACAGTGAATCTGGTATTTCTGGATCAGATGATCAGAGAGTGCCAGCATGGTACTTGGGGTACCAACGACAACATGCGGTGCACATTGCAGAGCTTGCTCTACTAACCTTTCAACCTTGTTAATATCAATGGTGCGATTGGGCGCTAAGTTGAGCAGCACATAGTCAAACTTCTCTACTTCATCAGGCATAGAAGAGCGATACGTTACCACTAAGCCATGTTGAACCAGCATTTGACGTGTAATAGAGGCAACTTGCATATTAGGTTCAACCAATAGCAGTGAGCGTTGGTTAAGTACTTCCGCTTCAATAAGCTCGCTTATTGGCATTTCGGCTGCATGCAGACGCAACGTGAACCAGAAGGTAGAGCCTTGGTGTAGTCGACTTGTCAGGCTAATTTCCCCCCCCATCTGACTCACCAATTTCTGAGTAATGACGAGCCCCAGACCAGTGCCGCCATAACGGCGTGAAATACTGGCATCCGCTTGACTAAAGGCTTGGAAAAGCTGTGCTTGTTGGCGTTCGGAAATACCGATACCAGTATCTCGCACCATAAATTGCAGTTCGATTGCGTCATCTTTTTGTGAGCGAAGCTCTACACTGATATCGATGTTTCCACGTTCGGTAAACTTAATAGAGTTACCGACTAAGTTAGTGAGTACTTGCTGAATACGTAATGGGTCACCCACCACGCCCATTGGCACTTTAGGATCGATCTTAAGGGTGATTTCCAATCCCTTTTCGTGGGCGCTGGTGGCTTGCAAACTGACCACTTCTTCTAAGGTTTCTTGGAATTCAAATGGAATGTTTTCTAATGCCAATTTACCCGCTTCTAACTTAGAGAAATCGAGAATGTCGTTGATAATAGTTAATAGGTTATTCGCTGATTTCTCGATGGTTTGTAAGTAGTCGGCTTGGCTGTTGGTCAGCTTAGTTTTGAGCATTTGTCGAGTAAAACCAATCACACCGTTAAGTGGTGTGCGTAGCTCGTGTGACATATTTGCCAAGAATTCTGATTTAACACGCGCCGCTTCTTGAGCGCGTTTTTTCGCGATATCGAGCTCGACGTTTTGGATCTCAAGCTGCTCTAATGTTTCCCGTAGATCTGATGTAGCTTGGTCAATACTGTGTTGCATCTCCACATGGTATTCCGACAACGAGACCGCCATGGCGTTGATACCGTTTTTCAACTGATCAAGCTCACCATGCATCTTGCCTTCGATACGTACGTCCAAGTGACCACGACGAATACGGTCAACCATGTTTTTCATGTGTGAGATTGGACGAGTCACGTCGTGCATTAGTCGCAAAGCAAAGAAGGTCGACAAACCCAAACCGGTCAGTAGAACTAAAAACGCTGCAAAGACCTCTTGGTATTGCTGCAATCGTAATGATGACAGATCAAGCTCAATAGAGATGTAGCCAAGCGCAGGGTTATTTTCCTTGCCGCGAGGGCTAGACAGTATGCCTGATTCACTAATGATAGGCGCACGCAAAACCAGCGTGTTTTCTTTCAAGTGCGAAGTCACGAGTAACGGAATAGGCTCATTGCGTGGGAAAGTCAGTGATTCAAAGCTTGGGTGAAAGTTTGAGGTTACAAACAGTTCATGATTGTAATCAAACACCGCAATACTGCGTACAAATTTGGAGTTTTTACGGTGCGCGTAGCTAATAATACGGCGAACCGACTCTCGGCTGTTGTTTTTTAGTCCGTCTTCACTGGCAATCGCCAATGGCTCAATAATATTTAGACCGGAACTGATAACCTGTTTTTCTAAATCGTGATAGCGGTTAAAAGAAAAAATAGCGCTAAGAATTAAGCCAATGATGAGGGTTGGCGCTAGAGTAAGGGTAATAACGCGGGCGCGTAAGCCATATCTGGTCATTATTGTCTAAACATCGTGGTGTGGATATGGGAAAATAGGTCCAGCGCACTCGGTCGTGTAGTCTGTAGAACTACAGATACAGTCAATTGAGCAAAGCTAGCCGTCGAAACGATAAGCATAATCAACACAAGCGGCACAAACAATGGCTCAGACGTGAAAAGGTGACGTCTGAGTAGCAAATCAAAGTAATAGATGGCAGGCACAGAGCATGGCGCGTTTTTTCCAACCGAAAAAGAAAACTCAATTTGATACTAAACACCAATCAGTGACAGTTGAAAAGCTGGATCACCAAGGTGCAGGTATTGCCTACCAATCAGGTAAGCCGATGTTCATTGAAGGCGCTTTGCCTAGTGAGCAAGTACTGGTACAAATCGTAGAGTCTAAGAGTAAGTTTTCCCGTGCGAATCTTATTAAAGTACAACAACCAAGCCAGCAACGTGTTAAGCCATTTTGTTCGCATTATCATCAATGTGGCGGCTGTAATCTGCAGCATCTAGAACAATCATCACAATTGGAATATAAGCAACAGGCACTCACAGGATTAATGAAAAAATTCTCGGGTCAAACGCTTGCGCTTAGCGAGCCCGTGACAGGGGAAAGCCTTGCATACCGACGCCGAGCACGAATCAGTGTGATGGTGGATAAAAAAACGCGCCAATTGCAGTTTGGTTTTCGCCGCAAACAGAGCAAGCAGATTGTTACCGTAACCAATTGCCCAGTTCTTGATACAGAGCTCAACGTGATGTTGCCGGAATTATATAAATTACTACAAGGCTTTACTCATCAAGAGTCGATTGGCCATGTGGAGTTGGTGAAAGGTGATAATACCAAAGTTATCGTACTGCGCCACCTTAAGCCTTTAACCGCAAAAGAGCTGCAGCAGCTAGAAAATTTTGCCCAGTCACATCAGGCAACATTGTACTTGATGCCACAAACGGATCAGCTTGATTTAGTTGTGGGTGAGGAAGCATATTACCTTGAAGCGGGTGTGACGATTCCATTTGCACCCAATAACTTTATTCAAGTTAACCAAGCGGTAAACCAGAAAATGGTTCGCCAAGCATTAGAGTGGTTGGCTCTAGAGCAAACCGATCATGTATTGGATCTATTCTGTGGTTTGGGTAACTTTAGCCTGCCAATGGCGAAGCAAGCAAAATCGGTGATTGGTGTTGAAGGTGTCGATGCCATGGTAGAAAAAGCGACTCAAAATGCTAAATTGAACCAGATCGACAATGTTTCGTTTTATCAAGCAAATTTAGAACAAGATATGTCATCACAGCCGTGGGCGAGTGAAAAATTTGATAAGATACTGCTCGATCCTGCTAGAGCGGGTGCAAGTGGTATAGTTGACCAATTATCAGAGCTGGGCGCACGCCGAGTGGTCTATGTTTCTTGTAACCCAGCAACGTTAGCTAGGGATAGCCAAAGCTTATTGAAGCAAGGCTACCAGCTGGATAAATTGGCGATGCTGGATATGTTCCCTCACACGGGACACCTTGAGTCTATGGCACTATTTGTCATGCGCTAGGAAAATAAAGTGAACTAACGTTAGGTGCAACAGCCTATAAGACATGGTTAGTCGGTTAATAAAAATAACAACTAGGACGAAGAAAGATGGTTGCGGTAAGAAGCGCGCATTTAAATCAGGATGAACAGTTTGACTTAGATAAGTGGGTTGCCAGCTTAAGGCAAGACCAGAAAACTGCTCTGCGCTTAAAACAAGTTTATCATCAGTGTGAAAGCTACCTACAAGGCAATGAAAACGCTCAGCTACTGCTGTGGCGCGGTCGAGAGATGATCGAAATTCTTATCACGCTATCAATGGATAAGCCAACGTTGCTCGCAGCGCAGCTTTTCCCGTTGGTATCCAGTGGTGCCTTGCAGCGAGAAAAGCTTGAAGAAGATTTTAACAGCGAGATCATCAAACTGATTGATGGTGTCGAAGAGATGGCGGCGCTCGGTCAATTGAATGTGACACTAGAGGGAAGTGCCGCGTCTGCACAAGTGGATAACGTGCGTCGTATGCTACTTGCCATGGTGGATGATTTCCGCTGCGTGGTCATCAAGCTTGCAGAACGCATCTGTAACCTGATTGAAGTGAAAAAGGCGCCAGACGAAGTCCGTCGCGCCGTGGCGAAAGAGTGTGCCAATATCTACGCACCATTGGCAAACCGTTTAGGCATTGGTCAGCTTAAATGGGAAATTGAAGATTACGCATTCCGTTATCAACAGCCAGAAACGTACAAGCAAATTGCCAAGCAGTTGTCTGAGCGTCGCATCGTTCGCGAGCAATACATTAAAGATTTCGTTGATGACCTGCTTAAAGAGATGAAAGTGTCGGGCATCAACGCAGATGTGAGTGGGCGACCAAAACATATTTACAGTATCTGGCGCAAAATGCAGAAGAAAGGCTTAGATTTTGATGAGCTATTTGATGTGCGCGCAGTGCGAATTATTGCCGATAAACTGCAAGATTGTTATGCCGGGCTAGGTATCGTTCATACCAAATACAAACACCTACCTAATGAGTTTGATGACTACGTTGCCAACCCAAAACCAAATGGCTACCAGTCTATTCATACGGTTATCTTAGGTCCAGAAGGTAAAACCATTGAGATTCAGATCCGAACCAAGCAAATGCATGAGGACTCTGAATTAGGCGTAGCCGCGCACTGGAAATACAAAGAAGGCGGCAGCAGTCGTAGTGGTTACGATGAGAAAATCACTTGGCTGCGTAAACTGCTTGATTGGCAAGAAGAGATGTCGGACTC
>Ga0193961_1000865_pt1 | contig 11242 bp, 9 predicted proteins | sample FB_4_MG_FD_140371 | JGI IMG/M metagenome (GOLD analysis project Ga0193961, IMG submission 140371) | Microbial mat bacterial communities from the Broadkill River, Lewes, Delaware, United States - FB_4_MG | ecosystem: Environmental > Aquatic > Freshwater > River > Microbial mats | place: USA...
CACCCCCGGCCTTTGGGCCAATACCTGCTGCACCCATCCCATGTGGGAGGAAGCCTCCTCTGCCTGTGCCGTGCGCCGCATGGAAGAGGAACTGGGCCTCAAAGGTCTGTATCCTGAGTTTCGCCATCAGCTGGAATACAGGGCCGATGTGGGTCACGGCATGGTGGAACATGAGGTCGTCGATGTCTTTCTTGCTCATGCCCATCGTCCACTCACCCCCGTCGCCAACCCGGATGAGGTGATGGAAACCCGCTGGATGGACTACCATGACCTTTTGGCTGAGGTGCAACGCCACCCCGAACGGTTTACGCCCTGGCTCAAGATCTATCTTCACAAATATGCCGATATCATCTTTGGACCTGACCTGATTATCGCCTCCAAAACCTGATCTCAGCAGTGGCATTTTGCCCTTGGCAACAAGGCCATGATCTGGCCCGTTTCTCCTTGCCCTTAGGACGGTCCATATGGTTTTGTGCCCCCAAATAATGGGAGGCACACGTATCATGTCAGTTCTTATTGCAGGCGGCGGTATCGCCGGGCTCAGCCTGGGTCTGACATTGCACCAGATCGGTGTTCCCTTTCATATCTACGAATCCGCTGCACAATTGCACCCGATGGGCGTGGGCATCAATCTGCAGCCCAATGCCGTACGGGAGCTGTTTGACCTCGGACTAGAGGCCGAATTGGAACGGATCGGCATCCGTACCCGGCAGCTGGGTTTCTATTCAAAGCTCGGCAAGACGATTTGGGAAGAGCCGCGTGGTTTGGAGGCAGGCTACGCCTGGCCGCAATACTCGGTCCATCGCGGTGCTTTGCAGATGATGCTATATCATGCGCTGGTGGCACGGGCGGGCGCTGATTGTATCACCACTGATGCGCGCGCTGTTGGTTTTGATCAAACAGCAAGCGGGGCAGATCTGATTTTGGCAGATGGGTCTCGCAAGAGCGGCACATTGGTTGTGGCGGCAGATGGCATCCACTCCGCCCTGCGCCAGCAGATGTACCCGGATGAGGGTGCCCCGATCTGGAATGGTCGCATCCTGTGGCGTGCGACCACCAAAGGCGCGCCCTGGAAGGGAGGGGCTTCCATGGCGATGATCGGTCATGACAGCCTGCGCATGGTCGCTTACCCAATCTCTCGTCCTGATGCCGAGGGACTGGCGACCCTCAACTGGATTGCCGAAAAGAGCTTTGATCCCACCAGTCCCTGGAAGAAAGAGGATTGGAACCGCGCCGCCGACATCAACGATTTCATCGGCGACTTCGAGGACTGGAAATTCGACTGGATTGATGTACCTGGCCTAATCCGTGGCGCTGAGGTGGTTTACGAATACCCCATGGTTGATCGCGATCCTTTGCCGCAGTGGGGTTTTGGCGCTGTGACACTGATGGGGGATGCAGCCCACCCAACCTACCCTGTTGGCTCAAACGGAGCCAGCCAGGCGATTCTTGATGCACGGGTCATTGGCGCGAGCATGCTGTCCCACGGTGTCACCCCAAAGGCACTTGCAGCCTATGAAACCGAGGTCCGCCCCCTAGCCACTGGCATTGGTCAGACCAACCGCGCAGGCAAAGGGCCAGATGCGGTGTTGCAACAGGTCGAGGATCTCTGCGGCGGTGAGTTTTCCAGCATCGATGATGTGATCCCCAGTGGTGACCTCGCCGCTCATGCCGCGCGCTATAAATCCATCTCAGGGTTTTCCATAGAAGATCTGAATGCCCGCCCAGCAACAATCAAAGCCGGTGCCAGACTGACCGGTTAAAGGTGGGGGGGGCTCCCGCCCGTCATCAGGCCCTTTGGGGCCCTCTTCCCGTTGGGCCTGGCGCCGTGCTGACGCACGACGGTGGTCCTGTACCCCCTCCGGTAAATTTGCGCGAAACTGCGCCGCGCGAAAGCGCGGCGCCGGGCCCAAGGCCGCCAGGGTCACACGGCGCAAGCCGATGACCCGCGGGCGCGGGAGCTCCCGCTTTGCCCTTGATGACCTTGGCGTCGCAGCGCCGATCCTGAACTGCGATGACTATGTCAAATACCTATGACAGCCTGAACTGCGCGCTGCCAACGCGCATAGGCCATATTGCGCTGCTCTGGCGCCATCTGCGGCGTAAACTTGTGATCCAGCGCCCAGGTCGCTGCAAACCCGGCTTGGTCAGGATAGATCCCGGCCTGCATGCCAGCCAGCCAGCCAGCCCCCAATACTGTCGTCTCCTGCATCTTCGGACGATCCACTGCGGCACCAAGCAGATCAGACAAGCTCTGCATCGTCCAGTCGCTGGCGCTCATGCCGCCATCAACCCGCAGGGTGACATGAGTTTCCTCGGGCCAATCCGCCCGCATCGCCTCCCAAAGATCCCGCGTCTGATAGGCGACGCTTTGTAGGGCCGCGCGGGCCATTTCCGCCGGGCCGGAGCCCCGCGTCAGGCCAAAGACGGCGCCACGGCATTCGGGCTGCCAATAGGGCGCTCCCAGACCCGTAAACGCAGGTACCAAAAGCACATCCTGCTCGGGGTCTGCAGCGCGCGCCAAAGCGCCCGACTGGGCCGCATCCTCCAGAATACCCAATCCATCCCGCAACCACTGCACCGCTGCACCGGCGATAAAGATCGACCCCTCCAATGCATAGGTGGGCTGGCCCTTCAGCTGATAGGCCACAGTGGTCAGCAGACGATTGTTTGAGACAACCGGAGTGTCGCCGGTGTTCAAAAGGGCAAAACAGCCAGTTCCATAGGTGGATTTCATCATTCCCGGTTCAAAACAGGCCTGCCCGATAGTCGCCGCCTGTTGATCGCCGGCAACGCCGAGAATGGGCACCGCAGCGCCGAGGATTTCAGGCTCGGTCGTGCCAAACTCCGCCGCGCAATCCTTGACTTGAGGCAACATCTCCATCGGCACCTTGAGCACCCGGCAAATCTCTTCGCTCCAAGCGCCCGCACGAATATCATAAAGCATGGTGCGCGAGGCATTGGTTGCATCCGTCACATGCGAAGCCCCCCCGGTCAGCCGCCAGATCAGAAAACTGTCGATGGTACCAAACAGAAGCTCCCCCTGTGCAGCCCGCGCGCGGGCCCCCGGTTGCTGATCCAGGATCCAGCTGACCTTGGTGCCTGAGAAATAGGGATCCAGCAGCAGCCCTGTCTTGTAGCGGATCATCTCCTCATGGCCCTCAGCACGCAGAGCCTCGCATATTTCAACGGTGCGGCGATCCTGCCAAACGATCGCTTTGTGGATCGGCTTACCACTGTCTTTTTCCCAAACAGCGGTGGTTTCGCGCTGATTGGTAATGCCGATCCCTGCAAGATCAGCGGCTGTAAGGCCCCGTTCTGCCAGCACTTTGCGGCAGGTCTCTACAACGCTCTCCCAGATCTCTTCCAAATCGTGCTCAACCCAGCCCGCCTTGGGGAAATACTGGGGAAACTCCCGCTGTGCCGTGCCAACGGCCTGCATATCTGCGTCAAACAACACCGCCCGTGTCGACGTGGTGCCCTGGTCGATTGCCAGAATATATGTCATGTCCCGCCCCTGTGATGAATCTCCTCAGAGCGGGACTTTAGCCGCTAGATGTTACCGCTGCCAGTCCTGACTAAAGTATTAGTTTAAAAACCGGATCACACAGCGATATTGTCAATCAGTCGGACACCTTCGATCCAGGCTGCAACAAACAAACGTGCTGGCCCCTGGGCCAGCTCCGTGGCACTTAAATCCTCGGCAGAGCAGAGCGACAGATATTCCAGCTCGTCAAATCCTGCCCCCAGGATCGCAGCCTCCGATTGCTGTTTTAGATCCGCAAAGGCACCGCCCGCGGACAACTCTCCAGCCAGAGCAGTCAAGATTGGGTACAGTGCCCCGGCCTTGCTGACCCCCTCAGCCGACAACCGCATATTGCGTGAGGACATCGCCAAACCCGAAGCTTCGCGCACAGTTGGACAGCCCACCACCTCAATCGGGATATCAAGATCGCGGGCCATGCGCCGGACCACCAGAAGCTGCTGATAGTCCTTTTCACCAAAGAACGCCTGGTGCGCCCCGGTTTGCAGAAACAGCTTGGCCACAACTGTGGCGACCCCGTCAAAGTGGCCCGGGCGGCTTGCCCCCTCCATCTGATCTGCCACCCCGGTCACAGAGACAGTGCTGGCAAAGCCATCGGGATAGATCTGATCCGGGTCCGGCACATAGATCACATCCACATCATAGGGCGCCAGTTTGATAGCATCCTCATGTTCAGTCCGGGGGTAATTGGCCAGATCGTCCGGGTTGTTGAACTGCTTGGGATTGACAAAAATCGTCACAATCACCCGGTCACAGGCTGCTTTGGCGGCGTCAACCAGGGACAAGTGACCGGCATGCAGCGCCCCCATTGTGGGCACCACAGCGACACGTTCTCCAGCTCGAATCCAGTCACTATGCTTGGCTCGCAGCTCCGCGAGTTGGCGAATAATCGGGGCAGTCATGTTGGATTTACCCTTTTGCAGGTGTTATCTGGTCAGCGAATATATGTTCAGCAGCAGGAAACTCCCGCGCGCGGACCTCAGCTGCATAGGCAGCGATGGCGGCTTTGGCATCAACGCCCAGCGCGCCGTAGCGTTTGACGAATTTAGGTTTAAAGGCGGTGAACAGCCCCAGCATGTCATCCACCACCAGCACCTGCCCGTCACAGCCTGCCGAGGCACCAATGCCAATGGTAGGGATTGGCACTTCAGCCGTGATCTCATCCGCGAGGCTTTGTGGCACTTTTTCCAACACCACGGCAAAGGCCCCGGCCTCTGCCACTGCCTGGGCCCCTGCGAGCACAGTTGCACCAGCGTCATCACGGCCCTGCACCTTGTAACCGCCCAAAGTGTTGATCGACTGCGGTGTCAGCCCAACATGGGCCATCACCGGAATACCACGCTCCACGAGAAAACGGATCGTCGGCGCCATCTCGACGCCGCCCTCCAGCTTGACCGCCGCCGCATTGGCTTCCCGCATCAGGCGAGCCGCATTGCCAAAGGCCTGTTCTGGGCTCTCTTCGTAAGAGCCAAAGGGCATATCAATCACCAACATGGCCCGGTTCAGCCCCCGCGCAACCGCTGCACCGTGGAGAATCATCATCTCCATGGTAACTCCCAAAGTCGAAGAAAGCCCGTGCAACACCATGCCAACACTGTCACCGACTAAAACAAAGTCACAATGTTCATCCATCATCTGCGCCATTGGCGTGGTATAGGCCGTCAGGCTGACAATTGGCGTTTTGCCCTTCTGCGCAAGGATATCGCTCGCAGTAATGGCCGTGGTCTTTGAGGTCGCGCTCATGGTTTTCCCTAGGTTTGTACGGGTTGCGCACGCCTAACAACTAACGCAACGCGCTTCCAGAGGGCGAAATGTCTCGCAGCCCTTGATTACCCAGCGGAAAACGGGAAACCTTGGCGCTAAGGCCCCGGCAACAGGGGATCAAACGCAACAAGGGAATTGAGAAATGACATTCAGATCAATCATCTTTGCCGCCAGTTCGACCCTGGCTTTGATGGCCGGTGCCGCTTTTGCCAAGGATTCCGTTACCATCGGTCTTCAACTGGAGCCCCCCCATCTTGATCCTACCAGCGCCGCAGCCGGTGCCATTGATCAGGTGCTTTACTCTAACGTCTTTGAGGGTCTGACCCGGTTTATGGGCGATGGATCGGTTGTCCCCGGCCTGGCCAAAAGCTGGGAAATCTCCGACGATGGGCTAACCTATACCTTCCATCTGAACAGCGGCGTTACCTTTCATGATGGTACCACCATGGATGCCGATGACGTGAAATTCTCGCTGGACCGCGCCCGCGCTGAGGACAGCACCAACGCACAAAAAGCCCTCTACGCTGATATCGCCAGCGTTGAGGTCATTGATCCCACGACAGTCAAACTTACCCTCAGCAAACCAAACGGCAACATGCTGTTCAACCTGGCCTGGGGGGATGCTGTCATTGTTGCACCCGAAAGCATTGATGACATCAAGACCTCCCCCGTGGGCACCGGCGCGTTCAAATTCGCAAACTGGGTGCAGGGCGACCGCATCACCCTGGAAAAGAACAGCGACTACTGGGGCACCCCAGCGGTTCTGAACAGCGCCACGTTTAAATTCATCTCCGACCCGACCGCCGCCTTTGCCGCCGTGATGGCCGAAGATGTGGATGCCTTTTCCGGATTCCCGGCGCCGGAAAACCTGCCACAGTTTGATGCCGATCCGCGCTTTCAGGTGCTGGTAGGCTCGACCGAGGGGGAAACCATCCTGTCGACCAACAACAAACAGGCGCCCTTTGATGATGTGCGCGTGCGCGAGGCCCTGGCCCATGCCATCAACCGTCAGGCCATCATTGATGGTGCCATGTTTGGCTATGGCACCCCGATTGGCACCCATTTTGCACCGCATAACCCCGCCTATAAGGATCTGACTGGCGGCTCTGCCTATGACCCCGAACGCGCCAAGGCGCTGCTGGCGGAGGCAGGCCTGGCGGACGGCTTTGAAACCACTTTGCACCTGCCGCCGCCCTCTTACGCGCGTCGCGGTGGCGAGATCATCGCCGCGCAGCTGGCCCAGGTCGGCATCAAGGCTGAGATCATCAATGTGGAATGGGCTCAGTGGCTTGAAACCGTGTTCCGCGGCAAGGATTTTGGCCTGACAATCGTCAGCCATACCGAGCCCATGGACATCGGCATCTATGCGCGCCCCGACTACTATTTCCAGTATGACAACTCCGGCTTCCAGGATCTGATGACCACCCTGAATGGCACCACCGATCCCGACAAGCGCATGGCGCTGCTACAGGAAGCCCAGGAGACCATCGCCAAGGACTATGTGAATGGCTACCTGTTCCAGCTGGCCTCGCTCAGCGTCGCCAAGGCCGATCTGCAGGGGCTTTGGGCCAATGCGCCGACCCAGGCCACCGACCTGACCGCCGTCAGCTGGGCTGAGTAAACCATCAACACCTCGCCGGGCGCGACAGAGCTTTGCGCCCGGCAGACTCACCTCTTTTCAGGACACATTCGATGATTGATCTCTATCCGGCCGGCAGTCGCCCCAGCCGCAAAGCCCCGGCCCAGTGGTTCACCGGCGAGGTTTGGATGGATCCGATCATCACAGCCCCTGCACCCGCCCGAATCAATGCACTGCGCGTCAGCTTTGCCCCTGGTGCGCGCACCGCCTGGCATACCCATCCCCTGGGTCAGACCCTGAACATCATCAGCGGGCTGGGACTGGTTGGACTGCGCAATGAAGCCCCCCGCGAGATGCGCCCTGGCGATACCGTCTGGATCCCGCCAGGCGTGGAACACTGGCATGGTGCCGCGCCCGAAACCGCCATGGTGCACCTTGCCCTGCAGGAAGAGCAGGATGGGTCGGCCGCCGCGTGGCTGGAACATGTCTCCGACGCCGACTATCTGCCTAGCACAGACGATAGCGCCTGAAACAGATGCTACGCTATGCTCTGAAACGTGGGTTTTCGCTGATAATCAGCCTCGCCGTTGCCTCGCTTGTCATCTTCTTCGTGATTGAAATCGCGCCCGGAGATCCCGCCTCTTTCATGCTTGGCATCAATGCCGAGCCCGATACCGTGGCCGCCCTGCGCGCCGAGCTGGGGCTGGATCAGGGCAAGTTGCAGCGCTACCTCGCCTGGGTTGGCGGCATGCTGCAGGGGGATTTTGGTATGTCCTATACCTATCGCACCCCTGTCGCGGGCATGATTGCCGACCGCATGTGGGTCTCGCTGCCGCTGGCGCTCTATGCGCTGGCGCTATCAACGCTGATCGCCTTTCCAGCCGGTATCTATGCGGCCGCGCGGCGCGGCAAGGCAGGCGATATGGCCGTAATGGGCGCAACCCAGCTGGGCGTTGCGGTACCCAATTTCTGGTTTGCTATGATCCTGGTGCTGGTCTTTGCCATCAACCTGCGCTGGTTTGGCGCGGGTGGCTTTGCCGGATGGGATGACGGGCTTGGCACAGCCCTGCATTCGCTGACTCTGCCCGCCATCGCCCTGGCCCTGCCACAGGCGGCCATCCTGGCCCGTGTCATGCGCTCCGCCCTGCTGGATATTCTTGGCGAGGATTTCATGCGCACCGCCCGTGCCAAGGGGCTCACCCGTCGGCAAGCATTGTGGCGCCACGGGCTGCGCAATGCGATGATTCCGGTGCTCACCATCATCGGCCTGCAGTTTTCCTTTTTGCTGGCCGGGGCCATCATCATCGAACAGGTGTTTTTCCTACCCGGACTGGGGCGGTTGGTGTTTCAGGCGATTTCCTCGCGTGATCTGATCGTGGTGGAATCGGTGGTGATGATACTGGTCTTTGCGGTGATCACGGTGAACTTTCTGGTCGACTTAGCCTATGCGCTGGTCGACCCCCGTCTGAGGAGCCGCACATGAGACTGGTCAATCGATACGCCATTGGTCCGGCCAAGCCGGACTGCGCCCGACCCTCCCCACGGGAGGGCGCTTTGCACCCACCCAGGGTCAGGCGCAGTCCTAGCGTCCAATCAGCAAAGGCACATCCATGACCCGCAACCTCATCCTCGGCACAGGGCTGTCCTCATTGGTGGTTCTGGCGGCGCTTGTCTCCTTCATCTGGACGCCCTTTGATCACACCGCGATGGATATCCCCGCCAAGCTGCAACAGCCCAATGGCAATCATTGGCTGGGCACCGATCACTTTGGCCGTGATATCTTCTCGATGATCATGGTCGGCGCACGCACCTCGATTGCGGTGGCGCTGGTGGCTGTGGGCATTGGCATGGGGCTGGGCGTGCCGCTGGGTCTGGCGGCCGCGGCCAATAAAGGCAGCTGGCTGGATGAGATTATCATGCGGGCCAACGATCTGGTCTTTGCCTTTCCATCCCTGGTAATTGCCATCCTGATCACCGCCATCTTTGGCGCGGGCGCTATCAACGCCATTGCCGCCATCGGCATTTTCAACATCCCGGTCTTTGCCCGCATCACCCGTGGCGCCGCCCTGTCGCTTTGGGAGCGTGAATTCATTCTGGCCGCACGGGTCGCTGGCAAGGGCGCGGCGCGCATTTCTGGCGAACATATTCTGCCCAATATTGCCAACCTGCTGATTGTGCAGGGCACCATTCAGTTCTCGCTGGGGATCCTGGCCGAGGCAGGGCTGTCCTACGTGGGTCTGGGTGCACAGCCCCCCACCCCCAGCTGGGGTCGCATGCTGGCAGATGCCCAAACCATGGTCAGCTTTGCGCCGCATCTTGCCCTTATTCCCGGTTCCGCAATCGTGATCACTGTGCTGGGGCTGAACCTGATGGGCGACGGTCTCCGCGACTGGTTGGACCCAAAATTGAGGCTGGCGCGCTGATGACCCTGCTTGATATAACCAATCTGTCGCTGCGGATCGGCACCCACGAGATCCTCAAAGAGGTCTCGCTGTCGGTAGAGGCAGGCGAGATTGTCGCCATCACCGGCGAAAGCGGCTCTGGCAAATCAATGACCGCATTTTCTGCCATGGGATTGCTACCTGAAACAGCGACGACATCAGGTGGGATCAGCCTCTGTGGAACCGATCTTTTGGCACAAAGCGAGGCCCAGATGTGCGACTTGCGCGGGCAGGCCATTGGCATGGTGTTTCAGGAACCGATGACAGCGCTCAACCCGGTCAAAACCATCGGCGATCAGGTGATGGAGACCATCCTAATTCACAAGGCATTGCCGCCGGATCAGGCCCGCGCGCGTGCGCGCGAATTGCTGGACCGTGTCGGCTTGTCTGCTGATCGCTTCCCCCTTGGCCGCTTCCCGCATGAGCTGTCTGGCGGGCAACGGCAAAGGGTCGTGATTGCCATGGCCATCGCTCTGCGCCCGAAATTGCTGATCGCAGATGAACCCACCACGGCGCTGGATGTCACCACTCAGGCGCAAATTCTGGAACTGCTGCGTGACCTGGTGCGTGAATTTGACATGGGGCTGATGATCATCACCCACGATCTGGCAGTCGTCGCCGATCTCGCTGATCGCATTGTCGTCATGCGCCACGGAGAAGTCGTGGAAACAGGCGCGACGCAGACGCTATTGCACAATATGCAGCATCCCTACACCAAGATGTTGTTTGCCGCTTCCAACCATCAGGTGACCCTGCCAGAGCCCCCAGCGCCTAGCCCGCTTCTAGAGGTCAAGGGCGCTGTGCGGGACTACCCCCTGCCCCGCAAGAACCTGTTTGCAAAACCCGAGCATTTTCGCGCCGTCAAGGATGTCTCCTTTACTCTCTATCGGGGGGAACGCCTGGGACTGGTGGGGGAGTCGGGATGTGGGAAATCGACCCTAACGCGGGCCATTCTGGGGCTAGAGCCACTTCAGAGTGGTGAAATCTGCCTAGATGGAATGGCGATCACCACCACCCAGAACCCGGAAATTCGCCGCCGAATGCAGGTAGTGTTTCAAGACCCCTTTGGCAGTTTTAATCCGCGTCACCGGGTTGACCGATTGATCACCGAACCCTTTTACACCTTGATCGCCCCCCCCACAGGCTCTGCGCGCAGCGACCTCATTGCTGAGACCCTGCGCGCGGTTGGGCTGCAGCCAGAAGATGCCCAAAAATATGTGCATCAGTTTTCCGGAGGCCAGCGCCAGCGCATCGCCATTGCCCGCGCGCTCATCACCCGCCCCGAACTGATCTTGTTTGACGAGGCAGTCTCAGCGCTGGATGTTTCGGTACGGGCGCAGATACTGGACCTGCTGGTGGAACTCTGTGAGGCCTATGGCCTTAGCTATCTATTCATCAGCCACGACCTGAGCGTCGTGCGCACCATCACCGACCGCTGTCTGGTGATGCAAAAAGGCGAGATCGTTGAGGCAGCTGCCACCGAAGAGATTTTTGCCAACCCCAAACACCCCTATACCCGCGCGCTGATCGCAGCGGCGCCGCAGCTGCCAGAGCTTGATCAGGGGGCCGCGTGATGGTCTCGCTGTCCTTGATTCTGCCGCGTCAGCAGACGATCTTTGCCTCGGTGCTCGCCCCCTATTTCCACGAAGTCGCCCCAGGCGCGCCAATCGATCCGGCCAAACGCGCCGAGCAGATGTTGAACCGCAAAGACGTGACAGCCTTTTGGATACATCAGGCCCAGGCGCGTATTGGCTTTGCCCTGGTTTTGAATCTGCCCGATGATCGTCGTGAGCTGTCAGAGTTTCTGATCGTGCCGCAATATCGGCGCCAGGGCTACGGTCAAGAAGCGGCTAGCCTGATCCTACAAGAGTTTCCAGGGCGCTGGCGCATGGGCATCTCTCAACAGTCACCGCA
>Ga0193961_1000866_pt1 | contig 11241 bp, 8 predicted proteins | sample FB_4_MG_FD_140371 | JGI IMG/M metagenome (GOLD analysis project Ga0193961, IMG submission 140371) | Microbial mat bacterial communities from the Broadkill River, Lewes, Delaware, United States - FB_4_MG | ecosystem: Environmental > Aquatic > Freshwater > River > Microbial mats | place: USA...
AAGTGCATATCTCTGCGAGAATTGTGTCGTCGACGACATCTATGTTTTGTGCAGCGAGTGTCAAACATCAGAGCCGCACAGTTGTGCTGGCAGCTGTGATACCGACGCGGCTGAACAAACACCACCATATGTTTTGACAAAACCACTCGATTGGCCAACCACATGCAAGCTGCTCGAAGCAGCGTGCAGTGGAAACATGCGCACTTTGCTTGCAGAGCAGTGTGACAACAAACAGGATTGATTGAGACAACACTAAAAGAACATTTTTTGGCCACGTTTGGCAGCAGTGAGCAACTAGCCACGCATTTGTGGCCTTGAATGGGAGCGTTCTGGCATATTTTTGTAATCGTGCCCATCAAATCAGATGAATAAGTAGGGTTGGGCGATAGATTGGTTGTTTTTTTTCTGTACGTCACGCACGGTTTTTGCAACGATGAGCACGAGCAATGGAAGCGAAAAAACACGCACCTTGCAAGCTTTTGTCGCGTGCAAATCAGACGCGAATGCCTCTAGCGGACCACCAACAAAACGCGCGCGCGTTGGACTATCCAAAGTGATTTCCGGAGGGCAGACCGGCGCCGATCGTGCCGCGCTCGAGGCAGCCAAAGAAGTCGCTTTGGAGACTGGCGGCACAGCGCCGGGTGGCTTTTTGACAGCACGAGGTCGCGACAAGACACTGCAGAGTGAATTTGGCCTCGTCGAATTGCCGGCGCCACGCACAGCCGCCGGCGCACTGCAACCACTTTCTGTCCCGCAAATGTATATTATGCGCTCGCAAATCAATGTAGACGACAGTGACGCCACAGTTGCATTTAGGTTGCGCGCGAGCGTCGGTACAGACAAAACTATTGGCTATTGTGCAACGCGAAAGTGGCGTGTTGCAAAGCAGCATGAAATTCACAATACTCGAAACCATTACCGTCCGCTTTTGGTTGTCGACAGTGTGCAAGACGAAAAGGCGGCTGTGCGTGCAATCGTCGACTTTCTAAAGCGCACCAAGCCGCAGACCCTCAACGTTTGCGGGCATCGGGATGACCGGACCGCCGGATGCACGGCATTTGGAGACACTGTGAAGCGAATTCTTGTTGGTGCGTTGACTGAAATCGGGAAAAATAAAGATTGATCATTTCAAAGCAAGCAATAATGACCGAGCCGCGTTGCAATATTGTTGTTTCCGAGTTACAAAAAGTTCATGAAGATCACGAGTGCTTTAACAAATATGGTCACGAGTGTGAACCGGCAGATTGTACGCTTTGCTCACAGTGTTGTTGGCAGAAACTTTCTTTGAAGCAAAAACAATTGGCCAACGCGATCGCCAACCGCTACGATCTGCAGAATTGGATCGTCACAGAGTCGAAAGATCGTCACGCGTTTTGTATGATGCTGGTCAACGAAGAAGAAGAACGCACAATGTGGCCTTGTGTTGCAGTTTGCGAGTGTCAACGAAAATTGAGCGACCATTGGTACTACAATTACTGCTTAAAGAACAAACGCAGCAAACTGCCGCACTGTGCGTACAACTATGGGGCTGATCACTAAACGTGCCATTTTAATTAGAGAAATCGTTTTACGGTTTCACGGTGGCACATGATCCATCCAAAAGTCCCGCCAAACCATTTCCTGCCACGTAATACTGCTCTGCATATTGCAAATAGCACCGCAATTGTGGGTCAGTTTGTGTTTGCGGTTTCTTTTGGCTCTGTTGTGTAGCGGCTTTGGCAACTTTTATCGAAACAGTGAGGGGTGTGCGCGAGTCATGCACAAAGTCAAACGTTTTCGATTGCAAAACATCTTGTGGGCGAGTAATATCTTTGTTGAGTGGAAGGGCATACCACTCGCGGTTTTGCACCAACTGAACACCGGAAACATCAAATGTCATTTGCGTGCCAGGGCAAGATACTGTTATTTCTGTCAGCACCGCGTTGCCAGTGACATCGTGAACGAGAATTGCATTTGTAAACAGCATTCCTGGTCGCCGATACGGCAGCCCAAACGTGACGCAACTCGTGTTTTCATCGGGCGTTTGTGCCGCAGCGTTGTCACTCGAGAGAGATGCTTCCATTTCTACATAATGAACAAAGCTGGATCCCTCGCTTTGTTCATAGTAACCATAAGTGCCGAGTTGCGGGGTTAGCAATGGCTGGCGACGCTTTCGGTACGATAGCTGTAATGAATGGCCTGCTTTGGCGACAATCGGTCCATCAAACTCGCCCAACGATTCTTGAAAGATATAGTCACGTCCACATATGTAGTCCAACCCGGTTGTAATTGGATATTCGACCGTCCACAATGCTCTCCTGTCGCACATTGCGTCTTGAAGCTGAATTGGCGCAACTTGACACATATTTGTGAGCGTCACATCGTCAAATTTGTCAAGCAAGACATATGAAACAATCTTGTTGCATATCAGAGTGGGAAAGCACGCACGCAGTGTGCTAAACAGGGTCGATGCAAACGAAATTGCTGTTTGTCTTTGTTCACGCAAACGGTCTTGGGACAACAAAAGTGCACACAGGTGGCTGTTGATCGATTCTATGCACCCTCCACCGATCATGACAGAAAATGTAAACGACGGGTATGTCTTTGCAACGACAAACCGTTTTGTTTTTTGAACAGTCAAATCAACTGCAACACGCAACCCAAAATTATCTATGTACCCAGATTTTTCGATATTCGCGCTATATGTTGTGTACGGACCCCGACACTTTTTGCAAACCGTCGAAATAGCAATTTTGGTCAAACTGTCATCAAGTATGGGAAACGGATCGTAACCAAGAAGCGTTTTTCCGTCTGCTTGAAACATGTCAAAATCTTCCATCTTTGTTGCTGGTGTGTGTGTGTGTATGTTTGTGTGTGTGTGTGTGCGACAGAAATTATTTTTTGTCGTGTTTAATCGGTCGAAAATTCGGTCGGTGGATCAATAGAGACGCCGGTTGTGTACCAGTGCATAATCATGGCAATTTCGTCGTTGGCCAACGTGGTTGAGGGGGACGCAGGTACGATGATCGGCTGCTTGCGACAGCGACGCACCCCATTTTGCTGGATGGGACACGACTGACACGGTTCTGTGGGAAGAACAGCGTCTTCAGCGCACGAATCGCACCCAGAAACAACGCCACTCAGATCGACTTGACCGCTATCGATGCGCTGCTCGACGCGCAAAAGGTCGTGCAAAGCCCTTTCGATCTGTTCCGCTGTGCAGTGAGACTGGTAGCGTGTGCGAATTGTACACTGCGACTGGCCACGCCGTTGTGGACGACCTCCGTCTGATACTCTGCCGCTTCGCTCCTCCACGACAATGCACTTGAAAGCGCCTGCTGGACGATAGATTCTCTGTCCGGCACCGAGAGTGCTGATCGGTGCAAATTTAATGTGCCGATTGCGATAGGCGGCCAACAAGAGTCGCGCAAAACGAGCCGGACTTTGCGTCTGCACCTGTGCGGGGAGTGGAATGGGATTGGTTCCTTGCGCCGAAATACTGACAACGCCATCAAAACTCGAGAATCGCGAACTTCGTCGCACGCGACGCTGCATTGACGGTCGCTGCGGAATGATTGTGGCACCGTAGCAGCCAGAGAGCGGCGCTGTGGATCGTGCAGTGAGGATAGTGGTGGGCATCGACATGTTACCAAAAAAAACAATCTCTTGAAACTGGCCCTCTTCTGTGCCGGTCTTTTTATCTATGATGGTGCGCACACCAATAAAAAAGTTTGTTTTTTCAAAAAACCAACAGACAAAGCGCAAACCCAAATTGGCAATAATTGCATATTTTCTGCGCTCTGTGAACGTTGACCAAACGACGCACACTTTTTTGCGCCATCTCTCATTGCGGAACAAGTGCAGCGCCAGCCGAAAGCGCCAATTGACCCAAAACACACAAAAACCAAATGTATTGTATCAAGACGGTTCCGATTGCAAATAGCATCGGGGAAAAACCGAAAAACAATGATGCAAAAGTCGCAAACGAATTGGAGAAGCGTCGCAACAACGTCTCTGTGCAAATCGAGTCGGCTCATCTTCTGGCAACCAAATGGCTGTCGCCTTCTCTGTCGGCCGCAAATAATTCTCTGACGAATCTAATGCCGCACCAACCAGAGCACGATCAACAACAAAACTCCTCCTCCATTTTGTACGATGTGATTGGTCGACAGCTGGCAAAGTATGCAAAGATGCCGATGCCCGAAGAACGCGAGCAGTCGCCCGACGACATTGGCTCGGAAAGCGTACAGAGCCCAGAGGCGAAAGCCGATCAGACGGTCTTTAAAAAGTTAGAGGCGGCAATGCGCAAGATTGATGCACATCTGTTCTCCAATCTTCTCACTTCTTGCCTTGCCGACGCACCCGATGAGCAATGCCGTCGATGCTCGCGCCGCGGCGACGCCGATCATGTGACACTGCTTTTTATCACGCACACGGTTGCGTTTGAAGGTAGCCGTCGCTATTATTCAGGTATCATTGACTTTATTTGTTCCGATTGTGCAATCGACATTTGCGAAAAGGGAAGCGGTCGCGACGCTGCGTGCAACGGTAGTTTCAGTAAGCGCTGGGCACAATCGCTCAAATCGCTCCGCGAATTGCTTTCCGATGTTGATGGCACGCCGCGTGCCACTCTTGCACAAATGTACTCTTTGTTCTATTTGGTGTCGGGGCGGCGCGGCTTTGCAATCACCGATTTTGATTGCAGTGTATCACAGTTTGTACAGGAGCGTTTCACTGCAACCATTATCAAGTCGCTTGTGAAAAGTCCCTTTGAAACTGTACCAGCCGCCGCCGCGAAAAGCGAGTTGGCAAACGGCGGTGGTAATTTCCTCCATTGTGTTGTGTGCAGTGCGCCGGCGGTTGTTGGCGGCGACTTTTCTCTCGGCATTCTGTCGACCATATACTATGACACATCCAAAGTGTTCACTGTGCCCTATTACGTTTGTGGTCCGAAATGTCGCAGTGTGTGGCAAGATTCAGCGCTAGAGAAAAAACGTCATGCGCGCATGCTGCAAGTGCATCGACATTCGATGCGCCACTATTACGGGACACTGCTCGAGCAGTACACAGACTTGACACAACGACTGATGGGTTTGACAACCGACGATGTCAAAGTGACTCTAGTTCCCGACGACATGCAGCGGCATAAAGCAGGCCGTGAGCCATTCGAACACATCGAACATCCCTATTTGGCACTGTCGGGAAATGGACAGGAAGATTCAGACAGAGGGTTTGGTGAACTGCGGCAAGATTCGGCACACAAAACCCTGCTGACAACCATCGAAAGCGACACGCTGAACGCGTTGTTTGGCTTGATGCGGCACGCCGAGCAGAGTGACGAAATTTGCACGCGTGTCTCACTGCTTCACGAAGAGTTGCACATTTGGCAGTGCGTGAGAAAGTGCCTCTGCAGTGCGTGCACAAAGAGAAATCTGCGCTATCTCAATCTCTTGGATCATTACGATGCAACTCAGCGCATTGCCGCGCGCATGACTGACTCTTGCGACCCAAAAGAGTACGCCGACGCGCTGTGTGCGGCAGAGGGCGCGCTACAAAGTTTCATCGTGGGATCACGCATTGCACCGACTGTTCGTCAGCGTTCGCCACACTGCAAGCCGATTTCCGACTCTGTCTCACCGAGCGTGCAAGCTGATCAACTCTATTTTTCACATTGGCGCCTAAAGTCGCGTCCGTTTCCCCGTGGAAGTCAACCACACTGTGCGAGTGACTATTCATGCAAAGAAACGCGACCGGCAAACGTCACTCTCTCCAGCTTTCTGCTTGAAACCGCGCACTTTTGTTCACCAATGTTCTGACACAGTGTTTCTTGGTTGGGTTTTGCCGTCTGAAACAAATACGAGTGGCATGCATTGCAGAGAGAGCAGTAAAAAAGAAAATCGATTGGAAAAAACCGTTTTTTAGAGGTTGGTTGGCTGAAGAAAAATCAGCGGCGACAACGGCAACTATCGATTGGCAAAAGATATGAGTTTTACGGCCGACAGCGTTGCGAGTGGCACAGAAAAAACAACGTCGAGCGGCGCGTCGTCGGAATTGCCCAAAGCCACGCCGGTGAAGCCCGGCGCGAAAGCGCTGCAGATTGAACCGATGTGGTGTGATCGCTTTCGCCCACGCACATTTGAAGAGTGTCTTATGCATCGATCGCTCAACGAAAGCTTATTGACGCTTGTGCACGACGACGCGGCACGTGGTGAATTTCCACACCTGCTCATCTGTGGCCCGCCTGGTGCGGGCAAGCGGACGCGAGCGACGTGCATAATCGCCGACATTTTTCGTATTACGCGCAGCGAGTTGCGCGCCGCGCTCACAGTTGTCAACACCACGTTGCCGGGAATTGGTGGCGGGCAAAAAGCCGAACCGACGCTGTCGCCACACGACGCTCGAATTTGGGATCGAATCAATAACGTTGTGCGCAACGGCATCGTCGAGCCTGTCAGCGAAGAGGAACGTGCACGCACCGATCTGTGTGTTCCTGTCAACACCACGCTGACGCGTGTGCGCAATGTGACGTGCAAGAAGAAGACGTCGATTCAAATGCTGCAGAGCCCAGTTCATGTCGAATTGACACCGAGCGACGTCAATCACTGCGACACGCGCGTTGTGCAGTACACACTCAAGCAGCTGTTTGAGACCAACGAGAGCGACAGTTTGACGTTTGACGCGATACCGAGTCTCAGCCGCTTTCGGCGTGCCCAGCAGGCGCAGGCGCTCTCTGACGCGACGCCGAAAATGCACCGTGGTGCGAAAAGCGAAAACGGCACAGCAAAAGACAGCGGTGAGAGAAAAACGAATCCGGCGTTTCGCGTTTTCGTGCTCAACGATGTCGACAAAATGTCTCGCGAGGCACAAACGGCATTGCGACGCATTATGGAGGACTATAGCAACGTTGCGCGGTTCATTTTAATTGCATGCAACGTCGACCATGTGATTGCGCCAATTCAGTCTCGGTGTCAGCTTGTTGCTGTACCGAAACCCAGCGACGACGATGTGCGACATGTGCTCGAGTCGGCTTTGCTGCGCGCGATTCCCGAGCAAAGCATGAGCGCCGAGGTTTTCGCCGCGGCATCACCGTACGTCGACTGCATTGTCAATCACGTCCATGGAAACGTCACCAAGGCTCTCATTATGATGGAAGCGTCGCTGCATGCGCACATCGACTCTTCAGAGTCTCTCACAAAAGCGCTGCGCGACTTTCACGTCGTTCTGCCAGATTGGCTCATCGGCGTTCGCAATTGTGTGCAGCAGATCTGTCAAGTGAGCCTCGACTCGAACAGTGCACGACACGTTTACGTCAAGAAGACGCTCGGTGAACTGCTCAAGCGGTGCGTGCCAATCGAACACCTGACGCGCTGTCTCGAAGAACAGGTGCGCACAACACTCGGCGAGCAGTGCAATTTGATCGTCGACGCAATGAAACGGCTGTTGACGAGCGATTCGGTAGAACTGAGCGACGCAGAGAGAGCGTTTCTTGAACACCGCGTTGTCAACGCTCAGCAAACCCTCGCTGCCGTTTGTTCCGACATATCAACCGCGGCGGCGTGGTACGCGGTTCGAGCAAACAAATCGCAGTTTCCTATTATACACATCAACGCGCTGGCACTGACGCTCATTGTAATTGTATCTCTCTACCAGAATTCGCTGGCCATCGCTCAAGACGCAGCACTCTGCCTGCGCGTTTGCCGACCCTATTCGGCTACGCACGTTTTATCGCGTCTTTTGCGGCACACAAATAAGACGTCGTCTCTTTGCAAAGATCGTGCATCGAAGTTATTGCAAACAGACGTGGCCAAAGCGCACAGTGCGCACGATCTGTCGGCGCTCACAGCAGAGTCGTCTCTGGCGCGAGTCGATTGGCAAAGCGTGCAAAGACTTGCGGCGGCACACCATCTCAACACGACGTCGCTTTTTGTTGAACAAGCGGAAAAAAAATAAACAGCACTCGCTGCAATCAAACAGGCACAACAACAATGTCTTGTGACACATCTTCTCTGCACTACCTTCTTCCATCTCTGCTTCACAGCCGTCAAACGCTATACACAGAAGACTACGAAGATGCTTTCCTCGTTTACATTCGAACGTCGGACGCGACTCTGGACCCAGCGGCCGACGTCAACGGTGACGAGACACCCATCTATCGCTTCATGTGCCTGATGTTGGGCATTGTTCTGCGTGCAGCCGGCCGAGTGCCAGACAACAGATCCGGGAAAAAGCCATGGACGCACTGCAAGGTCTTGTTCTACATGGGCGTGCACAACCTCTTCACCAATCTCGCTGAATGCTTGGAATTGGCATTGGTATTTGTATTGATATTGTGTTCGTTGCACTGGTGTGCAGTCGCAATATCGGTTGACACTGCAAGCGTGACCGAGACGTGCCAGCCGCATCATCGCGTTCTACACAGTATGTTCAAGCGCGACATTGCGCCACTGATGAATGTTTCTTGGTACACTGCTGCAATTTCGGTCGTATGGTTGTTTATGTCGCAGGTTTGCTTTCCCTCCCAGCAGGACGACGCAACGCGCAACGAACACTCGACCGGAAGAGCGATTGAGGACATATTTGTGCAGTCTGAAACTATGCATGATTCATGTGTAGCTGATGATACGGACGATACCGACAACACTGACGACGCTGACGACACCGACGGCTCGAGGATTGTCGAATCGGCAACTTCCGTCGCTGGCAGCACAGAAACACCGCGGCACGAACAAGGAGAGGATTTCTCGCAATGGAGACTTTCCTCGCGAACCGATAGCGATCTAGATGCAATCGAATCGTGCAGTGAAGAGTCTGCAGACACCGCAGACGATTTGATCGACGGATACGGAGATGATATTGCATACAGCAGTGACGACAGTGATATATCCGAACAACCCAATGTGCCTGCGCATGCGTCACCACTGTCTGGTGTGCTTGTCACCAACTGTGTACCGTCGGTGTGGGAGAGGCGCTCTACAAACACAGACGAACGTGAGGGAACAATAGATCGAGCACCAATATCTTGGTCGTTTAGTGTTGTAGATATGATCGACGGTCGCACAACGCTCAGCACCTATGAGATTGCAATTGTCTCAAAGCACTCACCTACATACATCGTTGCAGCGGCGACGTTCTTTTCCTGCGTGTACATCTTTGCAATGTGGTTTGATATTCTGCTGATCAAATTTCCGTACATTGCCGTTCTCCAGAGAGTTTTGTATTACACGCCGTCCGCTCTTCAAAGTGTCTTGCCGATTGCATGGTTTTACGGCGCACTTATTGTCTGCATTCAGGCGGCGTTTAGCCAGCTGCGCAGCGTGGCCGTAATGGGCAGGTGCGCCACAAAGTGGCAAACGTTGATCGATGTCGTCGACAGTGCCGCACTGTACGCACTGAGCGTTTTTGTGCTGCCGAGTTGGATCGTTCCGTCGTTTCATGAACATCTTTGCGCGCTCATTTTGGCCAGAAAGTTGTGGGCACACCAAGTGGAACAGCTTGAAGGGCTTCTTGGTTAATGAAAATCGTGTGTTCATTCACTAACAATGCTGTTGCCAAAGTCAAAGAAGACAATTCGTGCGTGACCATCTGGTGCGAGCGTCGCACCGCCGTTGTTGCAGTTGGAAACAATAAAGTTCTCCCGCAGCCTCCAATCGTGATCTGTCCAGTCAATCCGAAAGCAAGAGTATGCAGTATTGTGCAAAATGGCAAGTTGTTGCAGGCTTTTGTTGATAGATTCGACGACAATCTCGTACGGAGATTCCAACGTGAGATTGGCAGATGTGTTGCCACCGTGGCCATGATTTGCGTGGTTTGTTGGCAGAGCGCCCTCTGTGGTTGAGTCGTCGCTGTGAGTTTCAGCGCACGGTTCATCGCGGCGCGCCCGCTTGCTCCGCGCCACGGGCTCACACGCGTCCATTGCGATCAATGAACTCGCTTTTCCGTTGAGCAGTGTCACGCTCCGCCGCAGCAGGTCTGTGCGTTCCCGAACGGCAGACTTTTCTATAAACGGCGAAATTTTGACCGGCAACCAAGTCAAACTCTTCTTGCTCTTGCGAATATAATAGATGTGCGTTGACCAATTGCCGACCACCGAGCAGACATTTTTCGGGTGCAGCAAATGGAGGCGATCCTGCAACAGTGCTTCGTGCGTGACAGTGCTCTCGAAAACCGTTTCGTCGGGCTGCTTCTCTGGCGTCTTGAACACAAATTGCTTTCCATTTAGCCCGCTGTGTGGCAATAGCCGATAGCAAAACCTGCAGGTGGCACAGACAGCGTCGTCGTGACGAACGGTTGCGTCGGTGCCGGCGCTCAGTTCTTCGCACTGGGCGCACGTTGGTTGACCACTCGGAACGTGTGCATTTGCAAATTCACGATCGGAACACAACAGAGTTCCATAAGTCACATAGGGGCGGCCGGTTTTGGTTGTCATGCGGCACGAAATTTTCGGTGCGCTTGCAATTGCGGCATCGAGCGTTCCATAGTTGCAAAGTTGTGCTTTGGAAACAACAGCAATCACATTGGGATGTTTTGTGGGCATGATCGTCGACAGGCAGACAGATGCGCAAGGCACGGCAGATGTGTCAACGTTGATACGTTGGCGACGCGGTGTTTGCTTGCGCGTGCACACACACACACACACATACACCCACACCACTATGCAACATCACAAACAAAAAGGCATAAAGGTGAACAGTGGTGTTTTCAATAATCGTGACGCGTCACAGACAGCACCTTTGGAAGCGCACCTTTAGTTGGCGGCGTCAATTTCATCGGTCACATCAGTGTTCTCCTCAGGAGCGTCTTCTTTTGCTTCCTCTTCTTGGCGTTGTTCACTTGGACCGTCGACATTGACAGCGGCAGGTTCGAGATTGGGCTGCTGCGCTTCAGCGTCTGTTGCAAAGCTTTCAAGTTTGTCCGCGACATTGTCGACGAGTGGTGGTTGTTCATCTGGGTTGTTTTGTAGAGGCTGCGGCTCTGCGTCAATCGTGGCGTCTGTGAGAGGCTCATCGGGCGCGTCAACGCCGGCTTGAATATCGGCAGGCGGGTTGACGACCTGGTGTTCGTCGCTTGCGACAGTGTCAATCTGCGGGCTGACTTTGAGCACGGTCTCCTGTTCGACCGGTTCGTCGACACACTGCGCCTCGTTGTTCGAAAGCACCGCACCAGTGTCCACACGGGGTGACCCGGGCAAATCTTCGATGCCCTGCTGATAGGGAATGGGCGACATGCACGTCAACTCACTCTCTTCTGTGGCCAACGTCGGGC
>Ga0193961_1000870_pt1 | contig 11208 bp, 7 predicted proteins | sample FB_4_MG_FD_140371 | JGI IMG/M metagenome (GOLD analysis project Ga0193961, IMG submission 140371) | Microbial mat bacterial communities from the Broadkill River, Lewes, Delaware, United States - FB_4_MG | ecosystem: Environmental > Aquatic > Freshwater > River > Microbial mats | place: USA...
AGCCGTAGCGTAATCACGCAAAGTTATCCACATTACGGTGCGCTCACATTCGCATAATAGGTGATTATGGTAAAGGGATGTGGTTAAATAGAGAACAACGATTAATTAAGAAAAGAGGCTTGTAGATAAGTGATATTGATCGCTGTTTTGCTACAGTCTCGTTGAAGCTGTAGAAAAACTAATAAAATTCGACGCTTTTTGATATGACTCACCTTCGATATGAAATTTTTTATGCCATACAATTACAATCAAGACGCAATGATTGTGGTTAATTTCGAAGAGCAAATTCAGCCAGGAACTTTTGAACATGCCGTTCATTATCTAATTAACTTTAGGGCTACCGTGAAAGTCTGTAAGCCATTGGTAGAGCGGTTTCATACAAACCCCAAGTCGCTCTGCGACTTCGGCTACGCTGTAGTCACGCTCAACAACTTGTTTAACTGCTTCACGCTTAAATTCTTCTGGATACCGTTTGCCTTTGCTCATATTCACCTCTGTTTGAGTTACATTTTAACTCTTTTAGGTATCTAGCAAAGCTTGGCAAGTCCAAATCGCTGTGGAGAGAATGGTATCTTTGGCGACAATTTTTCTACAGATTGGTTAGATGCCTGAAACAGCAAAATCCAGTGAATTAATTATTTCATTTCTAAAAGGTAAGACCCAGTCACATGCAGTGTATCATCGGTTAAGGTGAAGAGAGGTTTCAGTGCGCGATGAAATAGAATTCACCAATAAAAGCCAGTAAATATCAACCAAACAAAAGGGTATGGGTAACACTATCGATTAAGAAATTTCTGAGTAGGCTTTAGTGAGGCATCATAACTCCTTGTTGATGAGTTTCATGCCAAAATAACGCAAAAAATAAAATTCCCTTTTAAAGTGTGATAGGGTTATTTTTTTTATGACGACTTTTTTGGCAGCTTAGCAGTCTATCACTACCAAAATTAAGGCGCTTGCGTAAGCTTTTCTTATTTTACTGAATTAGAAACAATAGTGGTTTACCCTCTAAAGCAAGGACAAAGGATATGAACTCATCCCCGTTAAACAGACGGCGAGGCCCTTTTTGCCCCCCACTTTTTCGCCTCCCCATTTTTGCGCTGCATTCTCATGCGGTGGTAATGCAGCCCGATCCGGCAAGATGTTATCTTGCTTGGAGAGTGGACCATGTATAATCTTAACTACACGCAAGCCAAAAGCAGTATACGCCTCTACACGCACCTGGATAAAGATGCCTTTATTGTATCCTCTGCGGTATTGCAAGAGGCAATGTCTAAGCCTTTCCTCTACGAGTTAGATGTGTTTTCAAGCGAATTACACGATATGGATGCCAAAGACCTCGTTGGTACTAAAGCCAGTATCGAGCTGGTGTGTGACAACAATGAGCTACTGTACCGCAATGGCTTTATCTCTTCACTTTCTCGTATTGGCACTGAACCCATTGAAGGCAAAACTCACTATAAGTTGATCATGGAACCGTGGCTTGCGTGGCTAAAAAATACTAATGACTGCCGTATTTACCAAAACAAAGATGTCAAAGGAGTGATCAATGATTTATTTAAGCCTATTTCAGTGGCCGATGTTAATCTCGACTTTGTTTTGGGTGAATACAAAGAAAGAGAATATTGGGTGCAGCACAACGAAAGCATTCTTGACTATCTCCATCGCATTTGCCGCCTAGAAGGTATTGCCTACTACTTCGAGCATACAAAAGAGAGCCATACACTCAAATTAGTCGATAAAGCGCTACGTCTAATGCTGCCAGCAGAGCCGGCTGTCTTAAAAATTCAGCCCGGTAGTGACGACCACGAATGCCTGACCAGTTGGGCTTTTACCAAGAGTTTTGTCATTGGCAAAAGTACTCAGCGTTCTTATTTTTATCAAACCCCTCAAACCCAACTGGAATCCAGTGTGATCAATAGCGGCGCCCCGAGCGAAGTGCCGTACGTAAATCAATTAGAAAATTACCAATACAGTGAATTTTTCGACACTATCGTCGAAGGCAATGCTGAAACCCAGCGCCTCAACCACGCTCAAACCGATGCACGTCACAGTGTCTGGGTGGGTACCGGCGATTACCGCCATTTAATCGTTGGTCAACGCTTTACTGTTCAAAAAGTACCTCACGATGCAAATTTTAGTGATAATAAAACGCCGTTCAACCTGACCAAACTTACCCTAAAAATCGATGAAAATGACCCAGAAAGCGACCAAGACCAGAAGCAGGTTGAGCATGAAAGCAAAGGAAAGCACAAGCATCAAGTCAGCAGCAGCCGAGACAGTAAAAAATACCCGCACAATCATGTCGTTATAGAAGCTACCAATAACGATACACTGATCTTTCCTGAAGGTGGTTCCCAACGGCGCATGCTGGGTTTAGAGACGGCCGTCGTCACCGGCCCGAAAGAATCCGAAGTGTATACGGATAAATACGGTCGAATTAAAGTGCAATTTCATTGGGATCGGCATGGCAAGTACGACCAAAATACTACCTGCTGGCTACGGGTGATGAACAACTTTGCCGGCCCCGAATTTGGTGTGCACTATACACCGCGTGTTGGCCAAGAAGTGGTGGTGGCGTTTGAGAACGGCAACCCCGACAAGCCCTTTGTGATAGGGGGCTTATACCATTATGAACACATCCCGCCGTTCCATCATGATTTAGGGTTGCGTGCAGGCACCCGCACGCGTTCCAGTAAAAAAGGCAGTATTGGCCAGTTTAACGAACACAGTTTTTACGACCTTACGGGTAGCGAAGAAATCTTTACCCATGCGCAAAAAGATTTTAATACTAAAATACTTCACAACCGTGCCGAACGTGTCGACAACCATGAAATTGAAAGCGTTGGTGGCAACCGCAGTGCAGAGGTCGAAGGTAACCAGCAAGAAAAAATTGGCGGGTCGCTCAATCTATCGATTGGCGGCGGGCCTGGTGCCTCTGTACTTGGCATGATTGCCGGTGTCATGGGTGCTGGTAGTGGCGATGCTCAAAAAGGTGCAGGTGGTGTAGGCAACCCTCTGTTGTCTAAATTTGTTAGCGCACTGGCTACGGCGAGCGCTCTTGCTGAAACATTGTCACTCTCTAGTAACAAAGCCTTTAATAGCGCTGCCAACCACATCAAAAAAGGAGGTAAAGACCAATCTGCTACAGGTGACAGTCTAGGTAAGCTACTGACCAGGATTATGCCTATCTCCGGTGTATTTAATACCGTGGTAGAAAAGTTTAAATCCGATACTATTGGTATTGCTCGCACGGAACAAATTGGGCTTTATAAGAATACTACTGTGGGGCACACACAAACAACGAATGTGGGTGATACGCAAGAAACCCATGTGGGAAAATTCAAAAAAACAGTTGTGGGTGAAGAATATGTAATCGAAGTTGGCAAATCAAAAATGATTATGAAAGCAGATGGTACGGTTATTATAAAAGGCGTTCGATTTAACTTTGAAGCAGAAGGCCCTGTGCAAATCTCTGGTAAAGTCGTCGACTTAAACTAGTTACCATGGAGTAAGCTAATGGCTGTTGAGTTAAAAAATTTTACCCCACTCCCTAATTTCCAATTTGCTAACTGGGATGCCCAAGGTAAAGAATTTGGTATTTTGATGGTGAAAACGGCTTGGGATATCCTCGATGATGGCTATTGCGTCTTATCACAAGAGCAAGAGCCTTTTGTAATGACAGATGAATTTTATGGTGAAGTGAATCAGTCCTCGGTAAAATATACATCTGATTTGGTGCCATTTAAACCCGAAACTGATTTTATTTTAAATGCTACTGCTTTCGCACCGAATAAAGAAGCGGCTAAAGCATGGGATGCAGCGGTCACTATTTTTAATGCAAATAGCCAACAAAAACTGATTGAGAAAGTCGTGCGGATTTATGGCCCGAGGCAATGGCAGCCAGCACGATTAGGTTGGGAGCTGACAGAGCCGAGATCAATTACGCATCTAGATGTACGCTATGAGCATGCCTATGGTGGTTCCATCGTCACAGGTAACGATGAACAGGGCCAACCAATCGTAGAGGCTTATGAATACAACCCCATCGGTTGTGGCTTAATTGATGAGCAATACACAAAAAGAAAGCACGCTGTAAGTGCCCCGCAAATTGTTGATCCTAATGATCTGATTACAGACCCTTTTAAGCAGTATTCTCCTGTGGGGTTGGGGGCGATACCCGCAGCTTGGCTGCCCCGTCGCCCTTTAGGTGGCACTTATGATCAAGCATGGTTAGATAACACTTGGCCTAAGTGGGCCAAGGACTACCGGTTTTCATTTCACAATGCCGCAGCGCAAGGGCTACGTTGCCAGTTACCCTTAAATGCCGATCTGCAAATACAATTAAACCATTTGCACCCAGACCTTTCTTTGTGGGTAATAAACCTACCCCACTCGCGTTTGCAAGCTACTTTATTACAAAACGATCAAGTCCGTCACTACGCTTTGGCCGTCGATAGTATTTATTTGGATATTGCTAGAGAGCAATTAGCGGACCCCCGTATTTTTACGCTATCGCGCTTGGTATTTGATCGCAATCAAACCGACAGCATTCTGTTAATGTCGCTTGACGAAGATAAAGGCTATAGCCATTTACAAGCGCCACCGACACCAGAACAAGTGACAAATGGCAATGCTACTTAGAAAACGAGAGGAAAACTCATGAGCGTACCTATTTCAGCCCGTAAAGATGGTGCCAATATTATTTTTTCCAAAGGGCCCGATGTTTGTAAAACGCCCATTGGCTCATCTATGGTTCCCGTGCCCTATACGACAATGGTAACTCTGGCGCCTTCCGTACGCACGGCAAAAACGGTACGCAATAATAGCCGGCCGGACTTTAACTTAAATACCCGTACTAGTGCGGTGACAGGTCATGAACCTGGTGTAGGCAAGGGGGTAAAAGATGCGGGTTATAAAGGCTATGCCCACATTAAAAAAGGCTCAAGTACTGTATTTTCAGAAGGCTATGCTGTGGTACGAGATGCAGACCCCGCTTGGATCAATGCCCCGAGTGTTGGGCCAACAGAAAAACGCCGCGCTAAAGCAACGCAAAATATAAAGCACTTTTAGGGATAAAAACGATGGCCGGTGACGATGACGAAGATATAACAAAACGCTCAGGGGGTACCGACACCTCGATAGAGAGCGACAATGCCAGCGCAGAGATGGAGGCAGGGTCTGGAGCACCTGAACCCACAATGGAAGAACTGCAACAGATGATGGAAGAGGAATTAGACACATTAAATCAGGACATTTCAGAACTTAAAGATCTTTACGAGAATGAGGCAAACCCTGAAATCAAAGCAGAGTTATTAGATGAAGGCTATCACCTACAAGCGGATGCACGTAGTACCGCATATGAGCTCAAAGCACTTAAGGATCACGGTTTTGTCGGTTCAATTGATAACTATATAGAAAATGAGGCAGGCGTTTTTGGTGGCTCTGGTGTATTTGTTCCTATAGATGAGCAGACAGGTTTCCAACGGTTGCGATCAGTAAGGCATTTTGGCCCTCGGTTTATTGCCAATGTCTCAGGTTTAGATATTCTTGAACCAGGGCCGCTTGATTTAATACCCGGAGGTCAGCTTAGACGGTTAGGTCGTCTGAAACGAATCGCTCAAGGGACTCGGCGAGTGGGTGCGAGAAGACGGGCTGCTGAACGAATCAAAAGCCGTCGTCGCCGCCGTAACAGACGCCGCTGTAAAAGTAGAGGCGGTAATCCCGTCTTTCTGGACAGTGGTGCGATTAGCCAAGCTGACCCTGCATTTACCCTCCCGGGTCTCTTCGGCGTCGTTGTTGCCAGTACCTACCAAAGTGACCTGACTCACTTACGTGGCCCCCTAGGTTGGGGCCGAGTCAGTGACCTAGATGCCACCTTAGAACGGCTTCCCAATACTAAGCTGCGTTATATAGATGGCGCAGGTTTCTCTATCGACTTCGATCGGCCCACGCCTAATATTGGCCAGTGGAATGCCGGTGACCATATTCGCCATATGGAAATTGCAGCAGGCCGCAACCGCACTTTTTTAATCAAAGAAGAAGGCATTATTCGGCACTTTACTAAGCACTCAAAGGGCCAGTGGCACCTTGCTGCGATTGAAAATACTAATGGCGCTAAACTGTTATTTGAGCGTGACCTGCACGGCATGCTCAACGCGATGGAAACGCCAGAAGGCTTACGTCTAGAATGTGCGAACGACAGCGAGCGACAACTACGATTGTCTATTGATTTAGTTGGCCTAGACGGCAGTCGTAAAACCATTATGCGTTACCGCTATGATAATGATGACAATTTAATATTGGCAGAATGCCCCTACGGCGATAAACACGAATACAGCTACAACCGCTACCGCCAACGAGTCTGGGCGCGCCATAATGATCAATACGAAGCCAGCTATTACTTTGATAAAGAAGGTCGCTGTGTTCTTGAAGAAACCAATGGGCCCTACCATGGCACCCGCTTTGAGTATGACCCTGAACGTGGGATCACTAAACATATTCCCGGTGGCGATTCCAGCAAAACCGAAGTACTCTACTACCACGACGATGGCTCTGTATTTGCCGAAACCCATATCGATGGCAGTATTAAACGTACCTACTACGATGACGAAGGCAATACCATCTGCGAGCAGGATGGCAATGGTCACCGCACTCAGTTTACCTATGACCCTTGGGGTAATATTCAAACCATTACCGACCCCGAAGGTCGCATTTCCGATTTTCGTTGGACTGCCGATGGCCAAATGGAATTTGCCATCGACCCGACAGGTGCCTGTTGGGAAAGCGACTACGATGAGCGTGGCAACTTAATTGGTACTAAAGATGATAGTGGCTCCGATATCCGCATTACCAATAATGCGATGGGCCAAGCTACTGATATTCACCGCCATGATGATAAACACCGCTATCTAGACTATACCGACAACCATTGGCTAGTTAAAGAGATTGGCTATGATGGTTTGGAAACCCGCTTTGAGCACGATCACTTTGGTCGCGTCACCGCTATTATCGAAGCAGAGCAGCGTATAACAGAATACCGCTATGTCGACCAAGAAGGCTGGAGCTTTTGGAACCCCTGCGAAGTGATTGTACAGGGCGATACCCTGACTAAAACCGACGTAATTAATCCCCGCCGCCAACTAAGGCAAACCGATGGCAGCGGGCGCCAAACCTATTACGAGATTGATGGCTTTGGTAAAGTTGAAGCCACTCAAGATGCAGAAGGCGGCACACTGCAATTTCGCTACGATCGCGAAGAAGAGCTCACTGAAGTCGAAAACCAAACCGGCCAAGTATGGCGCTTCGAGCGAGATGCGCGTGGCCGTATCGTTAAAGAAACCGATTTTGGCGGCAGTGTTATTTGTTATGAATACGATGACGGTGATCGTCTCACTGCCTCTACTTACCCCGATGGAACTCGCCATGAAATCGTTATGGATAAATCCGGCCTCATAACGAAAGAAACCGTCTTATCGCCAGATCAAGATGCGCTGATCACCACCTATCAATACGACGATAGAGGCTTACTGGCCCAAGCTAAAAATAACGATGCCACCATCGATTTTGAACGCAATAAAGTCGGCCAGGTAATTGCTGAAATCACTAATGGTGTGCGCATAGAAAACCACTACAACCGTTGTGGCCGGCGCATTAGCCGCACGATTAATGGCGAAACAGTCCACTACACCTACGAAGCGGGTCACCTGAGTGAACTCGCTATTGGCAAGTATGCCCCTTTGCTGTTTAATCGCGATGCTTTAGGCCATGAAACCACCCGCCAGTCGGCCACTGGTTTTCAGCTACAGCAGCAATACAATGCCCTTGGTTTACTTCTAAATCAGCAGCTTAAGCGACCCGGTGCAACCCGTGTGAACGAAGGGATTATTGAGCGTCAGTACACATGGAACCACTCCTTTGAGCCTGTTAATATTCAAGATAAACGTTGGCATACCACTCACTATCACTATAACCACAATGGGCAAATTACCCAAACGATTGCCGGCTATGGAGACGCAGAAAGTTTTGCCTATGATCAGCATTTAAATATTGCGGCTACTGCCTTTCATAATGTAGGGGCAAAAAAAATACGAGAAATCAGCGAGTTGCTGAGCCAATGGAAAAATGGCGAAGACGGTCGTGTGCAACGTGCCAAAGGCCCTCAAGGTGAAACTATTTCCCTCACCTACGATCAGAAAGGTCGGGTGACTACACGCACTATTATGCCATCGAACTTTCGCAATCAAACCTGGCACTTTGAGTGGAATGGCCTCGACCGGCTTACCATAGCCCATACCCCAGAAGGCAGCAAATGGGCCTATGGCTACGATGCCTTTGGTCGACGTATCTATAAGCAACAATGGATAAAAGCTACCCTCAAACAACCTGATGGCACCACAGCAATCGAGTGGCAACAAGGCAAGCGCCACGATTTCCTATGGGATGGCGATGTCATTGCCCAAGAAAGCATTACCGATAAAGAAAACACCACCAACACCGTACAATGGTACTTTGAACCAGACAGTTTTGTGCCGATAGCGAGAAAAGAAAACGATAACTTATCCTATGTGATTACCGACCACCTGGGTACGCCGAGAGAGGTGGTGGCAGAAGACGGTACTCTTGAGTGGGCCGCTCAGTATCGCACTTGGGGAGGCATGCAACGATTATGGCATAACGTTGAGTCTAAATCGGCAAATACCAGCGTTGCACTTGAGGAACGTGATAATCCTGACCTGTATTATTGCCCTATACGTTTTCAAGGGCAATGGGAGGACGAAGAGACGGGTTTGTATTACAATCGGTTTCGGTATTACGAGCCGTTAGTCGCAGGGTACTTAAGCGCAGATCCGATTGGTCTGCTGGGCGGAAAGCGTAGTTTAGGTTATGTTCGGTCACCCATTAATGATGTAGACCCGAATGGCCTTAACGCTGCGCTGCGCCGTGCTCTGGGTTTGAGAGTCAGAGATTCGATGCAAGCTCATCATCTTATTCCCAAAGAAATATGGGGAATTAATAGAAACTTTTTAAATCAAATAGGCATGGGTGATGGCCGAGATCTTGCGGCTAATGGTGTTGGGCTGCCCAATAACCAACAACTATCTCACCGTTTGGGAAAGCCTTATCATTGTGGTTCCCACCCTGTTTATTCAACAATGGTGCAAGGTAGGTTGTCAAATATTGCCGAGCAATTTGCGGAAGGGGATTTAACCGCGGCTCAGGCAAGGACAGCCGTTGGAAATCTCCAGTCACAGCTAAGGCGTGAGATATTAGCACTACCCGGTGGTACTCGAATTTTTTAGGAATTATAAATGTATTTTTTCAGAAAAACACAAACCTCTGATAACCCACGTACGCCTAGTTTTATAAAAGGCGGAGCCCTATGTGATTGTTTTATGAGTGACCCCTTTAGCGATTCGGAGTTTGGGTATGACTGGCACACGGGCGTTTACTCTGTGCATGACCCTATTGATAAGGCGTTGTCCTTCCCGGATGAGCTTTGGCTCAATACGGGTTGCAGAAAGCTTGAGCTGGATTTGTACCCTGATCATAACGGCCTTATTTTTTCAGAATCGTTTATGAATATTCTTTCCGATACAGAAAAAGCAGCACTAAAAATAGCTTCACTTCATATTGTCAATCGAAAAGGGAAAAGTATCGTTGCCAAAGAAATGTTCTATGCCAAATACGTAAAGCGAGTGTACGCAATTGATGCACTTCAAACGAAAGGCGAAACAGATATTAATTCTTCCACAGGAAAAAAGAGAAAGCTCCCTAATGGCAATGTACGATTTAAGCATTTTGATAGCATAGTACTTTCAGATACGATAGACCAAGGGGAAATGTTACAGTGCTGGGACTTAAGTCGTGATTGGTGGCTAATGCCGAATAAAACAGCAGAACAATATCTTGAACTTGGCTTAAACGGTGCGGAGGTTTATACCTTAACTGAATTTTCTAAAATCTATGGCAATGCTATAGAGGCTGCTACACTATCAAATCTCTATGGTATAGCTCCAGAGTAAGTGCTTAAATATTGCGGTTTCAACGGTTGGCAAATCATCAAAAGGATAGAACTAACGTCATGTATTTTCCAGAAAGCGCAGTTAGGCTTTACCGTTGAAATTAAGAGCATTGCTGAGCGCTGGTGCAGTACAAAGTGCCAAGCAATATTGAGGTATATATGATTTATCGAATGATATCCAAAGAACCTTTATTAGACGATGATTACCTTTATCAACAGGATGATGAGTTAGCGTTAAATGCACTTGTCGAAAATAACTTTTCCCGAAGTAAGATTATTGTATGCGGCGTGAGTCATGCTGATGCATTGAAAGAATTGGATTTTATTCAGGCTCCATCGGGTGTGTTTTTGTTATCAAAAAAATTCCTTGACTTGATTCTTGATGAGATAGGCGTTGTTCCTTTTGATCAGGCTATATTTGAAAATGACCGTGGCGAGGATGTTTTAGATCAGTGCTTTTATCAGGTGTTACTAAACCATTTTCCCGGTGAGTATGAGTATGTTGATCCTATAAAATATTGGCCTAAGTTCAAAAAATTTAAAAATTTTGACTTTGTAATTAAAGAAAAAAGTAATCATGATGTAGGCATCTGGGTTGGAAGAGAAGATGAAATACCGCACTATTTTTTGTGTTCAGAATCTTTTATGCAATTATGTGTTGATAAAAAAATAAATACTAATTTTCAGGCGCTGCCAACGTTAGACTGTTAAAAGTGAATTTTTAAACTGTGGAATGTTAGGTCTCGGCTGACCTCGAATACGTGTACTCTCTTCGAGTGTTAAATGCCTACGGATTGAATGCTTTTGCACATAACTTAGCCTGCCAACTAAAATTGTTTCAGAACTAACCTCCTTCACATTGTGACCAAGAGAATAGGCTTGCTGAGATTGATTCAGGGTTGAAGAGGCTATTCAGTCTCTTGTAAATGGCCGCAATAGGTAATTTGCTGAGATTAACCCAACGTTCAGACTATGCCTTTTTTATAATTGATTTCAACCATTAAATGGCATGAATAACTACAATTTATCTAGTAATACGAGTGTTATTGCATAGCTTGATATTTAATCAAAAACCAGACAGTAGTATCACTGGAAGTGACGGGGATAGACAGTTAAAGGCGGTTTTGTTAGAACGTGCCGCCTCTGCAGGCCCGTTTTACGGGCTAATGGTCGACAAAGACAATTTG
>Ga0193961_1000871_pt1 | contig 11205 bp, 18 predicted proteins | sample FB_4_MG_FD_140371 | JGI IMG/M metagenome (GOLD analysis project Ga0193961, IMG submission 140371) | Microbial mat bacterial communities from the Broadkill River, Lewes, Delaware, United States - FB_4_MG | ecosystem: Environmental > Aquatic > Freshwater > River > Microbial mats | place: USA...
AAAGGGTGCATAGCTTAGTTGGTAGAGCAGGGGACTTTTAATCCCAAGGTCTTGGGTTCGAGTCCCAATGTGCTCATTATTCTTTGAGGATGTGTGGCTGAGTGGTTTAAGGCGTTTGTTTTGAAAGCAAAAATGTGTAAGCATCACAGGTTCGAATCCTGTCGCATCCTTTTATTTAATATTTTGGTATTGGGGATGTAGCTTAGTTGGTAGAGCGCGTGCCTTGCACGCACGAGGTCGTCGGTTCGAAACCGATCGTCTCCATCTAATATAAATTTATTATTATGATATAAAATTTTTTATGATTGATAAAAATATAGAAGGTATTATTTGCGGAGTTCACTCATTGGAAGGAACTTTATTGTATGATTTACGTAAATCTTTAAAAAAAAAATTTGGATTAACTATTACTTTGATGAGTAAAAAAGCGGTACCTCAATCATTTTTTTTCTTTTCTAATTCTTTATTGTTAAGTTTTGATTCTTCGCGGAAAGAAGCTTTTACTTATACTGAATTAAAAAAATTAGAATTATTTTTGGCTAATTTTGATATGTATTATATTTGCTTTGTTAATAAAGAAAAATTTGTTGGTTTAAACTTTATTTATTCATTTTATCAAAAATATCCGACTTTAGAAGTTAATAAATTTTTTGGGGTTTCATTATTAAATTTATCAAAAAAAAATTGTTTTATTCCTATGAAAGGTATTCAATTAGTTTTAAGAACTTTGATTAAAAATTAAAATTATGGTAACTTTAAATCAATTAATATCTAAAAAACGTAAAAAAAAGGCACATAAAGTACGATTAAAAGCATTAGAAAGTTGCCCTTATAAACGAGGTGTTTGTATTAAAGTAACTACAACAAAACCTAAAAAACCAAATTCAGCTATTAGAAAAATAGCAAAAGTTGTTTTAAGTAACAAGCGTAAAGTAACAGTAGCTATTCCTGGTATTGGCCATAGTTTACAAGAGCATTCTGCTATTATTGTTCGTGGTGGTCGTGCTAATGATTTACCAGGAGTACGTTATAAAGCTGTGCGGGGTAAGTTAGATTTTGTTAATTATGAATCGTTTGGAAGAAAAAATAGAAGATCTAAGTATGGTGTTAAAAAAGGTTGATAAAGAGTATTATATTTCTTTGTTTATTTCAAATTTGATTAAACAGGGGTTTAAATTAAAAGGAGAGAAAGAAATTTATAAAATATTGAAAGTAATTAAAAGTAAAAAAAAAGATTTACCTTTTAATTTACTGTTAGAAATAGTGCATAAAGTATCCCCTGTAGTTTTTATGAAAAAGAAAAAAGTAGGTGGTGTTAATTATAGAATTCCTGTTTATTTAAAAATAAGTAAACGTTATCCTTTGGGAATTAAGTGGTTAGTTTCTTTAAGTAGTGGAAGAAAATTAGGATCATTTAAAAATAATTTGCTAAAAGAAATTTTATTAATTGAAGAAGGGCGTGGTACTTCATTAGAGCGTAAACGCTCAATTTATGATTTAGCTTTAGTTAATAGAGCTTATATAAAATTTTTATAATATTTAGCAGGTATGGTGGAATTGGTAGACACGATGGATTTAGGTTCCTTTGGCTATTTAGCTGTGCAAGTTCAAGTCTTGTTACCTGTAATTCTAGTTTACTTTGTTGTGGGGTGAAGCAGTGGTAGCTTGTCAGTTTCATGCGCTGAATGTCGAGGGTTCGAATCCCTCCTCCACAAATTATATTCAATTAAAAAAATAATGATAATTTATTATTTTTGCTCATCTGGTGGAATTGGTAGACACGATGGACTTAAAATTCATTCCTTTCGAGGGTCTCGGTTCAAATCCGAGGATGAGTATTGTTTATTTATTTTATTTTATTTTTAACAATAATTATATATATATATATTATGAAAAAATTAAGTTTTGGTTTTCATCAAGTTGTAGGAAGAAGTAAAGGTAAGATTACATCATATCAAAGAGGTGGTGGACACCAAAAACGTTATCGTTTTGTAGATTTTTTTCGTTTTTTACATGGTGTAGAAGGTAAAGTTTTAAATATCATTCATGACCCATATAGAACTTCAAATTTAGCTTTGATTGGGTATACTAATGGCTTAGTATCTTATATGTTAGCTATTGATGGTATTAAAGTAGGAGATCATTATAAAACTGTTATTACTTCTAAAAATACGGATTTTACACAAAAAGGTTTTACTTGTAGATTAGGTAATGTTAAAGTAGGTTTAATTGTGCATAATTTAGAAATCTTACCTTTAAATGGAGGTCAATTAGCAAGAAGTGCAGGTACAGGAATTCTTTTATTAAAAAAATATAAAGATGAAGGTTTAGTTAAGTTACCTTCTGGAAAATTAATGTTAGTCTCTTTAGATTGTTTGTGTACTATTGGTAATGTGTCAAATATTGATCATAAATTGAAATCATTAAAAAAAGCAGGACGCTCTCGTTGGTTGGGTATTAGACCTCATGTTAGAGGTAGAGCTATGAATCCTGTAGATCATCCTCATGGAGGTAGAACAAATGGAGGGATTATACCTAAAACACCATGGGGTCGTTTAGCAAAAGGAGTACCTACTAGAAAAAAAAATAAAAAAAGTATTTAACTAAGAATTAAAAAAAATTAAATAAGCTTAATTAAAAGTATGTTAAAAAAAATTAAAGAAAATAAGCAGGTTTATAATATTAGTGTAAGAAATACGGATAAAATTTTATTAGAAGATATTGGGAAAACTTTTATAGTTAAGAATGGTATTTCTTATTTCTCTTTATTAATTGTAGAAGGTATGGAAAATAATTATTTTTCTGAGTATTATACTACTAAAAGATTAGGGAAGGAAATTCATATAAAAAAAAAAAATAAAAAAAAAAAATAAGAAAGGATGGGTAGAATTACTAATAGTCTTGGATTACGGTTAGGTCAAGTTATTCCATGGAAATATAAATCTTATGGAAAATTGACTTTTTTCAATTTAAATAATTTTAAATTTGAGGATTATGTTAAAAATTTAGCGCATTTTGGAGAATTAGTTTCTTTAGGATTTTTAGTTAACAGAGTAATTATTTGTTCAGAGAAGAAGGTAATTAGTGTTGAGTTATATGATTCTTATTTTGTAGAAGATAATCCTATTTATAACTATTTTTTAGAGTTACGTTTAGTTATGTTTGAACGAAGTATTTTATTAGCTTTAAAATTATTTTATAAGGATACTAATTATGAATCTAATTTAGTTCTTTTGTCAGTAGATTCTATTAGTGCGGAAATGATTGTTTCTTTTATTCGTATAAAGTTTATGCAACGATCAACTTTTGGACAAATTATTATGCTAATTCGTACATTATTGTTAAGTATGAAAAAATTAGAGGGTGTCCGCTTAGATTTTTCTGGGCGTTATACTAGAAGACAACGAGCGAGTCATAGAAGTATTCGTTTAGGGCGAGTACCTTTTTCTTCGTTAGAGAATGTTATTGATTATGCTGAAGGTTCGGTAATTTTGAAGTATGGTAAATGTGGTTTTAAAATATGGTTAAATAAAGTTAATTAATTAATTAATTTATAATTATAAAGAAGTAAATGCGTGTTCATAATTTTAAATATAGAAAGGTACATAAGATTAAGGTTAAAAAAGACTCTAGTGATTATAAACGATTACAATTATTACACGGGTATGTTGGATTACGTTCTTTAGTTGAATATCGTTTAAAAGCGGTTCAAATTGAGTCTTGCAGACGTGCTATAAAAAAAGTAGTAAAAAAATTAGGGAATGTTTGGATTCGTGTTTCAGCAGATAGACCAGTTACATCTAAGCCAGCGGAAGTTCGTATGGGTAAGGGAAAGGGTAATTATTCATATTCAGTTGCTATTGTTAATAAAGGTACTATTCTTTTTGAATTAAGTGGTAATAGTCTAAATATAGAATTAGCGAAAGAGGCGTTGAAACAAGGAGCGGAACGGTTACCTTTTAAAACGGAAATTTGTTTTTATAAAAGTTAATAATGATTATTGTAGGTTCTAAATTAAAAATAATTGATAATTCAGGTGCTAAGATTGTAGAATGTATTAAAGTTTTAGGTCGGAATGGAAGTCAAGTAGCTTATGCAGGTGATATTATTATTGCTAGTGTTAAAAAATCACAACCTCGTAAAAAAGTAACTAAAGGGGATATTGTACGTGTTGTTGTATCGACGGTAAAAAAAGGTCAAATGCGTAAAAATGGTATTTTAGTCAGTTTCGGGGAGAATACAGGTGTTGTTGTTAATGCTAAAAATGTTCCTGTAGGTACTCGTGTATTGGGACCGGTTATGCTAGAATTACGTGAAAAAGGTATGTTAAAAGTAATTTCAATGGCTACAGTGGCTATTTAAAGGATATAATAGATAAAAAACTAATATAATAAAATAGAATAAAATATAATGGTTTATATTTTTAAAACATATGAGACTCGTGTAAATCGCTGGTTAATGCAAAAAAATTTTATGGGGGATTCTTCAACATTTGAATCGATAGATTTATTTGTTTCTTTTAATAATTTAGTTTCTAATGATAGTTTAGAAATTTTAAATATTTTAAAATGTTTAGAAACAATTTCAGGGCAAAAAGCTGTTATTGTGAATGAGGAAAGTAAGTACGTTGGGTCTACTAAACGCTTTTTTTTTAGTGCAAGGGTAACATTACGGGGTTTACGTTTATTAAAATTTTTAAATTATTTTTCGTTAGTTGCGTTACCTAATGATATTAAACGTTATGGTGTTAAATATGACTTAAATCTTACTAGAGAAAGTAAAGATTATACTGTTTGTTTACAAGATTTAGGTATTTTTTATGGTTATAAATTTGAAAATTTTGATGGTAATATACATGTTAAATTTGCTGTAAAAAATAACACTTTAAAAGATTTATTGAAATTGTATAAGGTACGAATATAAAATTAAAAAAAAATATTATATAAATACTAATAAGATATGAAATTTTATACTTGGATAAAAATGAATTTGTATGGTGATTGTATAAAGAAAAGTTTAGAACTTACAGAAAAACTTTTCGGTGAGGAGGTTTGGGATAAAACTCTTGGATCTGTCCCAGTATGTGTGGATAAAACTATGGATATTGTAAATGTTATGATTGAATTTTTGTTGAAATAAGTAAAGTAAGATTTTGAGTAGGAGGTTATGAGGTATAACTTAGAAAAAGATAAAAAAAACCGAATTTTATTTAAAAATTCAGAATTAAGACGTAAAATGTTGAAAGGTTTAAAAATGAATCAATTTTTAAGTTTAGCCTTACGTATTAATGCGAATTTTAAATTATCTGAAGAATCTATTTATTTACCAAAAATAAGAAATTATTGTATTGAGACGGGCAGAGCTCGCGGTATTTTACGTTCTTTTAAAGTATCACGTATGGTGTTTAAATCTTACGCAAGTAATGGTTTTTTTGTAGGTATTAAAAAATCTAGTTGGTAATTAAGTTTATATAAAAAGTAATATGGATTTGTTAAGTGATTTTATTTGTAGAATTAATCAGGTAATTGTGTTAAAAAAGTTAGAAGTAAAGGTAGTAAAAACAACTTTTATTCTTGAAATTTTAAATTCTTTCGAAGAGTTTGGTTTTATTAGAGGCTATAAGATATTGCCAAATTCGAATGAAATCTTAGTATTGTTAAAATATGTAAATGGTGTTAGTATTCTTTCTAAATTAGTGCGTATTTCTAAGAGAAGTAAAAAAGTTTATAATTCAAATTACCAAGGTAAAACTTATGGTTTTAGTTATTTAGTTATTTCTTCGAATGAAGGTATACTTATTACTTCTTCTTTTAAAAAAATACCTATAGGAGGAGAGATCTTAATGGTAATTAAATAAGAGTAAATATGGAATTATTTTTTAAAGATATAAATATTAAAATAGATAATAAATTAAAAGAATTATCTTTAAAGGGATTTTTAGGAGCAATAACTTTACCATTGCATGGGACGGATTTAGTATTGTTTTCTTCTAAAATTTTTTTTAAAAGTTTAAGTTCTTATAGAATTTTACATAATAAATTAATTAGTTATGTAGATGGTTTAAATCAAGGTTATTTTGTTGAATTAAATTTAGTTGGTTTAGGATTTCGATTCATTAAAATAGGAAATTATTTATTGATTAAACTAGGTTATAGTCATTATATTAAATTTATAATACCTAAAAATATTCATGTTTTTGGTTTTAAAAGGCGGTTAATTATTTTTGGTATTGATAAAGAAGAAGTTTCTAGGATTGCAAATATTTTAAGAAGTTTTAGAAAACCGGATGCTTATAAAGGTAAAGGTATTCAATTAAACAATGAAAATTTGAAATTTAAAGTAGGAAAACAAAAATAGGTAAATTATGAGTGCAGTTAAAGTTTTAAAAAAATGGTATGGTATTTCAGATACTTGTGCTAAATATTATTGTGCTGTAGTAGGTTTAAATATATTTTCTTCAGAAAAAGAATTAACAAAAGAAAAATTAAAAGAAATTACAAAACATCTACACCAAGATCGTTTAATTGATATTGATCTTCGTAGAAAAATTAAAGAAAATATTTCAAAGAAGGTACAGTATAGAACTTATGTGGGTGTTAGGCATAATCAGTTACTTCCAGTAAGGGGGCAACGTACAAAGAATAATGCGCGTACAGCACGAAAAAGAGTACATATGTCTTTAGCATTAAAATAAATTTTTTATAAAAGGTAAGGGTAAATAATGGTAAATATTTTAAAAAAGCAAAAAATTTATAAAGTACCTGTTTCTGTAATTTGCTATATTAATAAAACAAAAAATAATGTTTTTTTAACTCTAACAGATTTAGAAGGTAAAGTTATTTTACAATTTTCAGGAGGAAATATTGGTATGAAAGGACCAAAGCGTGATACACCTAATACAGCAGAATTGTTAGGTCGTAAGTTTGGTTCAGAAATGCTTATTTTAGGTTATAAACGTTGTATTTTACGAGTAAATGGTCCTTTTAATAATTTTGTTAAAAGTGCTGTTAGAGGTATACAGCTTTATAAAATACGTTTTATGGAAGTACAACAAATTAAGTGTGTTTCTCATAATGGTATTCGTAAAAAAAAACCAAGAAGAATGTAATCTTTTTAATTTTATAGTTATACTTGTATATTATGGAAGAAATTTTTGTTAATGATTTTATTTTTGTACTTCCGGAATTTTTATTTATGTTTAGTTTGTTATTAATTATACCTTTTGGTGTTACTTTTAATTCAGGGTATATTCAGGTAAATAAGTTATTGTCTAGGCAAATTTTAGTTATATCTTTGGTAACAATCTTTTTTATTTTTTTAGTTTATGCGGATTTCTTCTTATTTGATATTGAAATCTTAGCAGGAGTATTTTCAAGGGATTCCTTAAAATATTTAATACTTTCTTTAGTTTTTTTTGGGGTTTTTTTGATTTTATGTTTGTCTGATCAATATATGATAAAAAATTCATTATCTGATTATGAGTTAGTTTTACTTATTTTGTGTGTTTTATTGGGAAGTATTTGTATTTTATTTTCTAATGAATTTTTAACTATTTATTTAGGTATTGAATTGCAAGGTTTAAGTTTATATATTTTAGCAACTTTAAAACCGAATTCTACATATTCTACAGAAGCAGGTTTAAAATATTTTATTTTAGGAGCTTTTGCATCGAGTATTTTATTATTTGGATTGTGTTTATTTTATGGAGCTACAGGGATTTTAAATTTAAATGATTTGAAATTATTAAATTTTGAGAATTACTCAACATTTTTAGATAGTTTTAGTAATTTAGCAGTTATTTTTATTTTTGTTGGGTTAATCTTTAAAGTAGGTGGGGCACCTTTTCATTTTTGGGTTCCAGATGTTTATGAAGGGGTCCCTACGTTGATTACAGCTTTCTTTTCTATTATACCTAAATTAGTAATTTTTTCATTATTTGTGAATTTGGTTTATGGTGGATTTTTGTATTTTTGTGATAAAAGTTTGTTGATTCTTTTATATAGTGGTATTTTTTCTGTTATTATTGGTTCTTTAGGGGGTTTAAATCAGTTATCAATAAAACGTTTACTTTCATATAGTGCTATAGCTCAAGCAGGTTTTATTTTATACGGGATTAGTACTTATACTACTGAAAGTTTTATTAGTGTTTTGTTGTACTTAATTGTATATGTTTGTTTGTTAATTAATTTATTTAGTATTTTGTTAACTTTTACACAACGACTTAATGGAGATACTATAAAATTAATAAAGAATTTACGTTATTTACTGAAGTATTCTCCTTTAATTAGTATAAGTTTTGCTTTGTCTCTTTTTGGTTTAGCGGGAATTCCTCCATTAAATGGTTTCTTCTCGAAACTTTTAATCTTTTTTGCAGCTATAAAAGGGGGGTATATTCTAACAGGTATCTTATGTATTATGGTAAGTATTATTGGGTGTGTATATTATTTATATATGATACGTACAGTATCTGTAGTACAAAGGACGAATCAATGGTTATTCTTTACAGATAGTAATTATGTTAATTCATTAATAATTTCGTACAGTTTATTAATTAATTTATTATTTTTAGTTTATTCTGATTTTCTTTTAAGTATTTGTTATAATGTTGAGTTAAATTATTTTATTTAATATGGGGTTAGTTATTAAATTACGTAAGCAAGGTAATATTAGGAAAGTACACTATGAAATTGTAGTGACAGAAACAAAAACTGGTGTTGTTGGAAAATTTATAGATATATTGGGGTATAGTTTTTTATTACATAGTAAACCTTATGATAGACATTATCTTGTGTATAATAAGTATAAATTAGCCCAATGGATATCTAAAGGAGCAGTACTTTCTAAATCTTTAAAGAAGAAGTTAAATATATAGTTATAATGGTTGTTAATAAAAATTTTTTGGATAAAAATTTAGGTTATTCCAAAACTAAGAAGTTAAATATTGGAGATGTTATTTCTTTTAGGTATGAGAATAAGGGGGGGTTTTGGAAAGTCCGTAAATTTGTGGGTATATGTATTAAGCGTAGTTTAAAAAATTTTAATGAACGTTATACATTACGGAATGTTATTAATGGTATTCCTGTAGAGTTATCTTTTTATAAATATTCGCCGATTATAATACAGTTAGAACGGTTACCGATTAATAAGGTACGAAAGGTTAAAAAAGGATCTTTAGTGTTGTTACGTCGTAAACGTTTAAATGAAAGCAAAGTGGTTGCTTGATTATTTGTATATTGTTTATGGGATTGCGGGAAGGTATTTTTTTTTAGTTTAAAGATTAAATTTATTAATTATTATGGATAAAAATCTTACAGCAGCAGAAATTTCATCGATTATTAGAGATAATATCGTAGAATTAAGGTATAAAGAGTATTTTCATGAAACAGGTAAAGTATTAACAACAGGTGATGGTATCGCTGAAATTTATGGACTAGACGAAGTAGGAGCGGGAGAAATGTTAGAATTTTCTAGTGGTGTTCGTGGTATGGCCTTAAATTTACGATCAGGTGTTGTTGGAGCTGTTATTTTTGGTGATAACCGTTTAGTTCGAGAAGGAGATAGTGTTCGTCGTTTAAATGCTATTTTAAATTTATCAGTAGGAGAAGGTTTATTAGGTAGAGTTATTGATGTTTTAGGTAATCCAGTAGATGGATTAGGTAAAATTGAAGGTGAATTAAAAACAGCTTTGATTGAAGTTAAGGCACCAGGAATTATTCCTAGACGATCTGTACATGAACCTGTACAAACAGGATTAAAAGCTATTGATAGTTTAATTCCTATTGGTAGAGGACAACGTGAATTAATTATTGGTGATCGGCAAACAGGTAAAACAGCTATTGCTATTGATACAATTATTAATCAAAGAACTGCTAATGAAAAAAGAGGAGCTTTAAAATTATATTCAATTTATGTAGCTGTTGGACAAAAAATGTCTACAGTTGTAAGAATTGTAAGTATTTTAAAAAAAACAGATTGTATGAAATATGCAGTTGTTGTTACTGCTACAGCTTCTGAAGGAGCACCGGCACAATATATTGCACCTTTTGCGGGGGCTACAGTAGGTGAATTCTTTAGAGATTCAGGACAACATGCTTTAATTATTTATGATGATTTAAGTAAGCATGCTACAGCTTATCGACAAATGTGTTTATTATTACGACGACCACCAGGCCGAGAAGCTTATCCTGGGGATGTTTTCTATTTACATTCTAGATTATTAGAGCGTGCGGCTAAAATGAATGAAACATTAGGAGGAGGTTCTTTAACAGCTTTACCTGTTATTGAGACACAAGGTAATGATGTATCTGCCTATATTCCTACAAATGTTATTTCTATTACAGATGGACAAATTTTCTTAGAATCTAATTTATTCTATAAAGGTATTCGACCAGCGGTAAATGCAGGTTTATCTGTTAGTCGAGTAGGATCAGCAGCTCAGTGTAAAAGTATGAAATATATTGCAGGTTCTATGAAGTTAGAATTAGCACAATATAGAGAAGTTGAAGCTTTTGAAAAGTTTGGATCATCTTTAGATGTAGAAACTCAAGAATTATTAGAAAGAGGTAAAAAATTAGTAGAATTATTGAAACAAGATCAATATACACCTTTGAGTATTGAAGATCAAGTTGTAATGATCTTTAGTGGAGTACGAGGTTATTTACGATCAATTTCTTTATCTGATATTGCTTCATTTGAAGAAAAATTATTAAATTTTGTACATACAAAGCAAATTGTTAAACCATTTATGGAAGTAATGAAAGATGAGTTAAAAGCGCACGAAGATGTTGTAGCTCAAGTATTAACTCATTTTATTGATAATGAATTTACAGGTACAAACAATTAATTTTTGATTTATTTTTAATTTTTGAGGTATAGCCAAGGGGTAAGGCAGCTGTCTTTGGCTCAGCGATGCGGTGGTTCGAATCCATCTACCTCAAGAATTTGTGATAATTTATTATAGATAGTTTAATTTTTTGTAGTATTTGAGGGAAATCTAGATATTAAAGTAATAAAACGTATTAATTGCGCTAAAGTATGGGGAGTGTGAAGTATATGCTGATTAGAACAGTGATCCATACATTTTTTAGAGTTAACTCAGAAATAAGGAAAGATATATACCTAGTGAATTGAAACATCTTAGTAACTAGAGGAAAAGAAATCAATAGAGATTCTGTTAGTAGTGGTGAGCGAAAATGGATTAGCCCT
>Ga0193961_1000874_pt1 | contig 11163 bp, 11 predicted proteins | sample FB_4_MG_FD_140371 | JGI IMG/M metagenome (GOLD analysis project Ga0193961, IMG submission 140371) | Microbial mat bacterial communities from the Broadkill River, Lewes, Delaware, United States - FB_4_MG | ecosystem: Environmental > Aquatic > Freshwater > River > Microbial mats | place: USA...
AAATGCGGAAGCGTTGGATGAGTATGAAGTGCCGAGAGGCTATAGGATTTTATCTAAAATTCCAAGATTGCCAAATGGGATTATAGAACTTATGGTCAAACAATTTGGAGATTTAAATGCTGTGTTAGATGCTCAAATAGATGATTTGGAAATGGTAGATGGAATTGGAGAAATAAGGGCAAAAAGGATTACTGAAAGTTTAAAAAAATTACATGATAGAGCTATATTTGAAAATGGCCTTTAAAGATTGACAAAATATAAACATAGTGATAAAATAACTAATTTGAAATTAGTTTAAATATTGTATATAATGAAAGGGTATGGAGGTGGTTTTTTGTTCAAAATTGGAGAACGTATTGTTTATCCTATGCACGGAGCAGGTATTATAGAGGGTGTAGAGGAAAAAGAAATATTAGGTGAAGTTAGGAAATATTATGTTGTATATATGCCTATGGGCGATATGAGAGTTTTGGTGCCTGTAGATAATGCAGATAATATTGGTTTAAGAGAAATAAGTTCTATGGATGTTTTGGAATTATCATTTGCGGTATTAAAAGATGACAAAACTAAAATGCCAGAAAATTGGAATCGAAGATACAGAGAAAATTTAGATAAACTTAAAAGTGGTGACATTTTAGAGGTTTCTGATGTTGTTAGAAATCTTATTATTATGGAAGAAGAAAGAGGGTTATCTACAGGAGAAAGAAAACTTTTAAATAGCGCAAAACAAATGTTATTTACGGAAGTTTCACTTATCAAAGATTTGCAACAAGATGATGTTGAAAAGATTATATATAATATGGTTTTACACCAAAAAGAATAGAAGGTGAGACATGCGATTTAGAAAATTGATGAAGCTATTTATTACAATTTTTGGTGTGATTTGTGGCGTTATGATTACAAAGGGATTAAATGAGATAACGTGGATAAATAATTTTCTAGATGATAAATTAAAATTTGGGGTATTTGGAGTAGTTTTAAGTTTATTATGTGGCAGTATAGCATTTTTGTCTTCGGGTAAAATTATAGATGTTTTAACTGAACAAATTCGTAAAATTCAAAATCTTGAGTTAACAGATTTAATTATGCGTTCAGGAGGGTTAATAGTTGGACTTCTTATTGCTTTTTTGATTAGTTCATTAGTTAAACCAATCCCAGCGCTTGGATTTATAATTTCATTAGTTTTTTATGTGTTTTTTGCGTATTTAGGAATAAAAATTCCTTCTAGAAGACAAGAAGAAGTTGGGGAGCTATTTAATGGAGCTTTTAAAAACAAAAATTCATTAAAAGAAAGTAAAAAAAGTATAGCTCTTATTTTAGATACAAGCGTGATTATTGATGGAAGAATTGCAGATATTTTAAAAACTGGTTTTTTGGACGGAACAATTGTTATTCCTGAATTTATAGTAGTTGAATTACAGCATATTGCAGATTCGGAAGATGATTTAAAAAGAAAAAAGGGCAGAAGAGGCTTGGATATATTAAATATGCTACAAAATGAAGAAAAACTGGAAGTAAAATTAGATGCTAAAAATTTCAAAGATATGGAAGTTGATAGCAAATTAGTTAAATTGGCAAAGCAATATAAAGGCAAAATACTTACAAATGATTTTAATTTAAATAAAGTGGCTAAAGTTCATGGAGTTCAAGTACTAAATATTAATGATTTGGCAAATGCTGTTAAACCAATAGTTTTACCTGGAGAAAAAATTAAAGTTGAATTGATTAAACATGGTAAGGAACAAGGTCAAGGTATAGCATATTTTGATGATGGGACTATGATAGTTGTTGAAGGTGGATACAATTATGTTGGGAAAAATATTAGTGTTATAGTTACTAGCATACTTCAAACTTCGGCTGGTAGAATGATTTTTGCTAAAATTGGAAATTAGAAAATGGAAAATAAATAGAATTTGAGATTAGCGCTTGTGTGTATACATAGGCGCTAACTTTTTAATTCTTATAAATGATTTTTAGAATATAGTTATAAAGAATAGTATTTTGATATTGTTAAAGTAAATGAAAGGAGATTAATATGAGATATCCAGTAGTGATTTTAGCTGCAGGTAGCGGAAAAAGAACAGGTAAAAATATGAATAAAGTGCTAATTGAAATTGATGGTGAGCCTATAATTATAAAAACGATTAAATTTTTTGACAAAGAAGATAGTATTAGTTCAATTTATTTAGTTATAAAAGAAAGTGAAAAATTGCTATTTGAAAATTTAATTAGGAAATATGATTTTAATAAAAATATTACATTAATTAATGGCGGAGAAGAAAGACAAGATTCTGTTAGAAATGCATTGATTAAAATTAAAGATAAAAACTATAAAAAAGTAGTTATTCATGATGGGGCAAGACCTTTTGTTCCAAAAGAGTGTTTAAAGAAAATGGATAAAGAAATGATAGGTTGTGAAGGCGTAGTACTTGGGATAAGAGTCAAAGATACGATTAAAGAAGCTGAAAATAATATTATTACAAAAACCTTAAAAAGAAATAAACTATTTAGTATACAGACCCCACAAATGTTTTTATATGATATACTTTTAAAGTGTCATTTAAGGGCTTATGAGGATGGCATAATAGGAACAGACGACGCTTCGCTTTTGGAGGCATATAACTATAAAATAGGGTTAATAGAAGGTAGTGTAGATAATATTAAGATAACTTATTCTGAAGATTTTGAATATGTGAAATGGAAGGTGAAACAAAAATGAGAATAGGCATTGGTTATGATGTACATAAATTTCAAGAAGATAGGAAACTTATTTTAGGTGGAGTTTGTATTCCTTATAAAATGGGATTAGAGGGACATTCTGATGCTGATGTGTTAATTCATGCTATCATTGATTCAATTTCTGGTGCTTCAGGCATGGACGATATTGGAACTTTATTTCCGGATAATGATGTAAAATACAAGAATATATCAAGCAGTATTTTATTAGAAAAAGTTTGTGCATTATTAGAAGAAATGAACTTTAAAATAATTAATATTGATACAATTATTGTGTGTGAAGAACCTAAAATAAAACCTTTTAAAAATGAGATGATTGAAAAATTATCAAAAACTATGAAAATCGAAAGAAAAAATATTAATATTAAGGCTACAACAACCGAAGGCTTAGGATTTGAAGGTCGTAAAGAGGGAATTTCAGCGCAAGCGGTTATTTTGTTAGAGGAGGGAAACAATGATTGAATTAAAAGAGTTAACAAAACAGTTTAAAGAAATTAAAGCTGTAGACTCATTGTCATTTAATGTTAAAAAAGGAGAAATTCTTGGTCTGTTAGGCGAAAATGGTGCTGGTAAAACAACAACATTGCGGTTACTGGCGACTATGCTAAAACCGACAAGCGGTACTGCTATTATTGATGGTTGTGATTTGGTTAAAGATTCAAATTTAGTTAGAAGTAAAATTGGTATTCTATTTGGTGGAGAGACTGGATTATATGATAGATTGACTGCATATGAGAATATTGCTTATTTTGGTGAATTAAATGGAATGAGTAAAACTGAAATTAAAAATAGAATTGATAAATTAGCTAAATTATTGGATATGGAAGAATATATTAATAGAAGGGTTGGCAAATTTTCTAAGGGTATGAAACAAAAAGTTGCTATTGCAAGAAGTATAGTTCATAATCCAGAAATAATGTTTTTAGATGAACCCACATCAGGATTAGATGTAAGTGCTGTAAAGGTTGTTCATGATTTTATTATAGAACTTAAAAAAGAGGGGAAAACAATTGTTTTTTCAAGTCATAGTATGAAAGAAGTAGAAAAATTATGTGAAAGAGTTGCTATTATTCATAAAGGTAAATTACAAGTTCAAGATTCATTGATTAATTTAAAAGAAAAATATCCAGAAAATGATCTTGAAGAAATATTTTTAAAAAAAGTAGGTGGCAATAATGAGTAAATTTTCTTGGATTGTATTTAAAAAAGAAATTATAGATATTTTTAGAGATAAAAAAACAATTATAACAAGTATTATTTTACCTATAGTTATTTTTCCGATAATAGCATTGGCTATGGGAGGTGGAATGAAAGATTCCTTTGATCCTAGTATTCCATCACCGATTGCAATAGTTGGTGGAGAAAATGAATTAACAGAGCATATTAATTCTATTGAAAATTTAGAAATTATTGATACAGATGAGCCTGAAAAATTATTAGAAGAGTTAGATGTGCATGCATATTTAGTTATTCCAGAAAATTTTGATGAAATGATTGAAAATAGTGAAATTCAAGAGATTGAAGTTCATTATGATCCTTCTAGTCAAAAATCTGGATTAGCATTTTCGAAAATTAAAGATGTAATAGAAACAATGAAAATAGAAAAAACAAAACAAAAATTGGATGAATTAAATATTGACTCTAAAATTTTGGATTTAGTGCCTGTAAAACCTGTTGAAATAGAAAAAGATAACGGTGGCATTGGAATGATGATGATGTCAATGATACTACCAATGCTAATTGCTATTTATGCTGCAGTAGGAGGAATTCCAGCAGCTGTAGATTTAGGTGCTGGAGAAAAAGAAAGACAGACTTTAGAACCACTATTGACAACAAATGCTTCTAGGAATGCATTGATAATGGGTAAATATTTTGCAGTTGTAGTTGCAGGAATATTAGGAACTATTGCTTCGTTGTTAGGTTTTAGTTTAGCTAGCATTATAAGTCCTGAGTTTTATGGACAAGCGGCTGGATTACCAATATTAAATGTTTTATTGATGGGAGTCTTTGCATTATTGATATGTGGAGTGTTTAGTGCGTTAGAATTACTTGTTAGTTTTTATGCACGCAATTTTAAAGAGGCCCAAACTTATTTAACTCCTTTTACATTTATTGTACTAATTCCGGCTTATTTTACTATGTTTTTAGATGGCAAATTGATTCCTGAAATTTACATTCATATTCCTATTTTAAATACAATTTCAATATTAAAGGAATTATTAATTGGAGTGATAAATATTCCTCATATTTTAATGGTTTTTGGTTGGGGAGTAGTATACGTTGCAATTGCACTGTTTTTAGTTAATAAAATGATTCATAAAGAAAAAGTTGTATTTAGAAATTAATATTTTTTAAGACTGTAGAAAGCTAGACTTCTACAGTCTTAATTTTTTTAAAATGCAATTGACATTTCTAAACTGCCTTGATAAGATAAAGAAAAATATTAACGCATGGAATAGTAAATTTTAAAAGGTGATTAAGAGAGGAAAGTTAAATGCTGAAAGACTTTCTACATACTTAAAATTGAACCAACCAAAGAAGCGTTTTTTTTAGAGTGAAAATCTTAAGGATTTTAACTAGGGTGGTACCGCGGAGTAGAACTTCGTCCCTATTAGGGATGGGGTTTTTTTATTTATAAAAAAGAGTGTTTTAAAATATTAAAGGAGTGTTTTATAAGAAAATGTCAAATATGTATATGCCAACATTAAGGGAAGTTCCTTCAGAGGCGGAATTACCAAGCCATCAATTGTTGTTAAGAGCGGGATTGATAAGAAAATTAGTTTCTGGAGTATATACATTTTTGCCTTTAGGTTCTAGGGCATTTAGAAACGTAGAAAAAATAGTTAGGGAAGAAATGGATAATTCAGGAGCTCAAGAAGTGATTATGCCAGTTGCACAACCAAGTGAATTATGGCAACAAACCGGAAGATGGGAAGATTTTGGTCCTGAAATGTTTAGGCTTAAAGATAGAAATGCTAGAGGATTTTGTTTAGGACCTACCCATGAAGAAGTTGTTACGTCTTTAGTTAAAGATGAATTAAAATCATACAAACAATTACCATTGAATCTTTATCAAATACAAGTCAAATTTAGAGATGAAAAAAGACCTAGATTTGGATTAATAAGAAGTCGTGAATTTGTTATGAAAGATGCTTATAGCTTTGATAAAGATGAAAAAGGAATGTTAGATGCATATCAAGTAATGTGGGATGCGTATGTAAAAACATTTGATAGATGTAAACTTAAATATAGGGTTGTTTTAGGCGATGCGGGAGTTATGGGAAAAAGAACTTCGCATGAATTTATGGCAATAACTAAATATGGAGAGAGTAGTATTGCCTATTGTGATAAATGTGATTTTGCAGCTACTGATGAAAAGGCTCAAGTTGTCTATAATGTACCAGAAAAAATTGAAGATAAAGAGGTTGAAAAATTTTATACACCTAGCGTTGGAACAATTGAAGATTTGGTAAATAAAATGGAATTACCTATAGAAAGATTGGTTAAAACGCTATTGTTAAAAATTCAAGATGAAGTAATTGCAGTTCTTATTCCTGGAAGTCGTCAGTTAAATATGATAAAACTTCAAAATTATTTAGAAGTGTCAGAACACGATATAGAAATGTTGAATGAACAGGAAGTTTTAGAAGTTACAGGTGCAAAAACTGGATTTGCTGGACCAATTAATTTAAAGAAAAAAGTTAGAATTATAGTAGATAAAAGTGTTACAAAAATTACTGGAATGGTAGTTGGGGGTAATGAAACAGACTATCATTTAAAAAATGTTGAATATGAAAGAGATTTTTTAGGAGAAATTGCCGAAGATTTAATGTTGATTGAAGAGGGAGATAGATGTCCTAAATGTGGAGAAATTGTTAAGATAGAGAGAGGGACAGAAGTCGGAAATATATTCCAACTAGGAGATAAGTATTCTAAATCATTAAATGCCACTTTCTTAAATGAACAAGGAAAGGCTGAACATTTTTGGATGGGTTCATATGGGATTGGAGTTTCAAGAACACTTCAAGCAATAATAGCTCAACATAGTGATGAAAAAGGTATTGTTTGGCCACTTGAAATTGCACCTTATCAAATAATTATTACTGTGGTTAACGCAAAAAAACAAGTTCAATTGGAAAAAGGCACACAGATATATAATGAATTAAGAAAAAAAGGTTATACGGTATTACTAGATGATAGAAATGAAAGAGCTGGCGTTAAGTTTAATGATGCTGAATTAATAGGCTTACCTATAAGAATTACAGTTGGTAGAGATGCAGAAGAAAATCTAGTTGAAATGGTTGAAAGAAAAACTGCGGATACGGTGAAAATATCTACTGATGATATAGAAGAAAATATTATTAAAATATTTGAAAAACAAGGATATAATTTTTAGGAGGATTGAAAATGAAAGATGTTAGAGTTAGATTTGCGCCAAGTCCTACAGGTTATTTGCATATTGGTAGTTTAAGAACAGCCTTGTATGATTATTTATTTGCAAAGAAAAATAAAGGTTCTTATATTTTAAGGTTAGAGGATACTGACCAAGGGAGATTCGTTGAAGATGCTGCAAGGAACTTAGTTGACTGGTTAAGATGGGCAGGAGTCGAACATGACGAAGGGTTATTCTTTGATGAAAATGGAAAAGCTTATGAAAAAGGTGAGTATGGGCCATATATTCAATCAAAGAGATTAGATATTTATAAAGAACATATTGATAAATTATTAAAAAGCGGAGATGCATATTATTGTTTTTGTGATAAAGAAAGACTTAACAAAGTAAGAGAAATCCAAAAACAAAATGGAGAAACACCAAAGTATGATGGACATTGTAGAGAATTAAGTAAAGAAGAGATAGAAAAAAATCTTAAAGAAGGGAAACCATACGTTATAAGATTAAAATTACCTCTAGATACTGATATTGTATTTAAAGACGCGATTAGAGGTGAAATAACGGTTAATACTAGAGATTTAGATGATCAAGTATTAATGAAGTCAGATGGATTCCCAACATATCATTTTGCAGCTATTGTTGATGACCATTTAATGAAAATTAGTCATGTTTTTAGGGGAGAAGAATGGCTACCATCTGCACCTAAAAATATTTATACATTTAAAGTGTTAGGTTGGGAAGCACCTGAATATGTACATTTACCAACGGTATTAAATAAAGATAGGAAAAAACTTAGCAAAAGACAAGGTGATGTATCGGTGGAAGATTTTGCCAAACAAGGTTATTTGAAAGAAGGACTAGTAAATTATTTGGCATTAGTTGGGTGGAGTCCGGATTCGAATCAAGAAATATTTAATATGGAAGAATTGATTGAAGCATTTTCTTTAAATAGATTATCTAATACAGGCGGGATTTTTGATAGAGAAAAATTAAATTGGGTAAATGGACAACATATAAAGAAAATGGATGTTAATGAGTTGACAAATTTAGCTAAACCATACTTGCTTGAGGGAGGACTTCTAAAAGAGGATAATTATGATGATAATTATGCAAAATTATTGGTTCAAACTGTTCAAGAAAAAATAGCTGTATTATCAGAAATACAAGGACAAGTCGAGTTTTTACTTAATGATGATTTGACTTTTGAGAATGAAGAAACTAAACAAATTTTTGAGGGCGAAACAATTCCATTATTGATGGAAACATTTAAAAAACATGTTTTAGAACAAGAAGTTCTTTCGCATGAATTTTGTAAAGGAATATTTAAAGTTATTCAAAAAGAAACGGGAATAAAAGGGAAAAATTTATATATGCCATTAAGAGCGATGGTAACAGGACAATTACATGGTCCGGATTTAGGGGCTATATTTGAATTATTAGGTAAAGAAAAAATAATTAAGAGAATTGATTATTGTCAAAAAATGTTTTTAAAGTAAGGGTAATAGATTAGATATTTTTGATGTAAAAAACAGGTAGCTAGAGCGCAGTTACATAGCTTTAGTTTCCTGTTTTTATAGTTATTTATTTTTAGTATCATTGTTTTAAATAGAGAGAGGATACTTGCACCTAAAAAATTAGTTATATTTTAGATAAAATTTAGTATAATGTAAATATAGTTGCTTGGAATTTTGAGGATTTATAGATTAAGGAGAATTAATTATATGTTTGATAATTTTAAATCCGATATTAAAGCTATAAAAAAAAATGATCCAGCTTTAAAAAGTATATTTGAAGCTTTTTTTTGTTATCCAGGTCTTAAGGCTATTAGATCACATAGAAAGGCAAATTGGTTTTATAAAAGAGGGTGTTTTTTTATCGCAAGAGTTATTTCACAGTTTTCAAGATGGAGAACAGGGATTGAAATTCACCCAGGTGCAAATATAGGTAAGGGTGTATTTATTGATCATGGCATGGGTGTTGTAATTGGAGAAACTGCAGTGGTTGGTGATGATGTAATTATTTATCATGGAGTAACATTAGGGGCAAGTAGTATTGAAAAAGGGAAAAGACATCCGACTATTAAAAATGGAGTTATTATAAGTAATGGTGCAAAAATTTTAGGAAATATAGTTGTGGGTGAAAATAGTAAAATTGGTTCTGGGTCAGTTGTTGTAAAAGATGTTCCTGCAAATTGTACAGTTGTTGGAATACCTGGTAAAGTTATTATTCAAAACAATAGGAAAATTAATAAGGAAATGATAGATCCTGTGGCTCAAGATATAAAATATTTAAAAGATAGAGTAAGTCAATTAGAAGAAATGGTATATGAGTTAACTGAAACGGAAATTCTTTAAATGGAATATTTTAGAAAGAAGGTTTTAAATGTTTTTAAAACAATGCGACGTATTATCTCAAAGAGATGCGAAAATGGAAACACCTTTAAGATTAGCATATATGGGAGATGCCATTTATGAGGCGTTGATAAGAGAATATTTAATTAAAAAAAATGCAAATACGGTTAATAAACTTCATAGAGAAGCCGTAAAATATGTAAAGGCTAGTTGTCAAGCTAATGTGCTTATGGAGATTTTGGAGAAACTTGAAGATGATGAAAGGGAAATTGTTAGAAGAGGGCGAAATGCTAAAAGTGCAACAATTCCTAAAAATGCAGTTTTAATTGATTATAAAAATGCTACTGGTTTTGAAGCTTTAATAGGATATCTATACTTACAAGGAAAACAAGACAGAATTTATGATTTAGTAAAAGAAGCAGTAGCTATAATTGAGAAAGGAGAAAACAATGCTTAAAAATAGACATGTTGAATTAATAAGATATACTCCTGAGCCTGAAAAATTAGTAGCGTCAGCAGCTAAGTTATGCTATTCAAAATCTGGAATTGATAAGATAGAATCTAAACTTACAGACGAGGGTGTTGAAAGATTTTTAGATATGCTTATGGATTTAGGGCATACATCAACTATTGAACATATTCAATATTCATTTGGAATAGAAGGAGTTAGTAGAGTTTTAACTCATCAATTAGTAAGACATAGAATAGGTTCATCTTATTCTCAGCAGTCTCAAAGATATGTTTCATTAAAACAATTTGATTATATTATGCCTCCTGCGATTGAAAATAATATAGAAACTAAGGACATTTTTGAAAAAACTATGATGGATTTGCAAGATGCTTATAACTTACTTTCAAATAAACTTCTATTAAAATACTTAGAAGATAGATGGGGTAATATTGATGGAAATGAGAGAATTATCATTGCAGAATCAGAAGATAAAAATTTTGTAAATAAAATGAAGAAAAAAGCAATAGAAGATGCAAGATATGTTTTTCCTAATGCTTGTGAAACTAAAATTGTAGTTTCAATGAATGCTAGGGCACTATTGAATTTTTTTGAACATAGATGTTGCTATAGAGCGCAGTGGGAAATAAGAGATTTAGCCTGGGATATGCTTTCATTAGTTGAAAAAGTAGCACCACATATATTTAAAAATGCTGGACCTAAGTGCTTAAAAGGAGTATGTCCTGAAGGTAAAATGAGTTGTGGCAAAATGGATTTGGTAAGAAAAAGAAAAGACATGATAAAAGAGGAGAAATAGAAATGGAACAGAATATGATATATGGGCGAAATTCTGTATTGGAAGGTTTAAGAAGTAAGAATATAACGATAAATTTTGTTTATATACAGAAAGAATCAAAAAAACAAATGGTTGGTAATATTATTAAATTAGCTAAAGATAAACATATTCCAATAAAAGAAGTTCCTAGAAATAAAATGGAACAATTGCTAGGTGATGTAAATCATCAAGGTATAGCGGCAGAAGTGTCGCCTTATGAATATGTTGAAATTGATGATATTATAAAATATGCTAATGAAAAGGGAGAGAAACCATTTGTATTAGTTCTAGATGGGATACAAGATCCGCATAATTTAGGATCTATGATAAGAAGTGCGGAATGTAGTGGGGTTCATGGAATTATAATTTCTAAGAGACATTCTGTTCAAGTAACACCAAC
>Ga0193961_1000876_pt1 | contig 11138 bp, 6 predicted proteins | sample FB_4_MG_FD_140371 | JGI IMG/M metagenome (GOLD analysis project Ga0193961, IMG submission 140371) | Microbial mat bacterial communities from the Broadkill River, Lewes, Delaware, United States - FB_4_MG | ecosystem: Environmental > Aquatic > Freshwater > River > Microbial mats | place: USA...
AACTATGTGTTATTATCAAATTAAATATTTATTTTTAAATGTTTTTTAAACAAAACTAACATCTATTTTATTAATGAAAGGACATATTTATGCTTAAAAACAAACTCAAACTACTACCTATTATATTAATAATATCGCTTTTATTAACTAGTTGCCAACAAAAAATTTATTGTATTGAATCACAAAATTTTTTAATGGATACACTTATGAAAATTCAAATATTCACACCAAATTCTAAGTTTTCTTTATCTCCTTATTTTGATATTTTAGAAGATTTAGATAAAAGATATGATAGGCATTGGGACAATTCTTTTTTATATAAATTAAACCATGGTACATATAATGGTTCCTTTACAAAAGATGATCTTAAAATACTAAATAAAGCAAGTTATTACTATGATAAAACAGAAGGACTTTTTGATATTTCAATAGCTCCTTTATTAGACTTATGGGACATTAACTCTGATTCACCAAAAGTTCCAATACAAAAAGAAATAGATAATCTTCTTCCAAATATTGGCTTTTCCAAAATTAATTTTGATTCCGAAATTTTATCAATTCCATCTAATATAGAAATAGACTTTGGAGCAATATTAAAAGGTTTTGCAACTGATAAACTTAAAGAAAAGCTTAGTAAAGACAATATTTCTTCTGCCCTTATAGATTTAGGAGGCAATATATACGCACATGGATACAAACCTGATGGAACTGACTGGAAGATAGGAATTAGAAACCCCGAAGAAAATGCAAATGATTATGTTGGCATATTATCGGTACATGATAAAGCTGTTGTGACATCCGGAATATATGAAAGATATTTCATTGAAAACAATAATATCTATCATCATATTTTAAACCCCCAAAATGGCTATCCAGTTCAAAACAATCTATTAAGCGTGACCATTGTTTCTGAAAATGGATTAGATGCAGATATCCTTTCCACCGCTTGTTTTTTGATGGGTTTAGAAAAAGGCCTTTCATTTGTCAATAAATTAGAAAATGTTGACGCAATTTTTATAACAAAAAAGAGACAACTCTACTTAAGTAGCAATTTATATGATTATTGGCAACAAACTGACTCAAATTTTGTCGCAATTTATTAGTTTTATTAAATTTTCTTTGACATAGGTAAAATTTTCTCTTAAAATATATATAAGCTTATGTGCTAGATAACCTAATATTGACATTTGTTAATCAACTAACAATGTTTAATACTACTTAAATTTTTAGTACATAAAAAACTAAAAGATTTATAGGAGGATCTATGTATGGGGGAAACAAAAAAAATTCAAAACCGAATTGTGAAAGCGTTTACAGCTGAAACATTCGTATGCTTGGCTATTTTAGCCGTAGTATTTACTGCCTTTATTTCAAAAATGGGATTAGCTTTATTTTTTAAAGCAGCTATGGCAACTGCTCATGATTTAATCCTAAACACTTGTCTTTTCTTAACTGGTGTTATTATTCTTGCTGGAGCAGTAACAGCATTATTATCAGAATTTGGTATCGTATCTATTATCAATATGATTTTATCTCCTTTAATGAAGCCATTGTTTGGCCTTCCAGGAGCAGCTTCTGTTGGTGCTGTTGCAACTTACTTATCTGATAATCCAGCTATTTTACCTTTAAGTAGTGATAAAGGATTTTTAAAGTATTTTAAAAGATGGCAAGTAGCAACATTAGGTAACTTAGGTACCGTTTTTGGTATGGGACTTATTGTAACAACATTTATGTTGGCTCAATCAAGTGCAGAATTACCACTTGTTAAGGCAGTTGTATTAGGTAACATCGCGGCAATTATGGGTGGTATATTATCAGTAAGATTAATGGGTGTTTTTAGTAAAAAACATTATGGTAAAGATTTACCTGCAATTGATTCAACTGATGAAGGTTACGATGTAATGAAATTTAGAGAAATTAGAGAAGGAAACGTTGCTCAACGTGGACTTCAAGCTCTTTTAGATGGCGCTGCTCATGGAGTTGAAGCTGGTCTTGCATTAACTCCTGGTGTTGTTGTTATCTGTACTTTAGTTATGATGCTTGCATTTGGACCTTCTGGCGATGGCGGAACTTATACTGGTGCTGCATATGAAGGAATTGCTTTTTTACCTTGGTTAGGTGAAAAGTTAAACTTTATAATCAAACCTCTTTTTGGTTTCTCTAATCCAGAAGCAGTTGCGTTCCCTGTAACTTCTTTAGGAGCAGTTGGTGCTGCAATAAGTATGGTACCTCGCTTCTTAGCAGAAGGTATAATTGGAGCAAAAGAAATTTGTGTGTTTACTGCAATGGGTATATGTAATGCTGGTTTCTTAAGTACACATGTTGGTATTATGGATGGTTTAGGTGAACGTGATTTAATTAATGAAGCAATCGGTACTCATTTCCTAGGTGGTTTAGCCGCTGGTGTATTTGGACATATTTTAGCATTGCTATTATTATAAAAAAACAAAAAAACCCTTCGGGGTTTTTTTTTGTTTTTTTTACTTATATAATAATTATTGTTTAATAAATTATATTTTATTCGCAAATTATTCACAAAAAAAATTTAAGTATAGTTTAAACTTATTTAAATTGCGCATAGTTGCATTTATTTTAAAATAAGTAGCAATACCATAGATAAACTATATAATACTATTTATGCGTGTTTTCCGCCTTTTAATCACTGGTCTTTCACAAAATATATTTTCTCAAACTCAAAAATATATTTTTAGCAATTTTTAGCGATTCATAATTTATTACACTCCAAATTATAAAAAATATTCAAACAAAAAAAAATAGGTGCCCAACTTCTTTTTAGAAGTCAAGCACCCACTAATTAATCTTTATTTAAAATGCTTTATGTTCTGTTCTATTTATTACTTCATCCTGTAAATCTTTACTTAAGTTATTAAAGTAATCTGAATATCCTGCAACTCTTACAATTAAATCATTGTATTCATCTGGATTTTCTTGAGCCTTTCTTAATGTATCCGCATCTACAACATTAAATTGAATATGATGTCCATCTAAAATAAAATATGATCTAACTAAATGTGATAAATTATCTATTCCTTTTTGATCAGCCAATAAACTTGGAGTGAATTTTTGATTCAATAAAGTTCCACCTGTTTTTAAATGATCCATTTTAGCTGCTGATTTAACAACCGCTGTTGGCCCTTTAATATCAGCTCCTTGAGTAGGTGAAATTCCTTCTGATAAAGGTCTTGTAGCTTTTCTTCCATTTGCAGTAGCACCTATTACAGCTCCAAAGTATACATGGCATGTAGTTGGTAACATATTAATTCTATATTGTCCACCTATTGCATTTGGTCTTCCATTTACAGATTCATAAAAACGATTGAATACATCTTGCATTAATGTATCTGGATAATCGTCATCATTACCATATTTACGAGTTTTATTAATTAATAATTTTTCAATATCTTCATGCCCTTCAAAATTACTATCTATTGCCGTCATTAATTCTTCCATGCTCATTCTCTTATTTTCAAATACATGATCTTTAATTGCTGATAAGCTATCTGAAATCGTTCCTGTTCCAACTCCTTGAATATAACTAGAGTTATATCTTGCTCCACCTCTATTATAGTCTTTAGCTTCTTTAATACAATCATCAATTACAATTGAAATAAATGGAGCTGGAATTGTTTCTGCATAAAGTTTTGCAATTACATTGCTACCGTGAATTTTAATATTAATAAAATGTTCTAATTGTTTTTGGAACGCTTCCATCAATTCATCAAAAGATTTAAATGATGAAGCTTTACCTGTTTTTAAGCCTAATTGTTTTTTAGTATAATTATCATATCCATCATGTAGTGCCAAATCTAATATTTTAACTAAATTGAAATAACCTTGTAAAATATATGCTTCTTTACCAAATGCACCGGTTTCAACACATCCTGAAGTACCACCCTCTCTAGCATCCTCAAGAGTTTTACCCATTCTTACCATTTCTTCAACAACGGCATCTGCATTAAAAATTGATGGTTGTCCAAAACCAGTTTTAACTATTTTAATTGCTCTTTTTAAAAATGCATCAGGATTTTTCTTACTTAACTGTATATTTGATGAAGGTTGTAACAATCTCATTTCTTCAATTACATCTAAAACCATATAAGAAACTTCGTTAACCGCATCTTTACCATCAGCAGTTAGTCCGCCACTATTGATATTTGCAAAATCAGTATAAGTTGCACTTTCTAAAAGAGTAAAGCCTACTTTTGGAGGTGCTGGCTGATTGTTGAATTTAACCCAGAAACACTGAAGTAATTCATAAGCTTCTTCTTTTGTTAATGATCCCTCTTCAACACCCTTTTGATAAAATGGATTCAAATGTTGATCTAATCTACCAGGACAAAATGCATCCCAAGTATTTAATTCTGTTGTAACTCCCAAATGAACAAACCAATAAGCTTGTAATGCTTCGTGGAAATTTCTTGGAGCATTTGCTGGAACATAACGACAAACTTCAGCAATTTTTAATAATTCTTTTTTTCTGTTAGGATCTTTTTCATCCTTTGCCATTTCTTCCGCTTTTTCTGCATGTCTTTCTGCAAACCTAACAATGGCATCTGCAGCAATCATCATACCTTTTAACTGTTCTTTTTTATCATATGCATCTAAATCATTAACAAAATCTAAATTATCTAAAACATCTTGCATTTCTTTTTTAAAATCATTCATACCTTTTGTAAAAACTTTTTTATCTGCAACAGTGTGACCTGGAGCTCTTTGCTCCATAAATTCAGTAAATACACCTGCTTCATATGCAGCTTTCCACTCTGGTGTCATATGTTCTAAAATTTTATGTCTGATAGAACGTTCTTCCCAAAAAGGCATAATTTCATTTTCATGAATTTTGTAAGTTTCATCATCAACTTTAAAGCTTATTTTATCTCTTTTATTCATTACATCAAAATCATCTAAAGTGTGGCAACATAATTCTGGAAATGTTGGTGCTCCTCCTGGTGCATCTCCCTTTTCTCCAACTATTAATTCGCCATCATTAATACATATTGGTTTGTTTTCAACAATTTCTTTGAAGGTTAATGCTCTTAAAACAGGTGCTGATACCTTACCTTCATATTTTTTATATGCCTCTGTTACAATTTTGCCTCGACCAATCCAAATATGAGGAACTGCTTCGAGACTCTGTGTGCGTAATTGTTTTACTCTTTCACTTAACATTTTCCTAACCTCCTATAATAACTTTTAATCCATATGATTTTAATTTTTCCTCTACACATGACATCTGTTCATCTGATGGCACTTCAAGATCTTTCAATTTATATATTTTACCCAATTGTTTATATTTGTTTTTTGCTATATCATGATATGGTAAAATATTAATTTGCTCAATTTGAATACTACTTAAAAATTCACCCATTTTTGTTAAATTATTATCATCATCATTTACAGTAGGAATAACGGGCATTCTAGCAAAAATTCTTTTGCCTGCATCTGATATTTTTTTAATATTTTCAAGTATTAATTCATTTGAAACTCCTGTAAATTCTTTATGCTTTTCACTATCCATATGCTTTACATCTAATAAAAACAAATCAACATATGGCAATATTTCTTCAATATTCTCCCATTTGGAATATCCCGTTGTGTCAACTGTTGTATGTAATCCAAACGTTTTAGCCTTAATTAACAATTCCTTCAAAAAATCTAATTGTGCTAGAGGTTCTCCTCCCGAAAAAGTTACTCCTCCATTTGATTGATCATAAAACACTGTATCTTTTCTTACCTCATCAATAACTTCTTTACTAGACATCCTAATCCCGGCTAATTCAAGCGCTTGAGTTGGACATATTTCAGAAACTTCTATTGGTAAATTTGCAACACCTTTTGTAAAAGATGCTTTTTTATTAACAATTTCAATTTTCTGCTCTGGAAATTTAACTTTACATCTTCCGCACCCAATACATCTATCTTTCCAAAAAACAATCTGTGACTTAAATCCGATACTCTCTGGATTATGACACCATTGACATTCTAATGGACATCCTTTTAAAAATACAGTTGTCCTTATTCCTGGACCATCATGAACCGAATATTTTTGAATATTAAATACTAATCCTTCACTCATTTCATCACCCCTCTATATTATAAGCCTCATTAAATAAAATGTCTATTAAAATTGAAGTATAATTAAAATTATTTAAGTATTTCCTATAATCATTATATTATATCGATTACATTTTTACAATCATTATTGGCATGTTTTTAATAATATTAATAAAACGCAAGTGGCTGCAATCCACTTGCGTTTTATTAATAAACCTTTATTTTAAAGCTTCAATATACATTTTACGATTATTTAACATTTATTAATTTACTTTCACATCTATATATAATCTCGATTATATATATGCAAATTATTCCATATTTAAATAGTATATAATTTCTCTATTCTATTTCAATTTCAGCACCATGAAATTTAGTTTTGAAATCCATTTCAATTTCATCATTTGATTCATTTTTTACAGCCCTATCTCCTAAACTAAAAAGAAAAACTACATTTTTACTATAAAATTTAGAAAATAAATTTTCTAAATATATTTTTTTCTCTTTTCTACCTATTGCTTGTTTATGAAATGCAAATCCTTCCGGATAAATAATTTCAACTTTTCCATCTAAGCATTTATTTATTTTTCCTTCTTTTAAAAGAGCATGTAAACTTATATTATTTTGTTTAACATATTCCATAAACTGCTCCCATTTAGAATGTACTTCATCACCCGAAATTTCATCATATTTATTTTTACTATGGCTATTTTGATTATTATCATTTTCTTTAACTATTGCTTTTTCCATTTTAGTTTCATCTAAATTAGAATCAGTAGTTTTAGTAACTATTTCATTCTTTGAATAACTTTTATTCTGCTGTACTTGCTCCCGTTTTATAAAGCTAACCTTTTCCATTGATAAAAAATCAATAATATCCAAACTCATACATTCTAATAATAGCCTTTCACTCTTTGAATATTTCATTTTTTGAACAACATCCGATAACTTTAGAATAATTTTTTTTATCTCCGTTTCATCAAAATACTTTAAATTTTCATTTATTTTTTCTTTTTTTTCTTTAGACCAATAACTCATTTCTTCAGTTTTGGCATCAACTTTCATAAGAAGTAAGTTTCTAAAATATTTAACTAAGCCCACCGTTAAATTTGAAAAATCAGTACCATTTATATATGCTTTTTCAATCCAATCAATTATTTCGCCTATATTTTTCTCACCTATACTTTTTGCATATGATTCATATATATCTTCATCTGAAAGCCCCAAATTATTTATAATACTTTTATAAGTAATTATATCTTCATCACTATAGATACATCTTTCCAATAAGCTCATAGCATCTCTCATAGCACCTTCTGCTAATATAGCAATTTGCTCTAATGCTTTTTTTTCAATATCTACATCCATATCTTCGCATGTTTTACTAAGACACTCAACAATTTTACTAATCCCTATTCTCTTAAAATCAAATCTTTGGCACCTAGATAATATCGTTGCTGGTAGTTTATGAGGTTCTGTTGTCGCTAAAATAAAAACCAAATGTTTTGGTGGCTCTTCAAGTATTTTCAGCAATGCGTTAAAAGCTTCTTTTGATAGCATATGAACTTCATCAATAATATATACTTTATATTTTGTCTTTGAAGGTAAATATTTAGCCTTTTCTTTTAAATCTCTAATATCATCTACGCTATTATTAGAGGCAGCATCCATCTCTATAACGTCAAGTATTTTTTCTTCTAGAATGCCTAAACAATTATCACACTTATTACAAGGTTCTCCATTTACAGCTTCTTTACAATTAATAGCCCTCGAAAAAATTTTTGCAGTTGAAGTTTTTCCAGTTCCTCTAGTCCCTGTAAATAAATAAGCATGCCCAAATGTTTCATCCGCTATTTGAGTTTTTAACACTTTGGTATTTTCGTCCTGTCCAAAAATTTCCGAAAATTTCTTTGGTCTATATTTTCTATATAATGCTTGATAAGACATTATTTCACCCTCTTTTATACTATTTATTGTTTTCACTTAATTATATCAAACTTATTCTATTATTTCTCTATAACAAAAAAGTTTTAGTATAAATTTTATATACTAAAACTTTTAGAATGTTACACTATTAATCCTGATTCCTGATATAATATTTTTCTTATTTCTTTAGAATCTCTTTCCCATATCTCAAATAATGCCTCTATAACAATAGGATCAAACTGCGTACCACTATTTCTCTCTAACTCTTCTAAAACTTCATTTAGCGGAAGTGGAGCTCTATAAGATCTAGAAGATGTCATCGCATCTAATGCATCCGCCACACCAACAATTGCAGCTCCAATTGGCAAATGCCTAATATTACATGATTCAGGATAACCTTTTAAATCAAATCTTTTATGATGCAATAGAATTATCTCTTCAATCATTTTTTCAAATTCACATGTCTCAATAATTTTTTGTCCAATAATAGGATGTTTCTTTATCTCTTCATATTCACTAATATTTAATCTATCAGGTTTATTTAAAATAGAATCATATATACCAATTTTACCAATGTCATGTAATAAACCACCAATTTCAATTAGTTTTTGTTCTTCTATCTTAAGTTTTAATTCTTTTGCCATGCATAGTGATAACTTTGAAACTCTAAGAGAATGCCCCTTAGTATATTTATCTTTTGCTTCTTCTGCTGCAATAAGTGCATGTATTGTTTTTATATAACTTCCCTTTATATTATCTAATAAATTTATATTTTCAATTCTTAAAGCAATTTGATTTGAAACCGCTTGTAAAATACTTTCGTCATATACATCCAGATTACTATTAAGAGTTACACTTATAATTCCAAATATTTCTTCAGAAGTTTGAATTGGAACAAAAAATAACGTTACATCTCCAGCATTATCAATGTATTTTTTTGCATAAGGTGAATTGGATAAATCAGATTTCTTATCAATCATCATTGGTCTTTTTTCTTTAAATGCTCGTCCTATTATATCCTCATTAATATTAATATCTTCTTTAGGAATAAAATTATCAAAAACCCCTTTATATGCTTGTAAAACTAATCTATCTTCCTCTATTATTCTTATAGTCACTAACGGAACTTGCAATACACTAACCAAATCATTTGCAACTAATTTTGATAAATCTTTCAAGTCAAGCGTTTGCGCCATATTACTACTAATTCTATTTACAGTTGTTAATGCTTCATTTTTCTTTAATATTCTCTCTTCCATTTCTCTTTTCTTTGAAACATTCTTTACGATCCATTGAACATATATAACCCTGTTTTCTTCCATAACTTTTCTAGTACTTATTTCAATAAAAATTGATTTTTTATCTCTATTAACCAATTCCATAGATTCCATAATAATATTTTCTTTAATTGTTCTATCAAAGAACTTTTTCAGTCTCTCTAAATCCATAAATTTATAATCAGCATTGAGACTATAAATAGATTTTCCAATATATTTTTCAAGTGAAGTTTCCAATAATAAACTTGCAGATTCATTTACATAATTAATATTTCCATTTGAATCTAAAAGAATAACTGCATCATAAATATTATTAACCAAAAGTTTATATCGTTTTTCTGAATCATCTAGTTGCTGAATTGCAGCATTTAACTGTTCATACGATGCCTTTAATTCTAAATTCATATCAAGTAACTCTTGGTTCCTTAACTCCATTTGAGCATTTTTATACTGATTTTCCAATTCATATTTATCCAAATTAGATACCATATTATTAAACGCTTCAGTTACATCATCATAATCATCATTATAAAAATTTTCAAGTTGAAAACTATAATCTCCTCTTGCAATTTTTTCTGTTCCCATTTTTAAATCTTCTAACGGCTTATTTAATTTTTTTGATAATTTCATAGCCACAATAAAACCAATTAATACAGCTATAACTCCTGCAATAAGCATATATTCGTTAATAATTTCATAACCTTTAAAATATAAATCATATTTTTTTAAAGCAACTATTCTCCATCCATTTAATTCCATAGTGTGGAGAGAGTGCAAATATTTTTTCCCATCATACTTAATTATATCTTCGTCAATTTTAGAAAAGGCCATTTTTTTAAACATTTCTTTTATTTCATTATTTGAAATTTTAACCTCTCCAATATCATCTATAAAATTCCCAACCTTATCAAAAATAACTAAATTCATATTTAATTCTTGAAACAATCTGTACATTGTATTATATACATCTTCATATAGTAAATCTAATCCGCACACCCCTATTACATTGTTACTATTGTCAACTAAAGGTTTTGATATTGTAACAACCATTTCTCCAGTTATTTGATCCTTATAAGGATCTGACCACACTAAATTCTTAGCATTTTTAGCATTTAAATACCATCCTCTTTTTGTTAAATCTATATCCGTTTTATTGTATGCCGAATTAAAATATTTCCCGGTTTCAAGTGTATAATATACATTTAAAACGTCTGGATGAATATTTTTCTCATTTTCCAACTCTTCACATATTATATCGAAATCATTTTTTACACCCAAATGATGTTTGTTTAGTCTCTGTGCCGTCAGCGAAAGCATTTCTACTACTTTTTTTTGCTCTTCTAACCAAGAATTATAATTTTCAAACTGACTTGATAAATAACGTTTTTCAACTAAATTTTTTTCTACAACTAATTTTCTTTTTATATATCCATTAGTTGTATACGTCAAAATAACCATTGGTATTATGCTAAGCATAATAAAAGCCAAAAATAATTTATTTTGATAAGAAAACCGTTTTTTCAAAATTGACCCCCCTAGAATATTATTACTTTTATATTTTACTTCATTTATAATAATATATCTACAATTATTCGACATATAATCGCGATTGCGCTTGTGTTCGCACAAAAAAAACATTATTTGCACAAACACTGGATTAGGTTAACTCACGGCACACGAAAGTGTTCACTTATCGCTGCTTCCTTCCGGACCTGACGAGATTCATGAATTTTCATTGCATGAGGCCCAATCCAATGTTTCTACAAATAATGTCTTATATTTTAAATGCTTTTTTATTATAAACTATAAAGCTTTTAATTGTCAAGCAAAACCTTAATACCCCATTGATACTAATTCCAC
>Ga0193961_1000880_pt1 | contig 11125 bp, 9 predicted proteins | sample FB_4_MG_FD_140371 | JGI IMG/M metagenome (GOLD analysis project Ga0193961, IMG submission 140371) | Microbial mat bacterial communities from the Broadkill River, Lewes, Delaware, United States - FB_4_MG | ecosystem: Environmental > Aquatic > Freshwater > River > Microbial mats | place: USA...
TCGGTGGTGTTGAAGTTTTACTTACTCCAAACTCTTTACCAGATTCTTGTGTTGAGAAAAAAGATATTAGAAGATGGTTAGATTTACATGGTGATGATGCTTCAAGACATGTATATGCACATGCTAATAGAGAAACAGCAATGGGTCTTACAGGGAAACAAGTAATTACACCGAATCATATTAATGTTTGTAAAGTTGCATTTACACCATCTCCAAACGAGATAGCAAAAGATGTTAAAATATTAAAAGAAGCAATTAAAGCTGATGCATTATTATCTGGTGCTATTAGATATGAGGGTGAGATGTTAGATCCACCAATGTTTGGTAAATCTTTACAAAATATTTTAAGAGCGTATGCTTTAAAAAGTTTAAAAGATGATGACAAAAATTTTGCATTAGAAGTATTAAATAGAATGCCTTTACATACATTTAAAGAAAACTGGCCATTTGGTCAAATCTAAGGGGAGATAAATATGAAAAAAGATCAATCACAATTCGAAATTGAAGTACCTGAATTTTTAAATATTGGTGTTGCTTGTACATCAAAACATCTTGGTACATCAAAAGAAAATAGTACTGCTATGATTATCGAAGACGATAACTTAGGTACAGATGAAATTACATATAAAGATTTATCAAGTAGATCTGATAAAATGTGTAACTTTTTTACATCAATTGGATTAGAACCAAGAGATAGAGTATTAGTATGTCTTAAAAACTCACTAGCATATCCAATCTCTTTCTTTGGAGCTATAAAAGCTGGTATTATTGCTGTTCCAACTTCAACATTATTAAGTGGTTCAGAAGTGAAGTATTTAGCAGAAGATTCACAAGCTAGTGCTATTGTATTATCTGCTTCTATGTACGAAAATTTACTTCCATATTTAGAACATATTGATAATTTAAAAACAATTGTTGTTGCAGGAACAGATTCTGTTGATTCTTTACAAAAGCCAAAAGGTATGAATGTTTATGCATTAAATACAATTTTAGAAGAAACAGATGCTAGACCAAATCATTATAAATCTAAAGCTGGAGAACCTGCGTATTTAGTATATACATCAGGAACTACAGGTTACCCTAAAGGTGTTTTACACTCTCATAGATCACTTGTAGGAAGAACACCTGCAACTGAATATTGGTTTGATTTTAAAGAAAATGATAGAATCATGCACTCTGGTAAATTTAACTGGACATATGTTTTAGGTTCTGCTTTAATGGATCCATTATTTAATGGTCATACAGTTATTGCTTATGAAGGTGGAAATGATGCTGGTACATGGATTAATTTAATTAAAAAACATAAATGTACTATTTTTATTGGTGTTCCAACAATTTATAGACAAATTGTACAAAAAACAGATTTTACAATTGAAGATTGTCCAAGCTTAAGATATTGTATGTCAGCTGGTGAGCATTTATCAGATGAGATGATATCTTTATGGCAAGATAAATTTAAACAAGATATTTATGAAGCGATTGGTATGTCTGAGTGTTCTTATTATATTTCTCACTCTAAAAACAATCCAATTAGACCAGGATCTGCAGGATTTGTTCAACCAGGACATACTGTTAAACTTTTAGATCCAGATACTTTAGAAGAAGTTGAAAATGGTGAAGAGGGTATGATCTCTATTGGTGAAGATGATCCAGGTTTATTCTTAGAATACTGGCAATTAGAAGAAGAAACAGCGAAAGCTAAACATGATGGATATTTCTTTACAGGTGATTATGCTAAAAGAGATGAAGATGGTTATATCTGGTTCGTAGGTAGAAAAGATGATATCATTAATACTATGGGATTTAGAGTTTCACCACATGAGATAGAAAGAGTTGTAAAAACTCATAATGATGTAGCTGATTGTGTTGCTTTTGGTCTTGATATTGAAAAAGGTAAAACACTTGTAGCAATCTCTGTAATTGGATATGAAGAGTTAAGTGAAGAAGCCGAAGCTGAAATATTAAAATTTGCTCAAGATAACTTAGCAAAATATAAAGCACCAAAATTTATTTTTGGAATGAAAGATTATCCAAGAACTAAAAATGGTAAAGTACTTAGAAAACAACTTGTAAAACAATTACATGATCAATATCATGCCGTTGAAACTGGTGAAGAGATTGTTGAATATAAAGCAAGAAGATCAATGTTATTTGTTCCTGCTTACAATAAACATAATGTAGAAAAAGCAAAATCAGTTTTAGCTGATTCAGTTATCTTTGACTTAGAAGCTATTTTAGAAGAGCAAAGAGAAGTTGCAAGAGATACAATTAAAACAGTATATAAAGAACAAGGTTCTAAATTTGGTGAATCTGAAAGAGTTCTAAGAGTAAATAACTTAGGAACTGAAGATTTAGTAAAAGATTTAGAGCTTGCTCGTGAGATTGAAGTTGATGCATTATTATTCTCTAAAATTGATTCTAAAGATGATGTTTTAGAAGCAGTAAAATTAATTGATGAGATAAGTTCTGAGATGACTTTAATGATAATGATTGAAACACCTTTATCAGTATTGAATATTCAAGAAATTTGTGCTGCTTCTGATAGAGTTGAAGTTGTGGTTGCTGGTTCTAACAAACTTGCAAATAGACTTGAAATTGATATCAAAAAAGGTTCAAAAGCGATGTTCAATTATCTGTCTCAAATTTCACTTGCTGCTAAAGCGTATGGAAGAACAGTTATTGATGGACCACACTTTGATGTTATGGATGAGTTTGCTTGTGAAGATTCAACAAAAGATGCATTTAACTTAGGATTTGATGGTAAATCGTTGATTCACCCAATCCAAATTGAATATATCAATGATATTTTCACACCAAAACAATCAGAAGTTGAAGAATTTGAAGCAATGATTGAAGCATATGAAGCTGCTAAAAAAGAGGGTAAAGAGGTTATTATGCATAATAATAAACTTGTTGATGGTTCAAAAATTAAAATGGCACAAAAAATGATTACATTATATGAAACATATAAATCATTAGGTCAAAACCTATTTAATAAATAAGGAGTATAGATGTCAAAAATTAATACAGGTAATTTTTTCGAAGATTTTACAATCGGACAGAAGATTGCTCATCCACTTCCTAGAACAATAAGTGATGGTGATGTATCTTTATACATCGCTTTTACTGGAAGTAGATTTGCTTTACACTCAAGTGATGTTTTAGCGCAAGAGTTTGGATATGAGAAAAAACCATTAGATGATTTATTGATGTTTCATCTTACTTTTGGTAAGTCGGTTCAAGATATCTCATTAAATGCTATTGCAAATTTAGGTTATGCAGAAGTATCTTTTCCTAATCCAGTGTATGTAGGGGATACTGTTAATCTTGTTACAGAAGTAATTGGATTAAAAGAAAACTCAAATGGTAAGAGTGGAGTTGTATATGTTCGTTCTATTGGATATAACCAAGATGGTTTAGAGATTCTAAGCTTGATTAGATGGGTTATGATTCATAAGAGAAATAAAGGTGAAATGACAGGTATAAATGAAGTACCTGCATTTGCTAAAACAACACCAATTGCAGAAAAATTATCTATTCCTGTAGCTAAAAATGTAGATACTACATCAACAGGAGGAGAGTATTTTTGGGAAGATTATGAAGTAGGTGAGAGATTAAATCATATCGAAGGTATAACTATCGATAACAGTGATCATACTTTAGCAACTAAATTGTATCAAAATAATGCAAAAGTACATTTTAATGATCACATGATGCAAAGTACTCCTATGGGTCAGAGACTTATGTATGGAGGTCATGTTATCTCTATTGCAAGAAGTATCTCATTTAATGGATTACAAAATGCACAATGGATTTATTCTATAAATAGTGGAGCACATTCAAACCCTACTTATGCAGGGGATACGATTTATGCTTATAGTGAAGTAGTAGAAAAAATCGAAGTTGAAAATAGAGATGATATTGCATTATTAAGATTAAGAACAATTGGTCTTAAAAATATGACACCAGTAGAAGTTGTTTCACCTAAAGGTGAAGATGGAAAGTATTTACCAAATGTAGTTTTAGATTTAGATTACACAGTAGTTATACCAAGAAAAAAATAAAAAATTTAATAAATAAAAGGAAATAATATGACACACCCAAACGAAGCACTATTTGAATCAGGAAAAAGTTTACCAATCATCCCTACTTGTGAGCACTTTGCAGGAAGCGAAAAGCTAATCTTAAAAGGTTTTGAGATGCAAAAAAAATTAGGTCCAGTATTTGATATCACTTGTGATTGTGAAGATGGAGCTGAAACAGGTAAAGAAGTAGAACATGCTGAAATGATCGTTAGAGTTGTTAACTCGGATGCAAATCCATATGCAATGGCAGGAACAAGAATTCATGATTTTTCTCATCCAGATTGGAGACAAGATGTTGATATTTTAGTACCAGGTGCTGGTGAAAAACTTGCATATATCACTTTACCAAAATCAACTTCTTATGAACAAGCAAAAACTCAAATTGAGTATATTCAAAAAGTTGCTAAAGAATCTGGTATTTCAAGAGAGATTCCTATTCATATTTTAATTGAAACTCATGGTGCATTACAAGATGTTGAAAAAACAGCTACACTTCCATGGTTACAAGTATTAGATTTTGGTTTAATGGATTTTGTTTCTGGATACCAAGGTGCAATACCAGCATCAAATATGAGAAGTCCAGGACAATTTGATCATAGATTAATTGGTGCTGCTAAAGCTAAAGTTGCTCAAGCCGCTATCCAAAATCATGTTATACCATGTCACAATGTTACACTTGATTTAAAAAATCCATACCAAACATTTAAAGATGCGGAAAGAGCTAGAAATGAATTTGGATTCTTAAGAATGTGGTCAATTTACCCAACACAAGTTTCTGCAATTGTGGATGCAATGAAACCAGATTTTACAGAGTTAGAAGCGGCACAAAATATTTTATTAGCAGCTCAAGATGCTGAGTGGGGACCAATCCAGTATGATGGTGAGTTACATGATAGAGCTACATACAGATATTTCTGGGAGCTTGTTCAAAGAGCACATCTTTCTGGTGGAAAACTACAAGAAGAAGTAAAAACAAGATTTTTTTCTTAATATTTAATATCAAAGATAAAAGTTTTAAACTGAATTTCAGATAAGAAGAGTATTCTTCTTATCTAAAAATATAAAGGATAACAAATGTATAGTAAAAAGCTACTCGTCAAGGTCGCCGACTATAGTGAGAAGAGTTTATACCCCAGGTAGATTTTAAGACAATATAAATTAACTACCTCATAAACTTCTACGAACAAATTCTCACTCAAATAAATACTCAAAAACAAATAAACTTATTGTCAAATATTAAAATTTGAAGGTAAATACAATGAATAAAAAATATATAAACGCAGATGAATTTAAAGATTATTTAGGTTTTGGAGTTGCAGGAAATTTTGCAAACCACTTAGGTGAAGCTGGTGAAGCAGATGAATTTGCAGTAATTAAAACAGAAGAAAAAGATGCGCCAAAAGGACTATTTCCTTTTTACATTCCAAATAATGACACATTTCTAGGAACATTTCCAATTTGTACAGATGAAATAAATCATAATGATTTAGAACATTTACAAGTTGAAGCAGAAGTTGCATTGATCTGTGATTTTGAATTTAAAGATGGAAAACTATTAGATATAATTCCAAAGTACTTTGGTGCATTTAATGACTGCTCAAATAGAATCCAAGATGGAAATAAACTAAGTACTAAGAAAAATTGGGGAGCTGGTTCTAAGGGAATTGCAAATGATCTTATTGAGATAGACAATTTTGAAGAAGATGGAATATTAAGTAAATTTCATATTGCATCATTTATAAGAAGAGATGGTATTTTAAAAGATTATGGTACTACAAGTGCTGTTAAATCATATTCATACTTTTTTGGTCAGTTAAAAAACTGGATGATAGAAAAGTTTAATTCACAAGAAGATATGGGTCCATTAGAAGAGATAAATCCATTTATCAAAGACCTTGATAAACATAAAGGCTTATTAATAGCAGCAGGTGCTACAGCATACGCAGAGTTTGGAAAACATAATTTTTTAGAAAAAGGTGATGAGATATTTGTATATGTATACAATGCTCACTTTCACTCTTTTGAAGATATATTTCAAGATATGTCTGGGATGGATTTACATCTATCTCAGTGTTCAAAACTACATCAAGTTGTAGTTTAAAATAAAAGGGAAGTACACTTTTGTACTTCTCTTTTTATAAGTCTACCATCGCTTTAAAGTAAGCTCCACATCTACCTACATTATCAACATGTACATGAGATCTTTCATCTAGTCTACCATCTTCTATATATTGTTTTTTTACTTCTAGCAAAACAGGAGTAGTAACACCAGGTAAATCTATAGTTTGATAAAAGTCACAAAATAATGCTGTTTGAGTTGAACTAATCATCGGTGGAAAATCTTCTAAAGGTCTTTGTACATCTATAGAATATTCTTCTATCTCACTTTTATCTTTTTCAAGCATAGTAGAACATAATTTTACATCGTTCGTATTGTTTTTGTTTACAAAACAAATAGTTGCTTTTTTATGCTTTAAAATATTGTGAAGAGAATCTTTTGGAACACCCGCTTCTTTTTGTCCTATAGAAACTACTACAACTGCAGGATTTGATGAAAGTGGAACAAAGTATGAAAAAGGAGCTGCATTTACTACTCCATCATCTTCTGTAACAATCCATGCGATTGGACGAGGAACTACTGTATCTGACATGATTTTATATCTATTTAAATCATTTACATCTTTATAATCTATAATCATTTCTAACCCTTATTTTTTATAATTTATCATATAGAAATATGCTTAAATATGGACTTAAAAATAGATATATAAAGAACAAATTTACTATAATCATAGTACTAAAAAAGAAGGTAGAAAATATTGAAAAAAAATGTACTTATAACTGGTTGTAGTTCGGGATTTGGTTTGGCACTTACAAATTACTACTTAGAGCAGGGTTGTAAAGTTTATGGTATCTCTCGTACAAAACCAGAGTTTGAGAATGAAAACTTTTCATTTATAAATTGTGATTTATCACAAGTAAATGATATTAAAAAAAATCTTGCAAAAATTATAATAAATATAAAAAACTTAGAATTAGTATTTTTAAATGCTGGTATGTTAGGTGATATAAAATCATCCTTTGATTTAAGCTCAGATGATTTAAGAGAAGTATATGAACTCAATGTATATGCAAATAAAGAACTACTAGATATATTATCAACTATTACTGTAAAAACTATTATCGGTATCTCTTCTGGCGCTGCTGTAAATGGCTCAAAAGGTTGGGCTGCTTACTCTTTATCAAAAGCTGGACTTAACATGCTTATCAATCTTTACTCAAAAGAGATGAGTGATACAAAAGTTTTAGCAGTTGCTCCTGGTGTTATTGAAACACCAATGACAAATATTATACGATTTGAAACAGATGATATAGAGTTTCCATCTGCTAAAAGATTAAAAGATGGAGAGATACAAACACCTCTTCAGGCTGTTATTCGTATGAATAATTTAGTACAACAAATTGATAAGTTTGAAAGTGGTAGTTTTATAGATGTAAGGGATGTATAAATCCCTTTAGTTCAAATACCAAACAGTATCACTAGCTTCATACTTTCCTTTTAATCCACCCTCAACCTCTTTTCGTTCTAATAGTTTTATATTATAGTGATCTTGATAGTGTTCTTTTATCTCATCTTGACAAATAGAAAATGGAGTTGGGTTCATAAGAGTTTCATCATACTCTACACAAAATAAAATTTGTTGAGCATTATTAGTAATCTCTCGTAGGTGTTGTGTATATTTTACTCTCACATCTTTTGGTAATGCAACTAAAGCAGCTCTATCGTAGATGGCATCTATTTTTTCAACCATTTTAGGATTCAAATTAAAAACATCTCCAACAAAAATACATATACCTTCATTTTGGTAACAAAGCATACCATTTTCTTCAGATATTTTTGGAAGAATATATAACTCTTCAAATAACTCTTTTACTGCTATTTCACTTAATTCAACACCTACTATATTGTGACCCAACATCATAAGCCAAGATATATCAAGAGTTTTACCACATAAAGGGACAAATATATTACTGCTATGTTTTAGATTTAAAGTTTTAAAATGTTTTACAAGTAAAGTGTTTACAGATTCTTCATGAAATCCTATGTTTTTTTCTTTCCATCTTTCTATCCAGTGTTCGTTATTCATTTTTTGTCCTATTTAATAATCTATTGGAATTTTATCAAATATCAACTTTAATGTATCAGAATTTAAAACTTTATGTTATTAAGTTAACTTATAATTATACATGATTACAAAAGAAAGAATATGCTAAAATCCATCGAAAGATTTATAACAATAAAAAAGGAATGTTTTATGCAAAACAAAAAAGTAGTATTATTTTCGATCGTAGCTTTACTATTAGTATTTGTAGGGTTTGGATACCAATACAATAAAAGTGAATCAGAAAAATTAACAACATTAGCAAAAGAGAAAGCGATGTTATTTAAAAGAGATTATTCTTATACAATGGGACCTGATGATGCAAAAGTACAGTTAGTTGAGTTTTTTGATCCAGCTTGTGAAACTTGTGCACAGTTTCATCCTTATGTAAAAGAGATTATGAAAGAAAATGAAGGAAAAATTCAATTAGTACTGAGATATGCACCATTTCATAATGGATCAGATAAAGTTGTTGCTATGTTAGAAGCTACAAAAAAACAAAATATGTTTATGCAAACATTAGAGATGACTTTTGCAATTCAACCTTACTGGGCAAGTCATGGTACACCAAAACTAGGTGTTTTATGGAGTGCATTACCAAAAATAGGTTTAGATATGGAAAAATTAGTAGAAGATATGAAAAATCCTGAAATCCATGGTATCATAACTCAAGATATTGCAGATGGTAAGGTTTTGGGTGCTACTAAAACACCATCATATTATGTAAATGGTAGACCTTTACAACAGTTTGGTTTACAACAATTAAAAGATTTAATTAACGAAGAGTTAAATAAATAAATTATTTAAACTCTATCTCACACACAACTTGAGCATGGTCACTTTGTAAAAGTGAACCATGTGGATTGTTATGAAAATGTTTGTTAAATACTTCATATGAAGTTATCTTACCAATAGCATTTTTTTCTTTTTTATTAAACTCTTTTGAAACAAAAATATAATCCAATACATTGCCTCGACCTTCAAAATAACTTGTTGGAGTTCTTTTTATCTCTTTTTGTTCTGGATGAGGATTGTAAATCTCTTTATCAACTAAATCATATACATCATGTAAAATATAAGAATCTTCTTTTTTATTATCATGATACGCTTCATTTGTAAGTGCATCAATAGTAAGTGAAAACTCTTTGTCATTTAAGTCACACATAGAAATGATGGGCGTATTTGTCTTTTTAAAATCATAAAATAAAGAGGATGTTTCACAAAGTCTTTGTTTTAAAGATTTTGATATGTTGTTTTTTAATGGTTCTTTTGTTTTTTCTAGTTTTTCTTTGAGTGTATGATTTTTAGTAAATATATATTCGAGTTCATTTTCTCTATTTGATTTAAAATGATTTACATAAGCTGTAATTTTTTGTTTATTTGGTAGTTCTATTAGAGCTTTTATAGGAGTTCTTGAGAAGGCAAAATCTCCTTCAAAGTTATGCCGTAAAATACTTTTTTCATCTATTAGTACTTCTTGTATCTCTAAAATAGGGTATTTAGATGCAAGTGCAACAGTAGTACTTATAAATATATTTGAATCATCACAATCTACTTTTGCATTTTGAACGGTTACAAAGTATTGAAACCCAAGTTCTTTTGTAATTTTCTCTAATGCATCTTTTGAAAAAACTTCTTGAAATCCGATGATATCACAATTCATATCTATGATTTGTTTTTTTATCCAAGATGTTTTTTGTTCCCATTGTCCTTTTGAAAAGGTATTTTTTTTATCGTACCAAGAATAGGGTGGCTCTACAAATTGAAAAAGATTAAAAGTACCTATACGCAATATATTCATCTGTTTGTTTTTCTATTTTTTCCAATGGCATCCATTGTTTTAAGCGCATAAAATACTTTTTCAGGTGTTGCATGAGATGGTTCATTATGTATAGTTTCACCTTCTGTACAAGTTAAATTTGCAACTTTCATAAGCTCTTCATCTGTTACATTAAGAAGTCCAATATCTTCTAAAGTAGTAGGCAATCCAATCGACTCACAAAAACTAAATACTGTGTCGATTATTTCTCTACTTTTATCTGTAAGTATCAGTGAAGCTAAAGTACCAATAGCTACTTTTTCTCCATGCCAATATGCATGAGTAGGCTCTAGAGCTGTTAGACCGTTGTGTATAGCATGAGCTGATGCTAAACCACCACTTTCAAAACCTAAACCACTTAGTAAAGTATTGGCTTCTACTATGTGATCAAGTGCTGGTGTTACAGAGTTTGCATCACACGCAAGTTTTGCTTCTACTCCATATTCTAGAAGTGTTTCATAACAAACATTCGCTAAAGCATAAGCAGTCATAGAACCAACATCACCGCTCATATTTCCTGCAAAGTTCTTTTTACATGACTGTGCTTCAAACCATGTAGCTAGAGCGTCACCCATGCCAGATATTAAAAATCTTGTAGGAGCTTGCGCAATGACTTTTGTATCTACTATTACTAAGTCTGGATTTTTATCTAAAATAAGATATCTTTTAAATGTTCCCTCTTGTGTATAGATAACAGAAAGTGCACTACAAGGAGCATCTGTAGAAGCTAAAGTAGGGATGATAACAACAGGCTTTTTAAGAGTATGAGCAACTGCTTTTGCTGTATCTAAAGTTTTACCACCTCCAATACCTATAATAATATCCGAACCAGACTCCTCTACTAGTGTTACAAGTCTTTCTATCTCTTCATCTGAACACTCTTTTTTAAACTCTTCAACTGTTATTTTGTGTTTAGCTTGTATTTGAGTTATAAAGTTTGGGAGGAGATTTTCATGTGCAAAAGGGTCACAAATCATAAAACTATGATCTCCTAACCTAGATACTTCAGTACCTAAGTCTTTTAAAATATCTGCACCTTGAACATATCGATTTGGAAA
>Ga0193961_1000885_pt1 | contig 11108 bp, 7 predicted proteins | sample FB_4_MG_FD_140371 | JGI IMG/M metagenome (GOLD analysis project Ga0193961, IMG submission 140371) | Microbial mat bacterial communities from the Broadkill River, Lewes, Delaware, United States - FB_4_MG | ecosystem: Environmental > Aquatic > Freshwater > River > Microbial mats | place: USA...
AGATTTTTAAAAGCTCCCGAGGTTACAGTGAATAAAAAATATTCATTAAATATTCAGAATATTTCAAAAGAGGCAAGGCTTGAAAATAGAGAAAATTTATTAGGTAAAAAGGTATTAATTGTAGACGATGACATTAAAAATATATTTGTTTTAAGTTCTGCATTACAAGAATATGGTATGGATACTGAACATGCCAAAAATGGAAAAGAAGCTATAGACTTTTTGAAAGGAAACCATGATATCGATATTGTATTAATGGATATCATGATGCCAGTTATGGATGGTTATGAATGTATAAAATTAATACGATTAGATAATACTCTTAAACATCTACCAATTATCGCAGTTACAGCTAAAGCAATGGATAAAGATAAAGAAAAAGCACTAGAAAGTGGTGCAGATGATTATTTAACAAAACCAATTGATTTAGATAAGCTAAGAGATATAATTTTAATGTGGTTAAATAAATAATTGATAAAGATAAAAGAAGATTCATTACGGTTGTTTTTAGAGAATGTTCGTGATAAATATGGTGATGATTTTGTAAATTACAGTTATGCAACATTAAAAAGACGAATAGCAATACATTGTATAAAATTAAATATTGATACATTTTATTTATACACACAATATGTTCTTAGTAGTAAAGAGATATTTGATGAGATGTTTTCACATTTTAGTATTAATGTTACGGAATTTTTTAGAGAGCCTGAACAACTGAAAATTTTTAAAGAGCAGGTAATTCCTTATCTAAAAACTTTTCCTTATGTAAAAATATGGTGTGCAGGATGTAGCACAGGTGAATCTCCTTATTCTTTAGCTATTTTACTTGATGAAGCAAATATACTGAATAAATGTCAAATTTATGCAACAGATTTTAACAACCGAGTTTTATATCATGCAAAAAAAGGTCTTTATGATATTGTAAATTTTAATGAAATTTCTCAGCAGTATTTAGAAAGTGGAGGGGTAGAAAATTTACAAAATTATTTTGTTAAAAAGGGTAAGTTTTTTCAAATAAAAAAGAGGTTAAAAGAAAAAATACTTTTTTATAATCACAATTTAGTAACCGATGGTTCGATAAATAATTTTCAGTTAGTCATATGTAAAAATGTAGTAATATATTTTAATAAAGACTTAAAAGATACTATTCTTAAAAAATTTGACGATGTAATCGTTCCTAACGGGTTTTTAATACTTGGAGATAGTGAATTTTTACCTAGTAAATTTGAAAAAAAGATGAAGTTATATATTAAAAATAGTAAGGTGTACCAAAAGAAATGTTGATAGATATATTGATTGTTGATGATATAAAAGCAAATTTATTGTCATTAGAAGCATTATTAGAATCCATAGATGAGGATTTTAATATCATTAAAGCAAATAGTGGTGAGGAAGCATTAGAATATGCTTTAACTATTAAACCAAAATTAATTATTTTAGATATCCAAATGCCAGAGATGGATGGATTTGAAGTAGCACAGTTATTAAAAGCCAATAAAAATACAGAAGATATTCCAATAATTTTTTTAACTGCTGCATTCAAATCTGAAGAATTTATAGAACAAGGTTTTATTTTAGGTGCAATTGACTATTTAACTAAACCTATTGATGAACACCAATTTTCTAATCGTATAAATTTGTATACAAAGCTTATCAAAAGTGTAGAAGAAAATAGGCAAAAAGACCTTATTTTAAATGAACAAAGTAAACTTGTAAGTATGGGTGAAATGATTGGTAATATTGCTCACCAATGGAGACAACCTTTAAGTGTTATATCCACCGGAATTACAGGTATGCAAGTAGAAAAGGAATACGGTTTATTAACAGATGAAAAATTTGTAAATACTTGTGATATTATCAATAGTAATGCGCAGTATTTATCTAAAACAATAGATGATTTTAGAAATTTTATAAAAGGTGACCGTCTAAAAAAAGAATTTAATTTAAAAAGTGATATAAATTCATTTTTGCATCTTGTTGAAGGGACTATTAAAAATACAAATATAAAAATTATTTTAGATTTAGATGAAAATATTATTGTAAATGGATATGAAAATGAATTAACACAGTGTTTCATTAATATATTTAATAATTCTAAAGATGTTTTACTTGAAAATGATGAGGAAAATAGATTTCTTTTTATTACAACAAAACAAAACAATACTGAAATAATAATAACAATTAAAGATAATGGTGGAGGAATACCAGATGATGTCATACATAGAGTATTTGAGCCATACTACACGACTAAACATCAATCATTAGGTACAGGACTAGGCCTTCATATGACTCATAATTTAATTGTTGATGGTATGAATGGTTCTATAGATGTGTATAATTGTGAATATGATTACAATAATACAAAGCAAAAAGGCGCAGAATTTATCATAAAATTGTCTCTTTACTAAACTTTAGATATAATCAACGAAAATTAACAAATTAGGATAATAAATTGTCATTAGAATTATTACAAAAACAAGCAGATACGATAAGATTTTTAGCAGCTGATATGGTACAAGCAGCAAACAGTGGACACCCTGGTGCTCCAATGGGTATGGCTGATATTGCTACAGTGTTAAGTAAATATTTGAAAGTTGATCCTACAAACTCTACTTGGTTAAATAGAGATAGATTAGTATTTAGTGGAGGACATGCTTCAAGTATGGTATATTCTCTTTTACATCTTTGGGGATTTGATGTTACTATTGAAGATTTAAAACAATTTAGACAAACTGGTAGTAAAACTCCAGGTCACCCAGAATATAAACATACTCATGGTGTAGAGATTACAACTGGTCCTTTAGGACAAGGTGTTGCAAATGCAGTTGGTTTTGCTATGGCATCAGCGTATGCAAAACATGAATTAAATACTACAAATGAAGTTATTGATCATCATGTATATTGTTTTTGTGGTGATGGAGATTTACAAGAGGGTATCTCTTATGAAGCTTGTGCAACAGCAGGACACCAACAAACATCAAATTTGACTATTATTTATGATTCAAATGATATAACAATTGAAGGTGATATCAGTATTGCATGGAGTGAAGATGTAGCAAAAAGATTTGAAGCTATTAACTTTGATGTTATTACAATTGATGGTCATGATTTTAATGCAATAGATAATGCTTTAACAGCATCTAGAAATAGTGACAAACCTACACTTATCATCGCTAAAACTGCTATTGGTAAGGGAGCTGCAACAATGGAAGGTTCTCATCATACACATGGTGCACCATTAGGTACAGATGAATTAGCTGCTTCTAAAACAAAAGCAGGATTTGATGCTAACTCTTCATTTGTAGTTGATGCAGAAGTGAAAGCTGCTTTCGATAAAACAGAATCAGGAAAAGCTTTAAGTAAAGCATGGAATGATGCTTTATCAAAAGATTCGAAAGAACAAATTGATTCTTTAATTAAACCATCTTATGAAAATATTCAATACCCAGATTTTTCTGAAGTAGCTTCAATGGCAACTAGAGATTCTAACCATAAAATCCTAAATGCAATAGCTTCAGCAGTTCCTGGATTTATTGGAGGAAGTGCAGATTTAGCTCCATCAAATAAAACAGAACTTACAGGTATGGGAGATTTTCCAAAAGGGAGAAATATTCACTTCGGTATTAAAGAACACTCAATGGCAGCTATTACAAATGCTATGAATATTTATGGATTATTTAAAGTATTTAATGCAACATTTTTTATCTTCTCTGACTACTTAAAGCCAGCTGCAAGAGTAGCAGCACTATCAAATATCCCTACACACTTTGTATGGACACATGATAGTATTGGGGTAGGTGAAGATGGTGCTACACACCAACCAATTGAACAACTATCTCAATTTAGAGCGATGCCTAACTTCTATACATTTAGACCAGCTGATGCAACAGAAAATATCGAATGTTGGAAAACTGCTCTTACTATGGATGCACCAACAGGTTTTGTATGTTCACGACAAGGACTTAGAAATCTAAATGGTCAAAAAGTTACTGGTGATGTTTCTAATGGTGGATATTTAGTAGAAAAAAGAGAAGGTGCTGATGTAACTTTAATGGCTTCTGGTAGTGAAGTTGCACTTTGTTTAGATGCAGCAGCAGAGCTTGAAAAACAAGATATCATTGCAAATGTAGTATCTGTTCCATGTTTTGATCTATTATGTGAACAAAGTGAAGACTATATTGATGAAATTATCAATATGGATGAAACATTTGTTATTGCTGTTGAAGCTGCAACTGCTGTAGAATACTACAAGTTTGCAGACCATGTAATTGGAATGAATACATTTGGAGAGAGTGGACCTGCTGGTCAATTATTTGAAAAATTTGGATTTACAACTGAGAAATTAGTTGCAAATATCAAAGAATTTGTTTCTTAGTAAAAAATGGCCGATATTAATACTGCAGTCCTAATTGTTTCTTTTAGTGCAATATTATTCGGCTTTTTTTTATATATAATATTTTAATATGTCTTATCAATCATGGCATGAAGAACATGCCCAAAAACATAAAAAACTAGTAGAGAAACTCTCACATTTAAGTGATGAGGAGATGATTCAGTATTTTGACTTTGATAATATGGTTCAAAAAGAACCAGACTTTTGTGTAATGTATGCAAAAAATCAAAAATGTCATGATATGGAAACATTAAATTGTTATCTATGTGCTTGTCCTAACTTTAGAGTTGGGGAGAAGTCAAGTACCTGTGATATTAATAGTAAAGATGGCGGAAGTATTACATCTAAAGATGGTTTTGTACATCAAGATTGTTCAGGTTGTACGGTACCACATAAAGTGAGTTATGTAAGAAAGAACTTCAGTAGAGACTGGAAAGAGGTTATGTCGAAAAATTTCGACTAATCTTCTTCTTCCATTTCAGAAATCATTTCTGTAATCTCTTCATATAATTCTGCACATTCTTCTTTTGATAACTCTCTATTTTCTATCTCTTTTAAAATTTCATTAAATTCATCACGCATCTCATGCATCTCTTTGATCTCTTCATTTTGTTCATCTGTTGCATTTTTGCTTTTTGCGATCTCTGCAAAGATCTCATCAAGTCTATCTTCAATATCTGGCATCACAGTTCTTTCTATTAACTCTTTTAGTTTTAAATCACATTTTTTCATATTTATTTCCTTTTTTATTTTATTTATCTTTTCTTAAATATACCAGCCTATATAACATAGGTACATAATATAAATTTAACACAGTTGCCCATAGTATTCCAAAACCTAATGCTACAGCCATTGGCTGTAATATAAGAGATTGTCCTGACGCAAAAAAGATTAATGTACTAAGCCCTAATATAGTGGTTAAAGATGTTAGTAAAATCGGTCTTAATCGTAAGAGTGAATACTCTTTAAGCTCTTCTATATTTTTAGCTTTTTTAATAAAATCCATCATAATTATACCATCATTTACTATAACTCCTGCTAGTCCAACCATACCAATGAGTCCTGGCATAGTAAGATTAATCCCCATGATTAAATGTCCTAAAAATACACCTAAAATAGACAAGGGAATGGTACTTAAAATAATAAATGATTTTATAATAGAATCAAACATCCAAACAAGTGATATAAAAATAAGTACGATTGCTATAAGTGCAGCTTGTGCCATCTCAGCTTGTACTTTTTTATTCTCTTTCTCTTCGCCTTTAATATCTATAGTCACATCAGCTTTTAATTTTTCTAATGTAGGTAGTAATTTTTCATATACTTCAGCACTTGTTATATCACCATTTATGGATGCAGTGATACTTTGGATAGCTTTACCGTCTTCTTTAAAAATTTGGCTTAAAGTAGATACTTGATTAAAGGTTACGATATCAGATAAAAGTACTTTTTGATTACTATTTGGTATATTTAATTCAAATTTATACAAAGAGTTCTTTATATCTTTATTTTTTGATTGCATTACAATCTCAACTATACCTTGGGTATCATACATTTTTGAAAAACTTCCCTTAAAATAAAATGGTTTTAGCTCAGTTACGATACTATTTTCAGTGAAACCTAACTGCTGCCCATAACTATTTATAGAAAATTTTAGTTCTTGATTTCCTAACAAAATGTCATCTGCAACATTTGTAATGCCATTTATCTTAGATAGCTCATTTTTTACTTCATTTATAGCATTAGCTAAGGCTGTTTTATTTGTACTGTTAAAACTCATCTCTATATCATGACTGACGATACCTGCACCAGGAACTGAAATCTTTAATTCAGGAAATTGTTGAGAGTTTATCTCTTCTTTTAATATTTCATTCATCTTATCAGAAATAATTCTAGCAGGTTCAATCCTCGTCATATCTGTATCATCATATTTTGGACTTAAATAAGGATTTATATATTTATCAAAAAAATTCGATGGTGCTCTTTCTTGAAGATTAACAAAAATTTGGAAATAAAACTCTTCATTTTGAGGAAGTTGTTTCCCATCGAGTTTTAATCCTATAACAGAACTAATACTATCTATCTCAGTACCTAATTCGAAATTTTTAAGAAGCTTTTTCTCAAGTTTTAAGATAATCTCTTCTGTTTCATCAATATCATGGCCAACTCCCACCGAACCAGATATATAAACTTGTGTAGTATCAAAGTTTGGCATAAATTCAAATTTAAGAATTTTTCCTAAACTAAATGTTGTTATAATAATAAAAGATACTAGTGATATAAATGCTATATATTTCCATTTTAAACAAAAAGTTAAAATAGTTCTATAAAGTTTCTTATTTTTTGTCCAAATTGTATCGGCTTTTGCATCTTCTTTGTTAACATTTAAAGTATGTTTCGCGTGAAGTGGTAAAAAGAAAAATGCTTCTAAAAGAGAACTTACTAATAAAACAGAAATCATAATAGGAAGAATACGCATAAAAACACCAGTTTCACCAGTCATAAGTAATATTGGTAAAAATGCAAAAATAGTAGTTGCTGTTGCTGTTAAAACTGCAGGAAACATCTCTATTGCACCATCAAGTGCTGCTGTCATCTTATCTTTACCCATTTCCATATGTCGATAAATATTTTCTGCAACTACAATAGCTTCATCTACAAGCATACCAAGAGCAAGTAATGCTCCTAAAAGAGATAACATATTTAAACTATACCCTAACTGATCAGCAGCTACAAGTCCTATCATAAAACTTGTAGGAATACCAACAGCAACAACAAAAGCAATTCTAATATTTATAAAAAAGAATAGGGCAGTTGATAAAAGCATAATTCCAAAAAAGATATTACTTACTACAGTATTAAGTCTATTTTTAATCCATACAGATGTATCTGTATAAGTATCAAATTTTACATCTGTATATTTTTCTTGTTCTATTTTAAGTATCTCTTTGATCTCTTTTACTAAGGCTATACTATCTCCAGAACGACCTTTATTGATACCTATAGACATATCAAGTTTACCGTTATAGTGAGATTTTGTTACTACATCAGCGAGTTTGTATTCTACTTTTGCAATATCTTTTAAATAGATAGATTGATTGCCAAATTTCAAAATCATATTGTTAAGTTTTGTTAAATCTTTTTCACCATTTTGACTACTCAAATAATAATGAGTACCTTTATCTTTAATAATACCAGCAGGAAAAATGGAGCTTGTATTTGAAATAGTACTTATTACTAAAGCTTTATTTAGACCATAGGCTTCTATTTTTGCTTCATCAAATGTGAGTAATAATTCTTTGTCACTATCACCCCAAATAGTAACTTCACTTAAATCACCTATTTTATTTACTTTAGACTTGATATCATTTGCAATTTTGATAAGCTCTTCTCTTGTTTTATCTCCAAAAATAGCAATAGTAACAAGAGGAAAAGCACTTGTTACCTCTTTTACAGTAGGTTCATCCATATCAGTAGGTAAATCGGCTCGTATTTTGGTTACTATATCTTTTATATCATCTATTACATCTACAACTTTATATCCACTTTTTAGCTTGATATTTATACTAAAAAAACCAGTTTTAACTACTGTTGATATTGTATCTGCTTCACTAATACTACTGAGTTCATCTTCTATTTTTTGAACTGCGAGTTTATTTAAAATATTACTACTAGCTCCTGCATAATTTCCATTTATAGTAATTGCATCTAAACTAGAAATAGGAAATATCTCTTTTGGTATTTTCATATACGAAAATACAGAAAGTATGAAAACAAATAAAAGTAACATATAGTTGAGTATCGGTTTTTCTAAACCAAACTTTATGATTGATTGTATCATTAATTTTCCTGTATACTTTGGTAGATTTTTTCTACATTGAGTTTATTTTTCATTACACTAATAAAATCATCAATCGTTTTTTTCTTGTGTTTATCAAATTTCTTGTCATTGTATAAACCATGTACAAAAGTACCTTTAATATTATTTTTTTCAAATGACAATGGATACTTTTTACTAATGCCGTGATGAATCTCAAAACCGTCGCAATCATTCTTAAACACTTTGTATAATTTTTTCTTGAGTACCTTATCCTTTAAAAAAATTATATTATCATCAATAAAACCTAAACCTTCTTCTTTTGTAGGAATTAAAGTTTCAACACACAAGTCATCTATGATATTTTCGAACATCATTTGATACCCACCACAAATACCAGTAATCTCTTTTTCTCGATTTTGAAGCTGTTCAAATAGTCCTGTCTCTTTTAACCAAATGAGATCTTTTATAACGAGTTTACTACCTGGTAAAATAACTTCATCAAACTTTTCTAAAGATACATTTGAACTAACAAACTCCAAACAAATATTTTCATCAGCTATTAAAGGTTCGAAATCATTATAATTACTCATATATGGATATGCAATAACTGCCACTTTTTTTGTAGCTTTTGAACAGTTTTGAGTGAAGTTTTTTAAACTTGCACTATCCTCAAATCCAAGATTAAAAGGTAAGTATGGTAAAACTCCAAGAACTGGTATTTTAAATCTTTCTTCAATGATTTTAACACCATCATCAAATAAAGTCATATCTCCTTGAAATTTGTTTACTATTACTCCGATGATATTATTTCTTAGCTTTTCAGGTAAGAGATTATATACACCCCATATAGATGCAAAAACTCCACCTTTTTGAATATCTGCAACGAGTATTATTTTTGTATTAAAAGTATCTGCTATATAGATATTTGATAGATCTTTATCCATAAGATTAAGCTCAACTGGACTTCCTGCACCTTCACAAACTACACAATCATATTTTTCGTTTAAATAGTTAAAACACCTATCAACAGCTGGTTTGAGTATATCTAGGTCTCTATAGTATTCTCTTACATCTTTATCTTGAACTACTTCCCCTTCAACGATTAAAGAAGCACTACTACCCCGACCTGATTTTAAAAGGACTGGATTGAGATGATAAGAGGTTTCTACATCCAATACATCTGCTTGAAAGTATTGTGCAATTGCTATCTCTTTTCCATCATCACAAACATGTGAATTATTTGAAACATTTTGTGCTTTAAATGGAACAACAGAATGACCCATCTCTTGTAATATACGGGCAATTACAAAAGTAATCGTCGATTTTCCAGCATCACTACTTGTACCTAATATACTTATATTTTTCATTTTATTTTGGTAGAGTAATATTAAACTCTGCTCCTATATATATTTTATCGTTATATTCAAAAGTTTTATTTTTAACTTCTATATTTCCATTCATACCTTCGACAATTAGCGTATATGTCATATGTAACCCTAGTCCTGTACCTTGCATTTTATGTTTTGTAGTAAAATATGGTTCAAATATTTTACTAATAATATTATCATCAATTCCTTGTGCATTATCTTGAATACTAATTTCTATGGTATCGCTATTTTCTTTACTAGAAATAAGTAAATATTTTTCATCTATTTTCTTTTCTATGAACGCATCTTTAGCATTGTTGTAGATATTTATAAAACACTGTACTAATTCATTTGGATATCCATCAATAATAATATTTTCATCAATATTGACAATAACATTAATTGATTCTTTTTTTAAAGAACCTTCTATAAGATGTAAAAAACTATCTAAATCACTTTTAAGTGTAAATTTTGTTTTTATTCTATCCCCTTTAATATAGTTTCTAAAGTCATCTATAGTTTGTGATAAATATTGCGCATGTTTGTCTATGCTATTACAAGTTTCTATAAATTTTTCATCTGTTAATATCCCATACTCTTTTTGCACCAACATCCCTGTTGCCCCTGTAGATATTGCAGATAAAGGCTGTCTCCATTGATGTGCAATATTACCAATCATCTCACCCATGCTAGCCATTTTTTCGGATTGAAATAGTTTTGATTCGATTTGTTTGATTTTATCTACTTCTATAATGATTTTTTGTTCTAAATTTTCATTGAGCTCCTTGAGGTCAATTGTTTTATTTTGAACACTCTCTTCAAGTGTGTATTTTTGCATAAGTGTTTTAAATATAAAATAGAATAAAATTAATAATATACTAAATAAAACAATTCTTATATATAATGTATTTAAGATAGTAGATTGTATAAATTGATCCTTATCATAAGATACTATCCATGCTACTATATTATGATTTGTATTATTTTCTATAGGGAGAAATGAAATAACTTCCAAGTCATTTTTTCCTTCAAAATAAAGAGCAAATTCTTTACCGAGGGCTATTTTTTTTGTTATATCTTCTTGTATATAATCAATTTTTTCTCCCATAAGTCTTTTGTATTCTGCTTTTGTATGGCTTTTAGGCATAGTAACCATATAGTTTGGATGTTCTATACTTTTACTATATTTTAGAACTAAATCATCTCTTTCCCATGCTTTTGCATCAAAAATATTTTTATTTACTAAAAAATGTGTATGGATGTTTGATATATTTGTTAAGTTGTCTTGTAGGTATTCACTTGTAAATGAAACTTCCATTGCCCCAATATGTTTTTTATTTTTATCAAATAAAGGATAAACATTTCTAAATGCATGAGCAGTGCGTCCTTGCGCAAATCCTCTAATAACTTTTTTTGTTTCATTAACCTTCTTAAAATCTAATCGAGTATCTGATAGATCATCTCCATATTTAGATATTTTATGAAACCGTATAAATGGTCTGTTATCTGGAAATACAAAATGATA
>Ga0193961_1000889_pt1 | contig 11053 bp, 10 predicted proteins | sample FB_4_MG_FD_140371 | JGI IMG/M metagenome (GOLD analysis project Ga0193961, IMG submission 140371) | Microbial mat bacterial communities from the Broadkill River, Lewes, Delaware, United States - FB_4_MG | ecosystem: Environmental > Aquatic > Freshwater > River > Microbial mats | place: USA...
CAGGTTAGTGCACAACACTCCAAGATGCTTGCTAAACCAAAAGTTACAACATTTGGTATAGTTCCTGATAAACAAGATAAGTATTTTGCTAAAGAGATGGAAGATGTACTAGAGCACTTTTTAATTCACATGAAAGATGGTTTGATTGAAAATGCCAGAGCATTAGAGAATGACCTTCGCCAAGTTGTGAGAAAACACATCTACAGAAAGATGAAAAAGTATCCTCTTATTGTCCCTCACGTTTTCGTTCAATAGTATATCTGTTGAATGAAAATCTGCATCTACATTGTCTAAGATAGTGTAGATGTATCTTTTATGAGTTTATACAGTATCTAAACTCTGAATCCACTTTTATGATACTTTTTGGTATCTGTTCTTGAAGACTTTCTATAATGTTCTCTATCTCATCTTCTGAAAACTTTTTATCAGGACCATACAGATGTTCAAATATTTCTGATTTTGTAAATTTTTTATTTAAGTTATCTGCTAAAAGAGCAAATAGTTTTGTCTCGTCATCACTAAGCATTACTTTAAATTCACCATGAGATAAATCTTGATGTTTATTATCCCACTTAAAATCATCTTCAAACTTAAGTATCCTAAATATCTCTTGTTCCTCAGCGAATTTACTGCATAAATCATAAAGAACAGAGCTGATTTGCTCTAAATTGAGCGGTTTTTGAATAAAACCAGTTATTCCTATATTGATTAATTCAATCAAATATTTTTTATCATCGTAGGCAGATATAACAAGAATCTTTTGTTCTTTATTTATAGTTAAAATTTCTCTTGTCATCTCAATACCGTTCATATTAGGCATCTCTATATCAGTTATAACAATATCAAAGTACTTTCCGTTATCCCTGAAGTATTCGTTATAACTATTAAGACCTACTTGCCCATCTTCAACAGCTACAGTAGTATTAAAAAGGCTAGAGAATATCTTCATTGTAGTATCTCTTAAATCTTCGTTATCTTCAACATATAAAAGTGATAGTTTCTGAGTTATTTTTTTAAGTTCGTTAAGTTTAGACATCTTCTCCTACCTTACTCTTTTCAGCTTTTATAAGTTCAATAACACCATTATACATATCTTGAACACACTGGACTTCTGTTACACCAAGTCTTCTTTTATTGCTAATATCGTAAACTCCGCCTTTACTCTCAGAGTGTTCACCATCTATACCTCTGATTTGAAGATAGTGTTTATCTGTAATAGCTTTAAACTCTTGCATATTTTTTGACAAAAGAGGCAGTTTAATATGAACACTTGCTCTCATGGCAGTTCCCAAGTTTGTAGGACAGCTTGTTATATAACCTAAATGCTGGCTATATGAAAATTTTATCTTCTCTTGCAGTTTTGATATGGCTGTAGTTAATCTCTCAAAAACTTCTTTAATATCTCCGCCTTGCTGCATAGAGATAATTCGTAGTTGATCCTCTTCATTTATCCAGACTAAAAATGTTTTTTCATCATTGTGAAAAATCCCTCTTCCATGTGGCCAATCTCTGTTTAGTCCCGCTGATTCTAAAAATCTATCACCAGCTTTAAATAAAAAGTGATCCTCAATGAGTCTTTTTTTTAGTTCTTGACTCATTCCGTTGAGAGGGTAGTATGTTCCTTTTAGGTTATTATCTAAAGAGTTTAGAGCTTGAGATGCAACTCTTTCTATCTCATCTCTTTGCTCTTTTGTTATTGCTGGACCAAGTGGCATATTGTCAAAATTTCTCCCTACTCTTATTCTTGTAGAGACTATATATTGACCCTGAGGGTCTGGGTTTGGAGCACAGAGGTCATCAGGATTTAGGTTACTTTTGTGTGAGTCTTTAGCTGTAAAGTTGTGATAGTCCTCAATTATTGGGTCAAAGAGGGCAGAGAAAGTACTATAAGACTCTTTATCGCCTGCGTAGACCCCTATTCCACTATCAAGGTTTTGCACGCCAGAAGCAATTGCATTTTGAATAGTAAATCCGTAAGATGTTTTAGTATCTTTTAGCTTATTAAAAATATCTTCTGTTAAGTATTTACAGAGCAAAGATTGGCAATCTTGTGGAAATTTCGGAAATTCATTTTCATTATGCATAGTAAAACCTTTGGTTAATTTAGTAGATTATATTCTATTTTGTTTTCAATAGCAATAAAGTTTAATTTAATAAGTGATATATTAGTACTTATGAAAGCATTTTTATTATTATTTATTATACAAGTTATTTTGATAGCTTCGATGCAAAGCAGAACACAGGTTGCTATGGGTACTTTTATAAGTGTAAAACTCGAAGAAGAACACATAAAGTATTCTAGCAGAATTTTTGAGATATTTAAGGAGATTGAAGACTCAATATCCAGCTATAAAAAAGATAGTGTAATCTCTATGCTAAATAAAAATAAAAGTGCAAAATTAGATAGGTTTGCTTTTGAATCATTAAATATTAGTAAAGAGCTATATGAAGATACAGACGGTTATTTTGATATAACGGTAGGTAGCATCACAAAAGATTTGTACCATTTTGGAGAGAGTGAGTTTATTCCACATGTAAAAGTGTTAAAGAGTGCTAAAGTTGGATTTGAGCGATTAAAGTTTGATGAGAATAGGGCAACTCTAGACTCACATGTGAAAGTAGACCTTGGCGGAATGGGTAAAGGCTACGCTGTAGATAAAGCCATAGAGTATTTAAAAAAAGAGGGTATTACCAAGTCAGTTGTTGCAGCAAGTGGAGATATAAGATGCTTAAAGAGTTGTAAAATAGATATACAAAACCCCCATGTAAACTCTTCACATGTCAATAGCGTATTGCTCTCTTTTGAGACACTTGGAAGTGAGATTGGAGTAAGTACAAGTGGAAATTATAACAGATATGTAAAATCATCTAAGAACAATCATCTCATAAACCCAAAATCTAAAAAGTCTCAAGAGGAGTTTATATCTATTACCCTTATATCGGATATCTCTAGCACAAAATTGGATGCTTATACAACTGCTGTATCTGTAATGCCAAAAAATCAGGCATATAAATTTTTAAAAAATAGAGATATTGCCTATGTTATTCTTCAAGCAGATAAAAAGTTGGTTGTAAGCGATAATATAAGTAAGTATGTCAAAAAACTTTTAACAGATATATAATTCACACTCTCAGCTAGTGAATTTTTTTCGTAATACTTCTAAATAAAATAAGTAAGACCAATGGAATCATGATTAAGTATATGAAAAATGAAATAAACTTTATATATATAAAAAAAGCAGAAATATTTATGATGAGAAATGGAGAGAATATTTCAAAAAATTGAGCAATTAAAATCGTGTAGACGAGGTATCTTATACTTGTTTTATCTCTTAGTTTTGTAAATATCAAGAAGTGCAGGGCTACCATAGATAGAAGTGCAAAGGCGAATATATGAGGAAGTATAAGTTTTAAGATACCACTGTTTGTTTTTACAGCCATAAAAATCTCGTCATTACCCAGATAGTAATTAGTTGCTCTTAGCGTATCAAAACCGATTTTAGATTCAAATATCATGTAGCCACTAACAAGTAGCAGGAGTGTGAAAAAAGAGAAGTAGAGTATTGAGACTTTATATGCCTTATGCAAAGTTTAAAGCCTTTAGAGATATCAAAGAGCTTATTATCGCAAAGGAGTGCCAGATAAAAAAAAGCACTACATATATCTCTATAAATATTAAAGAGATAAAATATGATAGCGGCAGCACTACTAGTGAGAGTATGGAACTTATCATTAAGATATTCACACTAAAAATTGAATTTTTAGAAGCCTTAGATACTCTTATGTGAATAGTACTTAGTATAAAAACTATCATCATTGTGAAAAAGATCTCTACATGCCAAAATTCTAAAAATATATCTTTACTTATAGGGTCTAAAAATTCATCTTCATTTCCAAAGAGTGTATTAGTTATATCACTTGGAAGAAGTCCAAAACTACTCTGCTTTACAAAAAAGTCCGATATTAGGTAAATTAGACTAAAAAGAAGAACAGATGAGATAATAGGTCTCATTAGCGGGTCTTTTTTTAAATCCTTTACAAGTGTGAATTTCATTGTTTTTTCTTTAATATTTCTGTATATATTGCAAATGCCACTCTAGAAGCATCTGTTATAGCTCTTGCACTGAGAGTAGCACCTGTTATTGTAGGTATCTCTTTAGAGACTCTTAGCATCTTGTCTGTCTCTCTATCCTTAAACTGAGAACTCCAAGTTTTAGATGGAAGATATTCTAATGGTTCATTAAAAGATATGACCTCTATACCTTTTAGTATTCCGTTATAGCCTATATGGTACATTATCACAGCGTTTTTAGATCTTACTTTTTGGTTAACTAAGATTCCATATCCAATAATATTTGAATCTTTTTTTGCAGTGAATATTCTGAATATTTTTGAATTAAGTTTTACTTTCGCTATATTTTGAACTCTCTTAGCCTCTTTTTTACTAAGAAGAATATTTTTCTTAGTAACTTCAAGCTTATCTCCAAAAGTCATATTCATCGACTCTATTGGTGTTATAAGAAGTTGAGCACTTAAAATAGTGCTCATTAATATTAGAATGTAAAACTTTTTCATCACTTACCTTTTAAAATATAAATCCTAAAGATAGACTAGCTATGCTTTTGTCTGCTGAACCATTTTGTTTTAGCATCGCATAGTCAGCTTTTAAAACAACTTGTTCATGGGCAAAGTAGTTTATACCTATAGTTGTTGTATCAATAGCTTCACCTGAAGCCCCGCCGTTAATTTCACTCTGAGCATCTACGCTTTCATATTGAATAAACAGAGGCGTTTTATTTTCAATTGAAGTTAATGATGATAAATCATAACCAACATTTAAAAAACCACCTTTTGCACTCTCAACCTGACCAACTGTAGTTCCAGAACGACTAGTTTGAGTGTATACTCCATAAACTCTAAGAGCGTCTTGGTTGTAATCAATATGAGCATCAACCATTGTTATGTCTGAATCATTATATGCAGATGCACCAACTAAAAGACCATTTACGCCTGTATAGTCAGCTCTTGCAACAACTGCTAACTTGGGGTTTTTGTTTTTAAAAGAACCACCACGTCCATTTCTAATCCATTTGTCACCGTTATCATCAGCTTTTAAAGCAGTAGCCCCTGCAAGCTTGTATGAAAGATTGTCTGTAATATTACCATAAACCATTACACCACTCTCATGCCACGTTGATGGAATAAGATTTTTCGATGTATTTGGTCTTTGGACAGTTGTAAAGAGTGTAGGTTCATGTTTCTCGTTTACAAGACCCATAGGCATTAACATGTGACCCGCTCTAATATTAGCATTTTTATTGAGTAAAAAGTCAAGATACATAAACTCAACAATAACCTCACCACCTGCTCCAGCCTCTACTCCGCCATGTTCAAACTCTAGTTCAACATTTAAGATAATGTTATCATTGAACTTGTAACCGATATATGGCACAAATCTATAAACATCAACTATTGATGAGTTAGCAGCACCGTCAACAGATGTGTGAGCATAAAACATTTCACCATAACCACCGATGCTAAGAGGTGACTTTGAGTAGTAAATTTTTGAAGCTGCACTACTTAAACCACTATGTGATTTTTTTGTGTCAACGGTTGTGTAGTTGAAGCCTGTTTTTAAATCACTTGTCTCATCTATAAGTGTTTGTGTAATTTCTCGAAGTTCCTTCAGCTCTTGCTTAAGTTCTTTTATCTCTAGATTTTCATTCGCATTTGCAAATGAACTTATTATAGATAGTGCTACTATTGATGTCATTATCTTATTTGTTTTCATACTCTTCCTTTTTTAGTTTGATACTTGTTATCAAAATCAATTTACGAAAGTATGGCAGATGTAAACTTAAATTTATATTAAAAATGATAATTGTTATCAACTTATGTAATCTATATCTATTCTTACAATGTTATCTCAGCTATATAGTGCTATTCTTTCACAATAAAACTTTGCAAGGTATATAATTTGAGTAAAGAACAAGAACTTGATTTTCAAAATGCTGTAAAAACTATGATGCTTCATGTTGGTGAAGACCCAAACAGAGAGGGGCTTTTAGAGACACCAAAACGTGTTCAAAAGGCTTATGAGTTTATATATGGCGGTTACAAGGAAGACCCTAAAGAGATTTTAGAGAAAGCACTTTTTACCAGCTCTAATGATGAGATGGTACTTTTAAAAGATATAGAGTTCTACTCCACATGTGAACACCATCTATTACCAATAATCGGTCGTGTGCATGTAGCTTATATACCAGACGGAAAGGTAGTAGGTCTTTCAAAAATTCCTCGTGTTGTAAATGTTTTTGCACGTCGTATGCAGATACAAGAGCAACTGACAGAACAGATTGCAGATGCTATTATGGATACGATTACACCAAAAGGGGTAGCTGTAGTTATACAGGCTCGTCACATGTGCATGGAGATGCGTGGAGTTGAGAAGATAAACTCTACTACAACATCTTCTGCATTAAGAGGGCTTTTTAAAAGAGATGAGAAGACAAGAAGTGAATTTTTCTCTCTAATTAATTCACAAACAGGTACTAGGTTTTAAGGACTCTGATGCCATTTAAGTCACTTAAAGAGAAGATTTCATCTAAAAACCACTCTGTAGCATTTGGTGAGGTGGTAAAAATCAATGCTACTGTTATCACGGCTACTGGTCTCAAAGTAAGCATTAGTGATATGGTTAAGATTATTTCAAACTCTACCAAACAAGAGACTATTGGTATGGTTACCGAGATTGATGGGTCTACTTTTTTTATTACTCCATTTAGTTTTGTTGAGGGGTTTTGTTCTGGTGACAAAGTCTTTTTAGATCAAACAGGTATGAATATTCCTGTTGGTTCATCGCTTTTAGGTCGCATTGTAGACCCTTTTATGCGACCAATTGATGGCAAAGAGAGTATAAACAACTCAAAACTCTCTCCTATTATAAAACCTCCTATCGCTGCGATGAAAAGAGGTATGATTGATGAGGTCTTTAGTGTTGGCGTTAAAAGCATAGATGGACTTTTAACATGTGGGAAAGGTCAAAAGTTAGGCATATTTGCTGGTAGTGGAGTTGGAAAGTCTACTCTTATGGGAATGATTGTTAGAGGCTCTAATGCACCTATAAAGGTTGTAGCCCTAATTGGTGAGAGGGGTAGGGAGGTTCCTGAGTTTATTGAGAAAAACTTAGGTGGAAATCTTGAAAATACTGTTATTGTCGTAGCTACGAGTGATGACTCCCCACTTATGAGAAAGTATGGTGCTTTTGCTGCAATGAGTGTGGCAGAGCATTTTAAAGACAAGGGTATGGATGTCTTGTTTATAATGGACTCAGTAACTAGGTTTGCTATGGCTCAAAGAGAGATTGGGCTTGCCCTTGGCGAACCACCAACTTCAAAAGGTTATCCTCCGTCATCTTTGACTCTTCTTCCGCAACTTATGGAGAGAGCTGGAAAAGAAGAGGGTAAAGGGTCTATTACAGCTTTTTTTACGGTTTTGATTGAGGGCGATGATATGAGTGACCCTATTGCAGATCAATCAAGGTCAATTTTAGACGGTCATATAGTCCTATCACGTGAGTTAACCGACTTTGGACTCTATCCACCTATACATGTATTAAATTCGGCTTCTAGGGTAATGAATGACATTATTTCTAATGAACATTTAAGTGCGGTATTGAAGTTTAGAAGACTATACACTATTTTAAAAGAGAATGAGACTCTTATTCGTATAGGTGCATATACAAAAGGTACTGACCCAGAGCTCGATGAAGCGATAAATAAAAAGGATGTTATGCAAGAATTTATGTCCCAAGATGCTTCACACCAAAGTGATTATAAAGAGAGTGTTGATAATCTTGTAAGACTTATGTCTAACTCATAATAAGTTCAGAATTTTTCCAACTGTCTCTTGCTACTCTTCTGTTTTGATTTTGAGATATTGCAAGTTTACGAGGTGAATTTAGTTCATATACCTTTATAATATACTCTATTTCATTATCAGTTCCAAATATATCCATATATGAATATATGATATTTTCTGCACTATTGAGCTCTTTTTTTTCTATAAGCATAGAAATTTTAGCATGGAATCCAACTCTAAGCAAGTCTCCTATTTTACCCTTTCTGCTCTCAAGTTCTAAGAGTCTGCCAAGAGCCAATTTTATATCTTTAACATTTCCACTCAAAGCAAACTCTTCACACTCATACATCAGTTGAGCATAGTTTTCTTCTAGGAGTAGACCTATATCGGTCGACTTTAGATATGGATATAAATCCAGTGTCTCATAGCAGAGTTTAAAATCTTTTTTTACATAAGCTTCTTGAAGTAAAAGAGTGTTATTGCACTCTCGTTCTAGTTTTTTTATGTCACTCTTTAGGTGCTCTATATCGCATAGTTTTTGCAGAGACTCTTTTGCTAGGTCGATATAGCCTTTTTTAATGTTGTATTTTATATCTTTGACTATAGCTTCAACTTGAGCATTTAACTGTTTATATGTAGGGAGTCTTGTAAAACTAATGTTCTTTGATGAGATTTCATAAGCTTTTTTTAGATTTTTCTGTTCATTTGCTTTTAAAAAATCTATAAAAAGTCTATTATCTTTAAGAACGAGCTTTATAATTTCCCTTTTAGTATTAACTGTAATGTATCTGTTTAAAATCTCTTTAGCATTATCTCTGTCTGATTGAAGTAGATATTTTTGTGCTTTTTTTAAGACCTCTTTCCACTCTTCTTCCATTTTTAGGTACTCAGGTGTCTTTTGCAGAGCAGGAAATTTTAGACTCATTGCATAAGCGATATGATGACTCTTTTCGATGTAGAGTGTTTTAAATCTCTCGTAATTATCAAAAGCTTTTAAAAGAAGTCTTATAGTGTCTTTTTTTGATGGTATATCTATAAAAGAGTCTATAATTTGAAGAAGCAAATTTTTATCATTTTTTATAAGTGCCTCAATCGCACTTTGGTAGATTTCATTAAACTTATTCTCAAGCTCTTTATACTCTGAAGTATATATGAGCATAGGCTCTTTATCTATATGTCTGTATGCTTCATATATAGAGTTATGAAGAATAAGTGATTTTAGATTTTCAATGTTTGAGAATTTCACATGTTGAGAAGTATTATTGTTTAAGCGTACCTCAAGAAGTTCACTATTTAGTATATTTACGCTCTGTATATCTATTTTAAAATTAATGTAGTTATTACTAGATACTTTACATTTTTGAGTATCTATAAGTGCTATAGAAGTTGTATTTTCATGTATTATAAGCTGATTGCTACTCTTTACATGTAAAAGTTGTTTAATTGTTCTAAAAGGGGTATTTATCTCTTTAGAGATTCTTTTATTTAGGTATAGTATATGAACAAAACCATCTTCATTCCCAAATGTTAAAGTCTCATTATCTAAAAATGAGAGTGTGGTTATTCTTGATTTTCCACATGTGAATATCTCTTTATTTGATTGGGAGTATAAATCCATTACTACTATTTCACCTCTATTGCCACCACAAGCAATTTTATTGTTAAAAAAAGAAAATACTGCACTAAAGTCCTGTTTTATAGTGCTTTGTTGTTTTGAGTTAAATGAGCATAGTCTAGAGAGAAGTAAATCAGAGTTATACTTATACTGTAGTACTCTTCCATTTTGGCTACCTGCAACTATGTATGATGAACTTAAATCAAATGAAAGGCTTGTAATATTTTCATGGGTAGGTATTTTATTAATAATCTTATTGTCTGCTGTGTTTATAACAAATATAGTAAAGTCAGAGTAATAGCATTGTAATCTGTTATCTAGAGATAGTGATGAAAGTTTATCGTTAATTTTGTCTGGATTGAGTATTTTTAAAGGGGTTTTCAAATAGTTGAAGTGTGTAAACCTGAGTTAACCTAGCCTAAGCTAAGAAACTCAAAAGTTTAATCTAGCAAGAAGGAACGTTTCCGCTATCGCTTCCATACTCATAGAAAAAGTCATAGTAGTGCTCAAGATATTTATCTTTTAATGCACCGTCTTTTACTTTTGGACAGATTGTTTGAATCTCTTTTGCAAGATTACCATCTTCGTTGATTTCTTCCCACTCACCTTGAGTGTGCTTACCAGCCATTGCAGCACCAGTCATACCACATTTAGCTTTTAGTTTTTTAAGGTAAAGTTTTTGACCTTTTGCTTTGTCAGCACTTGCAACTGTAGCACCTAAACTTAGAATCATAGCTGCACTTAGTGCAATCTTTAAGATTTTGTTCATTGAATCTCCTTTTGAAATTTATGTATTTTATCTTAGCATAAATTAAAATACTATTTTTTATAAAATTTACGTATATTATTTATGGTTGATGTAACGATGTGTAGTTTTTATGTGGTTTTAATCCTCAAAAGAGGATTAAAATTATGCTCTACCTGTAAGCATTCCGTGAATAGTCATAGGTTTAAGTGCATAAACTTTTAGTAACCACCAAATCCATCTCTCTTTAGTTGGGTCAAGTGGGAATGATGCAGCATTTACACCACTACCTGGTTTCTTAGAAGCCCAGTTGAACTCAGCAAGCATTACTGTACCGATGCTAGTGATTAGTGGACATACAGTATAACCATCATATTTTTTAGATGGAGATTTACCTTCCATAGCAGCGATAACATTATCAGTAAGAACAGCGTATTGTTTACGAGCAGATCCACCAGTTTTACCCATTGGAACAGCAGCAACATCACCTAGAGCCCATACATTTTTGTATTTAACATGTTGAAGAGTCTCTTTGTTTACTGGTACCCAGCCTTTACCTGAACCAACATTAGACTTAGCAACTACATCTGGAGCTTTCATTGGAGGAGTAACATGCATGAAGTCGTATTTTTTCTCTACTCTTTCATGTTTAGTAATCATTGTATACTCTTCTAAATCTTCATCAAAAGCACCTTTTTCTTTCCAGTGCTTATCGAATACAGCAGTTTTAGTAGCAGTATCTACTTCTACTAGGTTATGCTTGTAGTTCCATTTGAAACCTCTAGTTTTGAATTGCTCAACGATTGCAGTATGGTAATCTTTGATACCGAACA